>Ga0067045_1002821_pt1 | contig 43809 bp, 34 predicted proteins | sample TerdegcTABiofilm_FD_59184 | JGI IMG/M metagenome (GOLD analysis project Ga0067045, IMG submission 59184) | Combined Assembly of (Gp0054472, Gp0054536) Wastewater bioreactor microbial communities from Singapore -Terephthalate degrading...
TAAAGAAGCGTACCCTTAAAAGTAAGGCAGCGGCTTAATTGCGACTGCCTAGAGGTTACTTGTACAACCATCCAAACTCCCTCGGGAGATTTGGGAATCCTCGCGTTTTAACGCGGGGAGGAAGTCAACAAGGTTCTTGAACTCAGTTTCAGCTTCTTTGATGAACTTAATCTTTTATGGATTCAATGGAGAGGCCCCTTTCAGCAAGGATTTCTTCAAAATCCTGACCTAATGCGGGTCTTTCCAGACGGTGGAGGGCGATATCAGCAAGCTGAAGTTCTTCATACAATTCTTGAGCTTCAAGAAGGTGTTCATAGTCGTCCACTTTTAGCATAACAGCTTCAATGCTATTGTTTTTCATTCAACTGGGAAATGAGCTGGGTCCTCCTGCAGCGCGGCATCCTGGCGGGGGTTATCGGCGACCTGGCCGAGGCGGAACGTTTCTTTCGGGAAGGACTCGCGCTCTGCCGCCTGACGCCTCTCTCTTCACCGGCGATGAGAACTGCCGATTGCATGATCCGCTCCATGCTCATCGTAGTGCTCCATTACCAGGAAAAACCCCGGGAAATGCGCGAACTCCTGCCCGGTCCGGAAATCGGGAAATACAACCTGGAACCTTTAATCTATCTGAACAGGCGCATCGTTGCGTGATGGGAGGGGACGATTGCCAAAAAAAGAACAGGCTCCGGTGAAACAATAAACGGGGCCTGTTCTTTTTGCTTTTTTAAGGCAATTTAATAACTGAAATTTTTTGCCGGAAAGCCCTTCATTTAAAATCAAAAAGATTCTTCATTTTTGACGTTTTTTTAACGATCGCCTTGTAACTTCAAAGGTGTGCTTCCTAAATTTTTCTTCCGGGAAAGGCAAAGCCTGCGGTAATGGGCAGAAAACCTTGCGTTTAATGGAAGGGAGGTGTTGGCAGTAAATGGTTTCGGCGTTTTTAGTGATGCCGCTCCCGGTTATGCTCGGCCTGGTCCGAGGTTAAAATCAGCGCCGGTCCGGTTTCAGCCTCCCAGCTGCTTCCGGCCATAAATAAAAACTCCTCGAAGGTTGTAACGTTTAAAAAATTTAGTATTAACCCCGGTAATGATCCCGCTTTCGCCATCCGGGCTGAAGTTAAAACCCCTGCCGGCCTCCAGGAGACATCAAGCGCCAATAATGCGCTGAGTTACACCCCAGTCTTGGTTTTTCCCGATCTCACCCCTGTAAGTATTACGATGTCGCCGTCTGCAGCCGTACCGGGGTCCAGCGTAACATTTAATGTTACGGTTAAAAATATCGGGCGAGGGTCCTGCCCCGCGGGCGGAATTGTGGAACTAAAGGCCGGAACACAGCGGGTGACGGCTGTACTCCCTGCTGTTAATAAAAGCTCCTCTAAAGTGATAAGTGTAAAAAATCTTACCTTGCCGGCTCAGGAACCGTCAAATGTTACGGCAACAGTCAACTGTCCCGCCGGTACTACAGAAAACGTCATTGATAACAACACCATTACATTTCAGCCTACGTTGGTAAATCCGGATTTAACCATTACCAGGATCAGCATGAGCCCGGACAAAGCGTCTCCCGGCTGCAAGGTAAGCGTCTCGGTCACCGTGCAAAACAAGGGCCAGGGCGGATGCCCGGCAGGCGGGAAAGCTTTCCTGACTTCTGGAACCTCCACGGCCCAGGTTTCGTTGCCGGCCATCAGCCGCGCCTCGGCAAAGACGGTCACCTTCCAAAACTTCGTGCTGCCCTCAACTACCGACATAACCCTCACGGCCAGAGTTGAGCCTCCTACTGGAACAGCGGAGCTTAGCGCAGACAACAACAGAAGTCGAGAAGATGGGCTCGATCCACGTCTACTGCTACCACCTCGACAACGAAGACGCTCCGCCGTTGCCACTCAACGAAACGGCCGTAACGTACAGGTCCGGCTCCAACGTCCGGTACCAGGGCACCAGCTGGGGCGACGGCAATCCTCAAAACGAAACCGTATTCGAAAACGTCCCCATCGGCAGTGTATTCACGATCACCGGCACAAAGGGAGGATATGCTGGCTTTAACGGCCGGGATTCTTACACCGGCACACTCATGGGGCGTCAGCAACCCGTTTCCCCCGATTTCACAAACCTGGGGAACATTGCGGTCACGGCGAAAAGCCAGGCCACCGGCGCCACTCTCTCCGGGGTGGCGGTGGAAGTGGCCGGCAGGGGCCTGCAGAAGGTGTCCACGCCGGAGAACCCCGCGACATTTACCTTGCCGAGCGGTGAGTATACGTTTTTGCCGGTGCTGATTATGCTTTGCCTGGTCCTGGCCGGCTGCGGCGCAGGGCAGCAAAGCGCCGGGCAGCAGGCCGAAGACCAGCCGCCTGATCTAGAAAAGGCTGGTCAGCCGGGGAAAGAAGGGTCGGTGGCCGATTTGTTCGCGAAAGGCCAACAAGTAAGTGGGATGTCCTATGAGTACATTTTAACAACCGCCTCCGGGGTGATGAAGGGCAAAGTATGGCTGCAGGGCAACCGGATCAAGACGGACGCGGATGTCGCCGGGCAGCGGATGATCAGCTTCTTTGACGGGGAAACGAACACCGTCGTCACCTACTACCCCGACCGGAACAAAGCCGTTAAGCTTTCCGCCGATAAGCAGCCGAAAACGGTCCTGACCCCTGGCGAGTACACGGGCGGGGTCGACCCGGGCAAAGCGAAAGTTCTGGAAACCGTCGTCTATGACGGTGTGCGCTGCCGCGTGCTGGCGGTCTCCGGGGCGGGCGATCATGAAGAGGTGCGCATGTGGGTGCGCGAGGACTACGGCCTGCCCGTGCGGGTGGAGGTCACCTCCGCCGCGGGCGGCAAAACGGTGATGGAGTACAAAAACCTGCAGGTGGGCCCCTTGCCGCCGGATACCTTCACGCTGCCGCCGGGTGTGGAAGTGACCGACATCAACAAGATGATGGAGCAGCTTCCCTCCGGACCCGGAGGCCAGTGAGGAAGCTTAAGGGGTCGGGCGCAGCGGTTAACCCGGCAACCGCCCTGGGAAAAAAGGCATGCGGTGGTGAGTGGACAGGGGAACTATAGATGTAGAGGCACACCCCGCCGGGGAGTTTGAAAGCACCTGGAGCGGTGCGGCGCAGTATTACTACCACACGGAGGTCGGCGGCTGTGCGCAGCCCCAATACAAGACTAACCCTCAGGTTTTCGGCCTGCCCCACTACCGCACCGCCGTGCGGAAGTGAACTGGGACGGCGCCACCCAAACCGTGACGGCGACCAAAGGGGACATGGCGATCATTCTGGTGATCGGCTCGCCGACAGCCTTCAAGGACGGCCGGCCGGTGACCCTCGACCAGCCGGCGTTGCTTATGGGCGGCCGCACCATGGTACCGGTGCGCTTCGTCAGCGAGGCCCTGGGCGCACAAGTAAACTGGGACGATGCCACGCAGACGGTAACCATTTTGCATTAGGCCACACTGCCGGGGGCCGGCCGAAAACCGGCGCCCGGTATAATAAAGAACAGCTCCAAAGAACTGAGGTAGGAGGTGCGGTGGCTTTCGTTTTCGCTAATATCGTAAAATTAACTGGTGTTTTCGTTCGGAAAGCGGCGCCATTAGCCGTGGGGAGCCGTAAAATGAAGCTCTATAAAATGAAGCTCTATTTTAAGCAAAAATGTCAAAAAAGTTATGAAAGGGGAATAAAAAATGCGTAAATTTATTGTTAGTTTTCTAGCGTTAGTGGTGGTTTTTTTCACGCTGGTTGCCGCCCTTGCCGGCTGTGGCGGGCAACAGCCGGCCCAACCGGGGGATGGAAAGCAAACTGCCGCCCAGGCAAAGGCTGAGTCCACCGGTGCTGCCTGGCCTGCTTGGTCGGGGCCGAAGAGCCTCGGGCCGGCGAAGCCCCTGCCGGAACTCTGGTGCGTTGAATTCACGTATTGCTACAAGCCCGGCTACGGCAAAGTCCTGCAAATCAACTCTAAGGGTGATTGGTCTGATGAAACAGTACGCAAGGAAAAAGGGCCAAAAGGGAAGCTGTCTGCGGAGGAATTTGCTGCGGTGAAGGAAGCCTTGTCCCAGTTCAACTGGGAGCCGCTGCCGAAATCCAGCACCAAGGACTATGTTGCTTATCATCTTGAGGAAAAGAAGCAGACGGGTCCGATAGGATTTGTGGGTTACAAGGTAAAGTACTGGGCCGGGCAGATCCATACTTCCCCTGGGTATGACGGGCGGGAAATATATTACGACCTTAAAGCCCCATGTGCGCCGGAAGTGAAAAAATTGACGGATATTCTAAAACAGTTGCTTGACAAATACATCCCGCCTACGGGTAATGAATAACTCGCATCTTCCAGTGGTGACACAGAGAGAGTAGGCCTTTGCAATCTCTGATGTACTTGATAAAGTTACTTGTTGGATTTTGAGTCAACTATCTATCCCTGGGTATATTTCCCGGACTATAATAGATAAAAGCTATGAAGGAAGCTTGTTATAAAATGTAGAATAATACGGTGAGGACCTGGCTTTAGGATAGAGGGCGAACTGTATGGCCAAAAAAGTGTTGATGGAACTTAAACAGGTAACCAGGAACTACGTTATGGGGGAGGTAACCGTTGAGGCTCTAAAGGAAACCTCCCTGTCTATATTTGAGGGCGAGTTGCTGGTTATCCTGGGTCCCAGCGGTTCCGGCAAGAGCACTCTGCTGAACATCATCGGCGGCATGGATTTGCCGTCTAGCGGTCAGGTTTATTTCGGGCAGGAAGACTTAAGCCAGGCCGGAGACAGTAAACTGACCGGATTTCGACGTTACGAGTTGGGCTTTGTTTTTCAGCTCTACAACCTTATCCCCGAAAGTGCATTATAACGGGCGTTCCGAGGATGATGTTTTACAGGGACTGCCTTCGGAACTAACTCTGAAAGAACTGATCGGTGATAAAGAAAAACCTTTACGCTTGCCGGAAGATGGTATTCTCATCAGCCAGAGGACGGCGTCCAAACTAGGCGCCCGGGTTGGCGACGAAGTGGAAGTGGAAACACTCCTGGGTCTGGGTCCTTCCCGTAGCGCTGTTTTGAAAATAACAGGCATAAACCAGCAACTTGTTGGAAGCGGTTCTTATGTATCCTTGGTTCAGGCCAACCGGATCCTTCAGGAAAGCGGGCTTGTCTCAGGGGCCATGTTAAAGGTTGATCCCGGCAGAACCAAACTGCTGGAAGAAGAATTAAATGAAATGACCAACGTTTCTTCCATCTCCAGCCTCCGGAAGGAGTTGGACAACCTGAACCAGAACCTGGACAGTATGATTTATACGGTATCCGTCATGATTATTTTTGCCGTGCTGCTGGGATTCGCTATTGTCTACAATTCCTCGGTGATCAGCTTCGCCGAGCGCAAAAGGGAACTTGCCTCATTGCGGGTTTTGGGTTTCACCACGGGTGAGGTCTCCGGCCTGCTGCTGAAGGAAACCCTCCTGCAGTCGCTGCTGGGAGTGGCTTTGGGCCTGCCGTTCGGCCGTTTCATGACCGAATGGTATATTAAAGCGGTCAGCACAGATCTATTTACGATGCCGATGGTTTTTTCTCCTCAGACCTACCTGGTTTCCGCCCTGGGAGGGATTACCTTCATTATGGCCGGCCATCTTATAGCGGTAAAAGGAGTTAAAAAGCTGGATCTGGTGGATGTTTTAAAGAATAGAGATTGAGTGTGCTGGCGTGGTGCTTACCTACGGGCTCATGTTCGCAACAGGTGTTATTTATTATCGGGGGGTTGAGTATGAAGCGGAGGAAAAAGATTTACCTGGGAGCCGGGATCCTGGCCGCGCTGGTGATAGCCGTGTCGGTGGTTGCCGGGGGCGGGAAAGAGGTTGAAACAGTGCAGGCGCGGCAGGGCAACATTGTCTGTACAGTAACAGATAACGGCTACGTGCAGCCTGCCACAAACTATGACATCCACGCCACTCAAAGCGCCAGGGTTGTTCAGGTGCCGGTGGAAACAGGCCAACCGGTTCATCAAGGCCAAACCCTTGTGCTGTTGGAAAACCTGGACCTGTCGGTGCAAGTTAGCGAGGCGCGGTCCCAATTGTCACAAGGCCGGACTACTGCTGATGCTACCCGGGCCGCTATGGAGCGTACTCAACTGGAACTCAACAACGCCAGGGAGAATTTTGCCCGTGTGGAGGGACTGTTTCAGGCAGGAGCCGTCACCCGGACAGAATATGACAAAGCCAAGCTGCAGGTGGAAACAACACAGCAAAGTTTAAACGAACAACGTTCCAGGCTGGATAGCGCCCTGGCCCAGGTTGCGGGATTGAACCAGTCGCTGCAGCAGCTAAATGCCAAGGAGCAGCAGTTGGCGGTAAAAAGTCCTGTCGATGGCACGGTGCTGAGCCTGCCGGTCAAACAGGAGCAGGTATTAACCGCCGGAGCCCTTCTGGTCACCGTGGCAGTACCGGAACAGTTAGAAGTTAAAGCCGACATATTAAGTGACGACCTGGCGGAAGTCAAAGTAGGACAAAAAGTCACCATCACCGCCCCGGTACTTGGCCAAAAAGTTTTGGTAGGTGAAGTGAAGCAAATCTATCCACGCGCCGAGGAAAAACAGTCCGCCCTGGGTATTTTGCAACGCCGGGTGCCGGTAATTATCGCTTTACAGGATCAGGCCAATCTAAAAGCCGGCTATGAGGTAAGGGTAGCCATCGAAACCTTGAGCCGGCAGGATGTATTGACGCTGCCCCGGGAGGCGGTACGCACCACCGGAGACGGCCAAAAGGAAGTCATGGTTGTCGTTAACAAGCAGGTGCACCATCGTTTTGTACAGACCGGTATCAGCGATCAAAAAAACATTGAAATCACCGGCGGCCTGTCAGCCGGAGATGAAGTAATAAAAGACGGCAGCCTGGAGATGAAGGAAAAGTCAAAAGTTAAACCAGTAATTAAGACCACCAGTTTGAACTCAGTTTCAGCTTCTTTGATGAACTTAATCTTGTATGGATTCAATGGAAAGGCACCTTTCAGCAAGGATTTCTTCAAAATCCTGACCTAATGCGGGTCTTTCCTTTAAATAATTTTATTTAGGGGGATTATTGTGACCCAAGATATACATATAGTTACAGGAGCATTTGGTTACTCAGGTAAATATATTACTAAACAATTGCTTGATCTTGGACATCAAGTCCGTACCCTTACAAATTCCACCAGTCGTTCAAATCTCTTTGGGGAAAAAGTGCAAGTATATCCGTATAATTTTGATGATGAAGACAAGCTTATAGAATCCATGCAAGGAGCTGCTGTTTTATACAATACCTATTGGGTTAGATTCAATCACACAGATTTTAAGCATTCAACAGCGGTTGAAAACACACTTAAATTATTTCGGGCAGCCAAAAAAGCAGGTATTAAAAGGATAGTGCATATTAGCATAACAAATCCCGCAGAAGAATCTCATCTTGAATATTTTAGGGGAAAAGCAAAGCTGGAAAAGGCGCTGATTGAATCAGGGATATCGTATGCCATACTGCGTCCGGCCGTCTTATTCGGGAAAGAAGATATACTTATTAACAATATTGCCTGGATGCTGAGAAAGTTCCCCGTATTCGGAGTTTTCGGAGACGGGAGCTATCGTTTGCAGCCGATATATGTGGATGACTTGGCCAGGCTGGCAGTGGAACAGGGGGCGGAAAGAGAAGACAGGATTATAGATGCAATCGGGCCGGAAACATTTACGTACCGGGAATTGGTTCAAAAAATTGGTAACATTATTGGAAAGTCCAGGCCGGTAATATCTGTTCCTGATTCAATCGGATATATAGTTGGGTGGTTTATCGGGAAAATAGTTGGGGATGTTGTAATTACCCGGGAAGAGATTGAAGGGCTGAAAGCAAATTTGCTCTATACTGATTCACCACCTGCGGGAAAAACAAAACTAACTGAATGGGCAACATTGAATTCAAATATGCTGGGTATGAAATATGCCAGTGAACTTGCGCGGAGAAGAAATAGAAAGGAATCTTATGAAAAGCTATAATTATACCGGACCTTTGAAAAGTAAGATAAAACGGGTCTTGGTTATTTTCGGCATGTTAACAGTGATAATTTTTAGTTCAATTCTACTTATAGACCAGTATGTTCAAAGAACGGGTTCGAAATACATTATAGGGCCAGACGGGGTTCCTGAAGCGGATGCCATACTTGTTTTGGGCGCTTACGTTTTTCCGGACGGTACGGTGTCTTTTATGCTCTATGACCGTTTAAACGAGGCATATGAACTATATACAAGCGGAAAAGCCGGGAAGATACTGGTTAGCGGTGACCACGGGCGTAAGGATTACGACGAGGTTAACGCCATGAAAAAGTTCTTAATAGATAAAAACGTTCCGGAAGAGGACGTGTTTATGGATCACGCCGGCTTTAATACCTACGAGAGTATTTACCGGGCAAGGGATATCTTTCAAGTCAAAAAAGTAATTATAGTAACCCAGGAGTACCACCTGACGCGGGCAGTATTTATTGCCAGGGTGTTGGGACTTGAGGCCTACGGGGTAGCATCTGATCAACACGATTACGGTGAAATTATGAAAATATACAGGTTGAGGGAGGTAGTTGCCAGAAACAAGGATTTTTTCACGGCGAAGTTCCTCAAACCTCAACCTACTTTTCTGGGAGAAATTATACCGGTAACCGGAGATGGTAGGGATACGGACGATAAATAAAGTATTCTTGGACTGAAGAGTAGGATTTTACTAACCGAAAAAGTTTAATACCCGGCCATGAGCTAAAAAATCCGGCGCCTGCATGCGTTCATTGGGTAAGAGTGACCGGATATCCGTAATCATGTCCTAAAAAACCGCGTCAGTTTTACTGTAAGGCAAAGGAGCCGGGTAAAGTTGGTCAACGTAACTGGATGGCCCCTTCCTGCGCACCAGCGACCAGGGATCGATGATCCGCAACAAGTCAGTCTGGTTAACACCGGGAAATTCCCGGTGTTATATCTGGAAACATTGCTTCAACACCATGTTCCAGACTGCGGCAAAGTCCCCACCACCCAAAATTGGCTCCAGGTAGTCTGGGCAAAACAGGGGTAATCAGGCCTGGCGCTGACCCCGTTGTAAGTATAATTCAAACGGCTTTACCCGCTCAATCCCAAGGATGGCCTCGGTCTCTTCCATGCGGCGGTTTAGCGGCCGGTAGAGTTCATGGCGGTTCAACGCTTTACACCTCGCAGGCCTCCCGGCAATGAAAGCCGGGGTAATAAAGCCTAAGGCCTGTTCTGATAGCTCCCTTTGGTGATGAACGCGCCGCCCAAAGCATCCACGTAGTAATGCTCATCGTTGTCGTAGCTGACCCTCCAGGCTGGCCGCCGGTCACTCTCATTGATCACACCTGCTTTTTTATCTCCGTACCAGGCAATTTCGCTAAGCCTGCCCAGAGTGTAATTTACGCTCGGGTTGGCCACCGTATGTTTAAAGGAAGTTCCGCCGCTGGCCTGGGCTACTTCGGCGGCTTTGACCGAATCGATCCATTTTCCCCCGGCGGCTTCCTTCAACGGATCGTCGGCGCCGCCGCTCCTTTCCTGGGCGATCTGTCCGTTATTTATATCCACCACAAGCGATTTCCGCTCCGGATTGGCAAACGTGATTTGCCAGTCTGCCGCCCTGCCGTCCACGGTGGTACCTTTCTGATTACCGTACACTTTCACTACGTCCGCCTCATTTCCCAAGGCCTTTTTGGCGTTTGCTTCTGCCAATGCGACGGCCTCTTTGGCGGTAAGAGACTTTCCCCCGGCCGCCGGGCCAGGCTTTGCCGTCGACTGCTGCGCCGCCGGTTTATCTGCCGGGGGCGTCCCCGCCTTGTTCCCACAGCCGGCCATGAGTATTGAAACAATGAGCAAAAATGATAAAATCAATTTTTTACTGTATGAGCCAGAAAAGAGCATATTGTAATCCCCCCGAAAAATATCTTCTTATAACTTTAGGCTGGGGACCAACGCCACAATTAATGTAAAATGGTTACCGTCTGCGTGGCGTCGTCCCAGTTCACTTCCGCGCCCAGAGCCTGGAAAATAGCCCGCAGGGGGACCATGGTCCGGTCGTTGACAATAACCGGGGGCTGGTCGAAGGAAAGCTAAATTTTCTCATAACGTGCCAGCATCATCACGGCGGTGCGGTAGTGCGGCAGGCCGAAAACCTGCGGGTTTACCATATACTCGGGCTGTGCCCAGCCGCCGACCTCGGTGTGGTAGTAATACTGCGCCGCCCCGCTCCAGGTGCTTTCAAACTCCCCGGCCGGGTGCGCTTCCACACCCGTGGAGGGGTTTTGCAATGTACTCGTAGGACATACCCTTTACCTGTTGACCTCTGGCGAACAATTCAGCTACCGACCCTTCTTTAACTTGTGCGGGCGGCTGGCCTCCGGTCTGCTGCCCTGCGTTTTTCTGTGCCCGGAGGGAAGTCAGTATCAATAACCAGCAGTAGCCTCTCACTGTCTTCCGACGGCAAAATCAGCGGCACGGGTACGGTAAAAGCAGGCAACAACACGAGTATCACGGAAGCCAGCATTACTGTCAACACAAACGGGAGCGTTACTGGTAGCGGATCATTGTCCATCGGCGGTGGAAGCATCTCCTGTACCTACAGCTTGAGCGCCAGTTCCTTCTCGGTATCGGGTAGCACTTCAATTACCAAAAGTATCCCGGGTTTTACCTTCAACTGTACAGTTTCACTGGGCGTGAAAAACACAAACGAGATCCGGGCCACTGCCTCAGGAAAAGTTAACGGTATAAGCGTTGCGAGTGCAAGCGTAAACCTCGACACCGGCGAGGTAACAGTCAAGTTGGGCATGGTCAGCCTGACATTCGATCTGTTCTGGTTTGCATTTAAGGTAACGTCACTGGCGCTGCCAGATAGCTGACCAGCGCTGTCCACTACCAGAGAAAAGTTGATCTGTGATCCAAGGATGGCAACTCTGCCTGAGCCGGAGACGCCGCTGTTGTTTAAGGTGAGGTTTACGCCGGAGATGTTCCGGCCGCCTACGTTGAGCGAACCGCTGTAAGTGCCGGTTACGTTGCCCTGATTGTCTACCACGACCGAAAAGTTCAGAGTGCTGCCGCCCGCCGGTACCTGCACGCCGCTGCTGCAGCTGACGGCACCGTTGGAGGCCAGGGTGAAGGTGCCGGTTACCTGGCGACCCCCTACCGTCACCGTGCCATTATATGTGCCGGTTACCAGGCCGCTCCCATTGACGCTTATGTTAAATGTCTGCTGGCTGCCGGCCAGGTTGATCCTGCCGGAGCCGGAGATGCCGCTGTTGTTTAAGGTGAGGTTTACGCCGGAGATGTTCCGGCCGCCCAGGTTAAGTGAGCCTGTGTATTCGGCGGTAAAATTACCGTTGGAGTCCTGGCTGATATTGAACTGCTTCTGGACGCCGGCGACGTTAACGTTTATATACCCTGAAGCGCTGAAATTACCATTGGCGGCCAGGGTACAGGTGACATCGGCCGTTCCGAACGCCCCGAAACTCGCTACTTCGGTCCAGGAAAGGCCGGAGTCGCTAATCGTCCCGGAAGCAACAACGGAGCGGTGGTTGTTGACCACAAGCTCGCCGTTCCAGGAACCGGTTACCACATGCTGTTGCGCGTCTACGTAAAACGCGGCGTGCACCGAGCCGCCGCCAGGCAGCTGCAACTCTCCGGAGCCTGAGAAAGAGCCGTCTGCATTAATGGTGCCCTGGAAACCGGTTACCGTGAAACCAGCAACAGTCACGCTGTCAGCGGCAGTTGGGGATTGGTCCTTTTCTTTAAAGTTCAGGTAGAGCACCTGGCAGTTGGTTTTTACACCTCCGCCGGCAGTTACCTCAACGCCTTCTCCCAGGCTGACTTCACCATTGAGTTTGTAGACAACGTCCATTCCCACCGAAGCCTGCCCCTCGACATCGGGGCAATCAAAGCCCCCCCGAGCATAAAAAGCATCTCGGGGTTGGTCTCGGCGTAAATGCAAGCGCCTGAACCCAAAACGACGCCGGCTTCCATAGCCAGATCCGCGCTTGCGCCCCCGCCCAGGGAGATGCTGAAAGTACTGTTTTTCCGCAGATCGGCCAGGATATCCCCCCTCTCCGGAGAAGAGTGAGGCAATATCGCTGCTCCTGAGAACGGCCAGTGATTTTTGAGGTACCCCATGCACCAGCCCCTGCAGCAGGGCAACCGCTGCCTGATTTTCGGCCTGCATGGCTGCAAGCAGGGATTTTGCCGGTAATTCGGCAGTGATATTTACCAGCGGAACACCTGGGGACGTCGTAATCGTGAAGGTGGTGCCTTCGGCCACTGCCTGTGCCGCCGCCTCCCAATTTATGGAGATATTGCCGGCAGTTGTCCCCCCCAGGGGCGGTGTCATTTGTTTTACCAGAGAAGCCATTGCTTTTACCGTCTGTTCCATTGTCTGTCCGGCCAGCGCCGCATCAACAGATTTATCCAGGGGCACTGCGGCGGTGATTTCATAAAATTTGCAACCTGTCCCTGCTCTGCCTCCNCCGCCGTCGTTTCCTGTGCCTTTCCCTGAATTGACCTCCGGTTTCTTGCTGCCGCCTTCACCCGCGCAATCAACTGAGAAGCCCAAATCCAGCGAGGTTTCCCCCGCCAGCCCGGCAATTCCGGTTACTGCACTCCTGACAGCCCCTGCGGCGGTTTGTTCCATTTGCGCCGAAAGGTAGTCGATCGCTTCCTGGTTTCCGGTCAACACGGCAGAGCCGAGTTTCTGAAAGGACGGCGCCATGGCCAGACCCGCCTCCAGGAACTGGGATATATTTGCTGCTCCCACATTCATAGCTTTCTCTGCCGGCACGGACACAGAAAGACTGCCGGCAGCAGAAATACCGGGAACCTTTGTATCCCCAAAACCGGCACCAAGCTCGGCGGAGATCTTGGTTCCGAAACCGGCTTCTCCGAGCGCATCTTTATCGGCCGATTTATATCGGGAAAGATATTCCAGTCCGGCTTGGATTACTGGCACTATTTTGTCCGGGGATACTTTGCTGCCCAGGGCAATACCGCGGCGCCCGGCTTCGTCAGCCATCGCCTTTGCCGTCCCGGCAGTGATTGCCGCCGCTGCCGCCGGTGAAACCTCGAAGGTGATTTCTGCTTCTGCACCGGCTTCGGCAGAAAGCTCTTCATCAAACGTTGCCTTCAGGCCTACAGAAAGACTGCCCTCCATTTTCGCCTTCATCGGGTCGAGGGCGCCGAAGCTGAGCTCTATGTTTTGATCTCCTACCCTAAGCAAGGACTTGCCCGTTACCTGGGGCGGAACATTCCCTCCCAGCGGCGCCCGGGCCTGAAGGTAGGAATCCCCCTGCACCGCCAGGTCCAGAAAAGCTGTAGCCGCCCTGCTCTTATTTTCCATCCTGCTGGCATTCAGGCTGCAGAGCGGGTCAGCATTAGAGATTCCTAATACGACACTGACGCCTCCCGGCGCGGTGTTCGAAATATAAACCGCCACCTGGCCGCCCGACTTGCGCAGCGTCACCTGTCCCACTTGCGGCAGGGAGTAGGAAAAATTAATTTCCGGTATCTGCATGAATAAAGTATTATTGGCCAGTTGGTTGAATAATGACGCATTGGCCTGTTTGCTAATTGTACTGACGATCTTGGCAGCGGAGGCCGCCTGCCCAACAGCGGCCTGGACCCTGCGTTCCGCCCCGGCGGCAAATGGATCGGTCACTTCCCTGAGCACCGGCACACCTTTACCGGCAACCTCTTGTTGCAGTCGCCCGGCCTTCAACGCCGCCGCTTTCAGGCTAGAGTTGGTTAGAAACCCTTCTGTCACTTTTTTCAGGTAAGTCTGATCAACAGCACCCGCCCCAACGGCAGCATAAGAATGAGGGCATACAACAGCCTGCATCAGCACGCCGGCGACCAGAAAAAAAGAAGAAACAACCACCTTCTCATGCAAATAAGCCTCCTTTAAGAAAAATGTAACAGGCCGTTCAACAACAGCCGGAGCAAAAATAAAAAACAGTTTTGCTAAAAGCGCCAAATGATTTTTAGTGGCGACCTCCTTCCATTAGTTCAATGTTTTCTTACCCTCATCGATGGTTTTGCCTTCATGGTAAAAATTAAAATTACATCTTTGTATTACTAAATGACCGTTAAAAAAACGTCAAAAATGTAAAATTAAAAACAGGCCCTGCTGTCCGGTACAACAAGGCCTGTTCGTTTTCTGCTTTTTTTTTGGTAACCGCTACCCTTACATCATAATAAACGCATCATCTGGCGATGGTGATTTGCCCGGTGGTCTCTTCTTAATCCGCACCGGCTCTCAATTTTTTAATTTCCTTCAGGTCATTTTGCAGCTGCCGGGCGTCGTAGCGGCTGCCGATCTGCAGGAAGAGGCGCTTGCTCCGCGCCAGGAACCGTTTGGCCGCCGCGGCGTCACCCTGCGACAGGGCGATCAATCCGTCGATCCGGGCCAGCCAGGCCGGTATCCACCGGTCAACCGGGTCGGCCAGTTGCCCGGCCCGCCGCCGGCAGACCGCCGCCGCGCCGGATTGCCCCAGTTTGAGCAAGGCTACCGCCCGGTGGCAGTAAAAAAAGGCCTCAAAAGCGCCCCAATCGCGGGTACGGGCCAGGCGCACCCCCACCCCGGCCCAGCGGGCCGCGTCCCGGAACAGGCCGGCGGCCAGCATTTCTTCCGCCACGGAGCGGACAGTGCAGGCGACCATGGGACCGGGGAGCCTGTACAGGCGCGCCCGCAGCCAGCCCTCCACGCCGGGTAAAAGGGACCGGCGCTCTTCGCCCGCGGCAAACAGCTGGTTTAAATAGACGAAGGGTTCCGGGTTGTATTTGCCCATTTCCGGTTTGAGGAACTCGCCCATTTGCCGGAGGTCGTCCTGGTAATGGAGCACCACGATCATCATCGAGCGGGTCATGCATTCCCCGACTTTGATCATCAGCGAAGGAAAGGTGCTCGCCCGGATCAACGCCAGCGCCTCGCGCAGGAATCGTTCCGTTTCCGCCAGGTCGCCGGTTATGTAAGAGAGGATCCCCCGCTGGAAAATAATCCAGAGCATTTCCCAGGTGCTGGTCAGGTACGGTACGCACCCGACGGCCCGGTCAAAGGCCGCCAGCGCCTCGGCCAGGCGGTACTCCTCCCGCAGGGACATAGCGAGCAAGGCCGCCAGGCGGGCTTCGGCCTCACGGTCGTTCAGGGCGCTGACCAGGGTCAGCCCTTCCTGCGCCAAGGCAACCGCCCGGCTGTTCAGGCCCACCACCCAGCTGGCCTGCGCCCCCAGCTGCAGGGCCCGTCCCAGGTCCGCGGGCGGTCCATTGGCCCGGTAATATTCCAGGGCCTGCTCGATGTAGCGCAGCCCTTTCTCGCGCAGCGAACTGTCCATTTTCGGGGTGAGGGGGATGGAGAGCCAGATCAGCGCTTCCCCCAGCATCAGCCGGGCCCTGGCCGCCAGGCTGCCGAACCGGTCGTAGAGGGTGAGGGCCTTTTCCAGGGATTTGATACCCTCCCCCGTTTTCCCCAGCAGGGCCAGCGCCTCGCCGGAAACCAGGAGCAGCCGGGCGTTGCGCAAAGGATCTGCGGAAAGCTTTTCCCCGCCGGGAAAAGAATCAGGCGACTGCCCGGCAGCCGGGGGGCGGGGGCCGCACCGCCTGCGCCCGGGAACGTTTTTCCGCGGGCGCGCTGCCGCGCCCTTCTCGGCCGTTGGGGCCAGTTCCTGCAGGATGCGCACGGTGGCGTCGTCGGGGGAAATCCCCAGTTCCTTTTTGAGCACCTGCCGGCACTGCTCGTATTGATCCACTACCCGGGCGGGCTTGTCCAGGGCGGCATAGAGGCGCATCAGGGCCTGGTGGGCGGCTTCGTCCAAGGGATCGGCGGCCAGCCACCGGGTTGCGTAGGAAACAGCGGCTTCGGTCAGGCCCAGCGCGGCCAACCGGTCGATCAGCGCCCGCAGCACGGCCAGGTGCAGGTCGGCGAGGCGCTGTCGCTCGGTCAGGCACCAGTCCGCGTCCAGATCCTCTACGAAGTCCCCCCGGTAGAGCGACGCGGCCACCATCAGGGGTTCCACTTCCTTTGCATCCTTTTGCAACCCCGCCCAGGCCTTTTCTTCGAAAAGCCGGACGTCGACCAGGCATTCCGGGCCGGCTGCCACCCGTACCCCGTCCCGCCTGGTTTCCAGCAGGTTCCCCGAAACACCGGCGGCGGTAAGCGAGTGTCGCAAAAAGTAAAGAGCCGTGCGCAAATTTCCCGCCGCCCGTTTTTCGTCGAGATCGCCCCAAAGCAGCCCACGTAAAAGTTCACGCCTGACCCACCGGTTTTGCAGCCAGAAGAGATAGGCCGTCAAAAGGCGCACCTTGGCGGTGGGCAGAACAATTTCCCCACGCGGGCCCTCTATGGCAAAACGTCCCAGAAGATATACCCGGATCATTTGTTGGTCACCTTTTGTAACTCTTCTAGAAAAATCTTATTCTACAAAAAGAGTGTTATTTCCTTTTAAAGTTAGGTTCAGGTCTATGTTAATTAATTAACAATTATAAAGGGTGAATATGAGCCGTATTGTAAGCCACATTTCGTTGAAGGCAAATTTCTTTCATGATGACGGTTATAGCCCGGAAAAATCAAGGGTGGCAAAATAGTCTTCGACCGTTTCGGCCCGCCTGATCATTTTCACGCTTCCGTCGGTTTGCAGTAATAGTTCAGCCGGTCGCAGCTTGCCGTTGTAGTTGAATCCCATGGCGTGCCCGTGGGCGCCGGTGTCATGAATGATCAGGATATCGCCAATCTCGATTGCCGGCAGCTTGCGGTCAATGGCAAATTTATCGTTGTTTTCACAGAGTGAGCCGGTGACATCATAAATGTGGTCATGCGGCTGTTCCTCTTTGCCGGCTACCGTGATGTGGTGATACGCGCCGTACATGCCTGGACGCATGAGGTCGGCCATGCAGGCGTCCAGTCCGACGTAATTTTTATAAGTCTCCTTTTTGTGCAGCACTGTAGAAACCAGGTACCCGTAGGGTCCGGTGATCATGCGGCCGCTTTCCATGGTCAGCTTCAAAGGGTGTAGGCCGTTGGAAACGATCTTTTCCTCGTAAACCTGTCTTATGCCGTTGCTTAAATAGGCCAGGTCAACTGCCTTTTCCCCCGGACGGTACGGTATGCCGATACCACCACCCAAGTTCACTATCTCCATGCGAATGCCTAGTGAGCGATATATTCCCACGACCAGATCAAACATCATGCCGGCAGTTTCGATAAAGAAGTCGGGATTCAACTCGTTCGAAATAATCATGGTGTGTAGTCCGAAACGCTTGACCCCTTTGGCTTTAACGATCCTGTAAGCATCCATTAGCTGCTCCAGGGTGAGGCCGTATTTCGATTCCTCCGGATTGCCGATGATGGAGTTGCCGCCGGACCGGAGCGGCCCGGGATTATAACGGAAGGATAACAGTTCCGGCAGTCCGGCATGCTTTTCCAGGTATTCGATATGCGTGATATCGTCGAGGTTAATCACCGCGCCGAGTTGCTTGGCTAAACGGTATTCATGAGCCGGCGTACCATTTGAGGTAAACATGATTTCCTCGCCCAAAATGCCGGACTTTTCAGCCAGGATCAACTCTGCCAGGGAACTGCAGTCGGCGCCAAAGCCTTCCTCGCGCAGAATCTTTAGGATATACGGGTTGGGTGTGGCTTTCACGGCGAAATACTCCTTAAAATCCGGTGCCCAGGCGAACTCTGCCAGTAATTTACGGGCATTGGCCCGGATAGCTGCTTCATCGTATATATGAAAGGGAGTTGGATACCGTGCGATAATCCGGCTTAGCTGTTCTTTGGAAAGAGGTGCATTTTTTACTGTCATTCGAACTCCTCCAAATTTCGACTTATTGATAGATTATATAGTTGATTACGCCGTTTACGCAAGTCTACTAACGGAAGAATTTAGAAAAGAGTTCCGTCCTATTTTATGCCTAAAAACTATTTAGATAGTTCAAGAAGGATTTATAAAACCAACAATAGAAAAGAGCCTATTAGTTTGGGATTCCGAACAGGATTCCCCATGAGTATAACAATCCGGCACTAGGGAGTTGACCAATGAAAATATCAGTCATTCCGGGACATCCTAATAAAAGAATTTGCGGATTCTATGAAGGTGATAGCGGTGCGGTTTGCCGAACCGAGTATATTTGAAATGTGGTGATTTGGATGAATAAATATATTGGAAAAAATTCAATAAAGGCAGGTCTTAGTCCTGGGACTCTGGTTCATATCGGTGAGGAAAGAAACGAAAAAGCCAAGATAACGTTATTTGACTATGATGAACTGAGTTTTCAGGAAAAACAAGTAGAGACAGTTGATGAGTGTCTCAAATACAAAGAAAGCCCGGCCGTGACATGGATAAATGTTGACGGTATACATCAGGTTGAGGTTATAGAAAAAATAGGAAAATGCTTTGGACTTCATCCGCTGCTATTGGAAGATATCTTAAATACCGGCCATCGTCCAAAAATGGAAGACTTCGGTGACCACATTTATATTATTCTAAAGATGCTGTTTTTCAATAGTAACAGCAATAATGTGGTTACTGAGCAGGTAAGTTTAATCCTTGGTCCGAATTACGTCCTTTCTTTCCAGGAAAGAGAGGGAGAAGTTTTTAATTCACTCAAAGAGCGTATCAGGAGTGGATTGGGTCGCACAAGAAAAATGGGGGCCGATTACCTTTTTTATGCTTTGTTGGATTCTATAGTCGATAACTATTTTGTAGTGTTGGAAAAACTGGGAGAAAAAATTGAGTTCCTGGAAGAAAGGGTAGTAACAAATCCATCACCTGCAACTTTAAAGTTAATCCATAATTTAAAAACCGGCATGATAATCCTCAGTAAGTCGGTTTGGCCTTTAAGAGAGGTAATCAGCGGGCTGGAAAGAGGGGAATCACTGCTGATTAAGGAGTCCACCGGAATATATCTTAGGGATGTTTACGATCATACAATTCAGGTAATTGACACTATAGAGACATACCGCGACATGATTACCGGGATGTTAGACATCTACCTTTCGAGTGTTAATAATAGAATCAGTGAAGTGATGAAAGTCTTAACGATTATCACGACTATATTCATTCCCCTTACCTTCATTGCAGGTGTATATGGAATGAATTTCAAATACATGCCGGAACTGGAGTGGCGTTGGGGTTACCCCGTGGTTTTGTCGATGATGATTATTATTGGAATATTGATGGGGGTTTATTTTAAAAGAAGGAAATGGCTGTAGAAAGGGTTCTTCGTTTTGGATTTTAATTGCCCCATACATACCGTTTTTTTGTATCTTTATTCCCTTCTCAGCGCCTCGATGGGGTTCAGCCTGGCCGCCTTGTTGGCGGGCAGGATTCCGAACACCACGCCTATGGCGGCAGAAAACGCAAAAGCCAGCAGCGCCGTCCACCAGGACACCAGCGGCCTTTTTACAAACGTAGATCGATTAATAACTTGCTGAAACGGACTCTAAAAGGTATGGAAATCAGGGAAACGTCCAATTCCGCGCTCATCAAGATATACGAGTCCGCACGCCTGTTATTCCAGGAGACAGGGCGACGGTTGACGGAAAAGGGAATCCTGGCAGAACCGGCCGGCATATACCACTGTGCCTGGAGTGAGAAGGTTATAGGCAAAAATGTACTTTATATGAAGGATGGTTCCCTTTATAGGTTATCGATCAAGGACGGCAGAAAGAGCATAATAGCCGATAACAGTTTCTACGGGGCGTTCAGCCCGGACGGCAATCAAATAACTTACACACAGCAGGATAAAAAAAAGCCGCTAAATCACGAAGAGTCAAGGCTTGCTGGCCAAGTAGAAACTTTTCTTCCTATGTGGAAGGATTTTAAGTGTTTTTGATTAATTAGAAAATAATAAATATTGTGAGAAGTGTTATTAGTTAATAGTCTTTTCGTATTAATTATATAAAAATCAGTATATGGCTGTTAATCCATAATACGGGAAGCGGTGACTTGGTAATGACTATAGATATTTTGGCCAGTGTTGGTATTGACCCCTTATCCACAGGAGTNTTTCTAAGCCATGGTCAGAAAACAATATTGCTCAAATCAGGGTCGCCGCAAAGTGATATCACAACCTCGGTATTGCATGGTCTTAAACAGGCCGGTCGCGCTATCGGATTTCAAGATTTACATGAGTTGCTCGTGTCCGTACCTATCATACGGTTATGTACGTCAATGGCGCAAACCGGTCTTCTGCTGCATTTGGGACAACCTATAGGATTATTAGTATCAACTGATCTCATGGATATAGGCCGGCGTATTTTAGCGGCGTTAGGATTGCCATGTGATATGGTCATTGGTATCCCTGCGCCACACGCCCCACAAGCGGCTGACAAGCTTAAACATGCTATTAATCGCCTTCTCAATTTCGGAGCGCGTTGTATTGGAGTATGCCTGGCGGGATCCTGGCGTGACCCAATGGACGAGATTCTAATACGCATGCTTGTTGACCGTCAATATCCTGCTCATTACTTAGGTTCTGTCCCATTATTACTATCATCTGATTATGAATCAGGATTAACTGATGANGAGCGGATTGTTGCACTAGCGATTGACTGCTGCATGGGACGGATGTTACAAAACCATATCAATAAGATGAAAACAACTTTGGCACGCGAAGGATTCGCCGGTGAGTTGCTTGTCGCTGAAGGTTGCGGGGGATTGTCTCCGGTTCCTCGCGTGCGTCCTTCAAAAACTGTCATGGCTACGCAAGCCGCTCTCTTTACAGTAGCAAGATACTGTTTTGAACAAGTTGGTATGCAGGGAATTGCCTTAAAAATCGGTAGTTATAACAGCGAGATAAGTTTTATCGATGGACGAGAGAATGAATATTCTCCCTTTTTAAGCTTGCCGCATGAAAATACAATGGGGGGAATTGCTTCAATATTAACACGGCGAAGTGGTCGGTTCGTCCTGACAGCGCCAGACAATTTTACGGACTTGGGAGGGGATTATCTGAATTGGCAGGAACGGGCACCCACATTACTTGATGCTATGCTTATACTCGGATATCTCAATCCCTATAGTCTTGGTAGAACTGGGCCAGCGCTGGATCGATCTGCGGCGCGCGACGCGATGGCTAGAATTATCGGTCACGGGTCAGGCGAGATTGAGGCTGCGGCCCTTCGAGCCTGTCTTGATGTAGCTAATCATATAGCCTGCATAATCCGCCGGCAAATTAAACAGAGGGGAATAAAGGTAGCAACATCTGCATTTCTCGTTTGTGGTGAAGCAGGAGGGGTATTGGCTTGTGCGATAGCGGAACGATTAGGTTGGAATGTTATATATACAGTACCAGGTAGCGGTATGACCTTGACCATTGGAGCGATGATGATGGAACTTAGGCAGCAGTTTCGTTATCGCTTACGAGATGGGATTAACATAAAAGATCCATCCGTATTAAAGTCTATTATTAAACGGTTGGAACGACAGTCTGAACGGTTTTTGAGATTGATGAATCTTGATAATTCATCTATTATTAAAGAATTTGGTATTGAGTATACCTCTCAAGATAGTGGTGCGGATCAATATTTATATCGTAAATTTAAAGAGCTTCAATCTCTCTCCAATGGAGCATCTGTGGGAGGATTGTTTGAAATAAATGGTTATGAACCGACAGCATTTACTTTAAAGTTGACCGGTACTTTGCCGAAAGCGCCAGGGGTACTTGGCGATATTAGAACACAAACATTTGAAATGATTCCATCCAGTGAACAGAAGCGTCAAGTATATTTAGGACCTGCCCTCGGATGGTGTGACTGTCAGGTATACCGGCTGCCGGACCTTGGAGAAGGAGAAGTTTTGTCAGGACCGATTCTAATNGAAGCAGTNGATTCAGTNTATTGGGTNCCCTCTGGGTGGCGCTATGTCGTNNTANCTAAAGGTATGAACCGGATTGAACGGGAGGNATCGNTGTGAAGGTAAGGATAACTGAGAGTCTTGATATCGATCTGGTGAAGGAGTTGTGGTGCTGCAACCGATGTGGCTATGAATTGATTAGCGCCAGATTGAATTATAAAGAAGGGTGTCTGGTTCAGGCGCGGCACCCGTCGACCATTTATCAACCGCTGGTTGAGGATCAACCTTATACTTTTGCCCCTGACCCAAACTGGTGCCGTATTGTCGAGTTTTATTGCCCGCAATGCGGGGTTATGTTTGAAAATGAGTGCTTGCCGCCCGGTCACCCGATTACGCATGACATTGAGTTGGATTTAGAAAAGTTAAAATTAAAAACATGGGTTACATGGAGTAAAGTGAGGTAGGCATTAATTGAAAAAAAGCCTTATCCAGGTCGACGTTGGCGGAACTTTTACAGATTGTCTTGTTATTTTTGGCGATCTTATCGTAAGTGCGAAGCATCCCACCTCACCGCATAGTCCAGTCGATTCGTTTATGGCAGCAATTACAAATTGTGCTGAAGAAGTGGGTATAAAGGTGGAAGAATTGCTGCGTATGACATTAGCGGTACGGTATGCCACCACTCTGGCATCAAATCAGTTGCTCGAACGCAAGGGTCCAAATCTTGCGCTGCTTACCACAGCAGGGGCAGAGGATGCAATTTATATCGGCAAAGGTATACATTGGACTGATGGATTATATAATAGAAAACGGCATGAAATTTACCCTTTTGCGCAAAGACCGTTACCACTTATTCCACGTAGCCGTTGTATCGGTATTCGCGAGAGACTTGATTCCCGTGGCAACATTATTCGACCACTTGATGAAGAACACTTGCGGGATCAGTTAGATAAACTTATTACGCAGGGAGTTGAGGGAATTGTTGTGTCCCTCCTGTGGTCTTTTCTTAATCCAACTCATGAACTGAGGATACAAGAAATTATTCGTAATGAGTTTTCAAACACATACCTGTATGACGTACCCGTTTATCTCTCCAGTAAGGTAGCCCCAATTAGAGGTGAATACCAGCGGACAATGACGACAGTTATCAATGCTTATCTCAAGCCTACAATGCAGGATGAGCTAGTGAACATTACTTCTCACCTGCGCCAACGGGGCTACCAAGGGCCGTTATTAATGGTTCAAAATAACGGAAGGGTTGCGGACGTTTGGCGTACCACGCCCCTTGCAACATATAACGGAGGTCCGGTGTCCGGGCTGATGGGCAGCCTGCATTTAGCGAAACAGTATAGTTCGAAGATAATTACGTCAGATATGGGTGGCACCACTTTTGACATTGGAATTATTACTGGTGGTTCTCCTTTGCCGCATAAATTACAACCAGTCATTGACCGATGGTCAGTTGGAGCCAATATGCTTGAAGTTTGCTCAATTGGCGCCGGGGGTGGAACCATTGTCAGGTTGAATCGCGCGCAGGGTAATACTCTTGAGATTGGACCAGCAAGCGCCGGGGCTGTACCGGGTCCGGCAGCATATGATTTGGGTGGAACAGAGCCGACTATCACCGATGTTGATCTGGTCCTCGGTTATCTGAATCCGGAGTCCTTTGCCGGCGGCAAGCGTTGTCTGAACCGGGAACGGGCATTACGTGCCATTAATAACCGTATCGCACGGCCTTTAGGGATTGATGTAATTGAGGCCGCGGCACAAATTCGCCGCACCATCGACGAACTAATGGGGCATACGATTTTGAATGAAACAATCATGCGTGGCCATGATCCGCGGGAATTTACATTATTTGCTTACGGCGGGGCAGGTCCAACGCATTGTTGTGATTATGCCCGGGTTCTTGAACCTGCGCGGATTATTACTTTTCCTTTCTCGCCTACTTTTTGTGCGCTAAGCAGTGCTTTTTTACAGTACGGACAAACCTATATGTATTCACAGCCATTTGTGCTCATGTCACCGCATGAAGGTGTGTTTACAGATGATTATCCGGGTTTTAACCGGATTGTATCAGATTTGGAATCCCAGGCTCTTGAAGATATTGTAGTGAGTTTAGGTGAAGAACGTTCAGTAACTTTTCTTTTAGAATTGGACTTGAAATTTGGTGGACAGGTCCATGTCAAACGTATATTATCACCGCGAATTTATTTAAAATCACGGGCGGACGCCGAGGCGATATATAATGCGTTTATTGAGGCTTACAGCCGCAGCTTTAGTCCTTTCTCGCTTTATCCGGAAGGGGGGGTTATGATTGAAACATTCATATTGCACGCGATGCTGCCTCAAGAGCCGGTTGTTTTACCGGCTTACCCTGTTGGTTCAACTAGTGCCTCACGGGCGTTGAAGAGGCGCCGGGACGTTTTTTGGATACATGAAGCGCAGCGGATATCTACACCTATTTATGTTTTTGATTTGCTGCAGGCGGGGAATATTATCGAAGGGCCGGCCATCATTGAAGATAATTATACAACATATGTTCTCCCCACGGGACACAGGTTCACCTTGGATTGTCACCTGGCAGGGATTATTGAGCGGATTAATTAGGTGGGGATGAATAAGCAAAGGGGAGAGGGATAATGTCTCCTGTTAAGAATCAACACCAACTTTTACAATGGCTAAAGCCGGAGACGCCTTCCGACTACGAGCGGAATTGCGCATTGATGATTGAGCCGGTAGATTACGTTATATATTGCGAAAAATTGAATTTAATACTTGCCGAAGCTATGAATGTGCTAATAAACTGCGGTGTTTCAGATATGAGTTTGTCAGGTGATGTCAGTGTCGTGCTTTGCACGGCGGAAGGAGATCCCGTTTCCTGTAGTTTAGGAACATATATGCATGTAGTTAGTTCGGTTTTGCCTGTTAAATATATTATACGCCAGTTGCGGAATGATCCCAGCGTCGGCATACACGAAGGAGACTTCTTTTATTGTAATGATCCGTTGTATGGAAGTGTGCATAATCCTGATCAGATTATTATTATGCCCATTTTCCATGATGGGACCCTGCTAGCTTGGGCGGCGGCAACTGCTCATACCAGTGAGACGGGTGCAACGGAGCCCGGTGGTATGCCGGTACGGGCCCGCAGCCGTCATGACGAAGGGATGCATTTATCCCCGATTCGCTTAGGCGAGCGATATAAATTCCGCCGCGATATACTAATTATGATGGAAAATTTCGCATCGCGCTCTCCCCGGACATTTTTAATTGATTTACGGTCACGAGTCAGTTGTTGTGACCGGGTACGACTACGTATCAGCGAACTTGTGCAAAAAAAGGGGCCGGATTTTTTAACCGGACTTTTTCGTCAAATCCTGATGACTGCGGAATCAAGTGCCCGGGAGCGCATTCGTGGCTGGAATGACGGCATCTATCGGGCTGTTGTGTTTACCGACAGCATCGGTCTGGAAGAAGGCCTGCAGCGTGTGTCGCTCANTTTGACAAAGACCGGGGATAGTTTATTGTTTGATTTTACAGGTACTTCACCCGAGCACGAAGGTTCTTACCATGCTTTTCCACATACAGTTGTTGCACACGCGGCTATCTATTTGTTTGGCTGGCCCTTTTATGACCTGCCTCGATGTACCGGTACGCTGGCGTCCTGCGAATTCACCTTTCCGCCGGGTACGGTATTATCGCCGCGGGAAGAGGCTGCTTCTTCAAATTCAGTTATGATTTGCAGTACGGTTATGTCCCTTCTACCTCAATGTTTTGCCAAGCTTATGTTTGACAGTCCACAGCGTGATCTGGTCGGGGCCTCTATGGGGAATACGGGATCGGGTTACGTTATTTCAGGAACGACCCAGTGGGGCCTGCCTGCAACAAGTATGTTGGCTTACCCGCTTAATACGGAGGGAGGAGGTGGCCGGGTTAACTCCGACGGCGTAGACGCTATGGGATTTCCCTGGTGCCCGGCAGGCAGGGCGCCAAATGTGGAAGATGAGGAGCATAATTATCCCATTGTCTGTGTCTTCCAAAAATATGCCCGTGATAGCTGCGGTTTTGGACGGTACCNGGGGGGATTGGGTACGCAGCTTGCCATTATGCCGTTATTGGTCGATCATCTTGCTCAGATGTCGATTTCCAAGAACTCACGCCTGCATACAACCCAGGGCTTGTTTGGCGGGTATCCCCCGCGGGTTATCCCCGGCATTATCATTCGCAACACGGACCTGCTAGAGCGCTGGGCTTCCGGTGACATTGATTTGCCGGATGACATACACGATTTAATCACCAAGTGCACGTTGGCGGGAGAATATTGCTTTACGGCGCATTATCGGCCTACTGAATTATTGCGCAAAGGTGACATTTTTGTTGAGTTTTCGTCCGGTGGCGCAGGGTATGGAGATGTACTCGAACGGGATCCTGAAAGTGTCGTTGCTGATTTGCGTAATGGTAAAATATCAAATTGGGTGGCCGAACAAGTCTATGGCGTAGTTTATGATCCGGAGACATTGGCTCTGGATTTGGATAAAAGCAATAAACGCCGGGAAGAAGTGCGTATTGAGCGCTGTCAAAATGGTTTGCCTTATCGTCATTTTATTAAAGATTGGTTAAAACATAAACCTCCGGAAGAGATTTTAAGATATTATGGAAGATGGCCGGATGCTCAACCCAACCGGGACATTTTCCGCTTATGACAGATAGACCGGCTTTATGTCGCAGGGAGGTGATCAATTGTTGGATTTAACTGTACTGGAGAATTTGCTGTATAGATTGAATCAGGCAGTATTGTTGGCAGATTTGGCGCGAGAGTCCGCCGAAGTGATTGGTGTTGCCTGCAATGCACCTCTCGTTGTTGCTTTAATTCGCGATTGCCGCGGGCAATTACATATTGCTACTACCGGTATGGCAAAAAATAAAGTTGCTGATATGAAACAATTGTATAATTTGTTGCCGGATGAACCGTTTAGTGGACCCTTAACACTAACGGATTGGGGTAGTACTTTAAAAAATGCAGATTTGGAAAGCGTAACAATGTTTCCATTGACTGCGAAGGGAGAATTACTTGGATACCTGCTTGCTTTCAGTATGGATAGGACACCTCCCGACAAAAAAGTAATGCAATTTTTTTCAGTACAGGTAAGCGTAGCCGTACAGCGTTGCCGGCAATATTCTCAAGAAAGACAGACATTTCATCAACTTCAGAAGGTCAAGAAGGATCTTTTGCATCAACGGCAGGCGAAAGAGCGTCTTCTTGAATTACAACGACAGTTTGCCGATCCATCCGTGTTGGCGAACGGTTTCGAGCCGTTAGTTGAGATGCTTGGTGAATGTTTTAATACTCCATTATTTCTACTGGATAAATCACTCCGCCTTTTGGCTGCCTACACACCGGGTGTCCGTTTGGAAGAACCGTGGATCCGTACTTTGGAAGAAGGCCGCTTGGATCCGGAGTTTGCATACCGGGCAACATTCCAGGGAGCGGTACGGGCATTGCTGGGAGGTGAATCGCGCGCTATACCGGTAGAGCAGGTTTCAGATTCGCCAGGTGACATATACTGGCTGGCGCCGCTTAAGAGCGGTAATGCCACCTGGGGATTCTTATTCTGGCGCGGCAATCCCCCTCCTTTGGCGTTAGAGACCGAACGGACATTAGAGTTGGCGAGTATGTCCATCACTATGGCATATTATCAACAGTGTCTTGAAACAATCAATCCGTCCATATCGTTTATAGAACCGTTGCTCACCGGACAATATGTCAGCGCGGAAGTAATTCAAGAAACAGCGGGACGGCTAGGATGTGAGCTAAAGCGAGTCACTCGCCTATTATTGGGGGAGGATGGCGCCGGTACTCTTAATCTTGCTGAGATGCAAGTGATCGTGGAAACGATAGCAAGTGGTTTTGGGCCGGGAGTGTACACAGCTACATATAACGGGGCTGTAGTATTGCTTCTGGAAACTGGTATTGATGCTAAGTCTCTTGCCAAGGCAATCCAGGAACGGTTGCGCACAGCTTTAAACGTAACTATAACTATCGGTATCAGTAGGTTTCTACGAGACTTGAGCGATATACGCACGGGTTATGACGAACTCCGGCGTAGTTTAACCATCATGCAACGTTTAGACAAAGCAGGGAGCGTGGTGGCTTTCGATGAATTAGGTGTTTACCGGGTTTTATTGAGTGTAGATCGTTCAATACTTGAAGAGATAACACAGAGGGTGTTAGGTCCGTTACTTAAAGGAACACAGAAGGCAGAGCTTCTATCGACTCTAACCAGTTACATCCGTTCCGGTGGAAGCCCGCAACAAGCGGCAGAAGAGTGCTTTATCCATTTGAATACTGTGAAGTACCGGTTGAAAAAAGTAACTCAATTATTAAAAACTGATCTCGGTAACCCTGAGGAACGGTTTGAATTAGATTTTGCACTGCGCGCACTCGATGTTTTGGAGCTTTAATTCGCGGCTGCTCAAGTTGCTAACCTGAACTGTGCCCGGGCTGACTTAACCCTTTTGCCACAAACCGGGCAGGTTGTGCTGCTATGCTTCTCGGATACTTCAGTTACCCGGATTCCAGACAGGGCAACCATAACAATAAAACTGTTGAGATTATTATGGTTCAACTTTGACATCTAAAGCCAGTTTAAATTATTCAAGAGGTCATAAACCCGTAAATTCAATAGGTGGTATTTTTTATCACAATATTTACATTACCCCTGGAAGCCTTGAATTCCGGGGGTTTAACTTTTTCTATTAAATCCACTTTTGTAAAATTATAGTCACAACAGTAGCCTTGCCAGCTACATGCATGGTTTTTTGAAAATTAGATCACTATTGTAATTAAAAACAATAAGTTTGTACCTAAGGGACAGATAAACATGTATCTTGTAGTACTGAATAATTGTTAAATTGTTAATATTGAGTAATAAATAAAGATCCTTCATTTAAAGATAAATCAATCAAGAGTTGGTGATTTATTTGCCTAAGAATTATCGGTGCTATGTAGCCCCTTTTTTTTTGCATTAGGAAATTTTCAGAATAGAAAAAGTGTTAGTTTTGCTCTGTTGATGGTTTATACGTCTACCCATATAATTCCATATTTCTCCAGATATATTTATACCTGAAGGACAAGCAATTATGTACTTGGCGTTGCTATTGCATGCAATCAAAAACCGTTATCATTTATAAACAATTCNAATTATTTTGACTTAAGGTTACCGGTCAAGCGCTTTATATCTTTCTAAAGGAGGTGAAATAAATAGGATCTGGCTTGTTAAACGGAACCGGCTGTGGAATTAGTAGTAAATGTAAATGTGAAGGAGGTTGCTGTATGAAAAATGAAGATTCAAAAGCAAGAAGGTATTTTTTCCCAAGNATCGGTGTTGATACGGGCGGGACTTTTACTGACGTGGTCATAGTTGACNTAAACGGGAACGCAACTATAGGAAAAGCCGCAACCACACCTAAAAGATTGGAAGAAGGCGTTTTTAATGCGTTAAAAGACGCCTGTGAAAAATCACGTTTTACGATAGAGGATGTTCTACCCCGGGCGATGTCTTTTAAACAGGGGACAACTATCGGCACCAACATCATGATTAACCGTAACGGGGCAAAAACTGGTTTAATTACCACGAAAGGTTTTGAAGATACGCTCCACTTTCAAAGAGGGGGCGGCAGAGTTGCCGGATTAAAGGAAAGCGAAATCAGACACCAAGCCGTTTGCCGGAAACCGGAGCCTTTGATTCCTAAATCACTCATTTACGGTGTGTCCGAAAGAGTCGATTGCTTTGGCAAAGCTGTCATACCTCTTAACGAGGAAGAAGTTGTTAACGCAATCAAGGAACTGGTTGGTAAAGGTGTGGAAGCGATCGCCGTATGTCTTTTGTGGTCTTTCGCCAACCCTGCCCACGAGCAAAGAATTAAACAAATAGCAAAAGAAATAGCTCCGGACATATATGTCCAGATTTCCTCGGAAGTTGCCCCTGTCATCAAAGAGTACGGCCGGATGAATACTGTAGCCATCGATACCTATGTAGGACCCCCGATGCTCAAATGGTACGAGACCCTGGCCAATGACATTAAATCAAAAGGTCACGAGCATGAACTTCTGACCATGCAGGCGTGGGGTGGTGTCATGCCCTATAGTGAAATGAGTCCGATCGGAACGATCAACTCCGGTCCGGCCGGCGGTGTTCTGGCGACCAAGTTCCTGGCTGAAAATCTGGGCTTTAAAAACGTGGTGGCCACAGATGTGGGCGGCACCAGCTTTGAAGTGAGTGTTATTGCCGAGTGGCGGCCGGTTTTCCACCACGAGCCGCTGATTATGAGATACCGGGTTGAAACACCGATGGTTGAAATCAAGTCAATCGGCGCCGGTGGCGGGACAATCGCCTGGGCGGACGAAAGCGGCCGGTTAAGAGTCGGCCCGGTCAGCGCTGGCGCGGATCCGGGTCCCGTTTGTTACCAGATCGGCGGGACGGAACCTACGGTGACTGATGCCGATTTAATCTTAGGTTACCTTAATGAAAATTACTTTTTAGGCGGTAAGATGAAGCTGGATAAAGCCGCGGCTCTGGAAGCATACAAAGAGCTGGGGAAAAAAGTTGGCCTTGATCCCATTGAGACGGCCGCAGGTGTTTTTGACATCCAAAATGCCCATATGTCTGACCTGTTAAGAGGGGTTGTGACCCAAAGAGGGCATGATCCGAAGGATTTCGTTGTCTTCTGCTTCGGCGGCGGCGGGCCGCTGCATGGTTCATCATATGGTAAGGAGTTAGGGTTCCAGAAGATTTACATGTTCCAGCAGTCTTCTGTTTTTTCCGCATACGGGATTGCTTTAACAGATATTGAGAGCTATGTTAATCACTTTGAACACCATAAAATGCCAATCGATCCAGAAGTGCTTTCATCAATTTACAAAGATCTTGAAGAAAAAGCGTATGCGAAAATGGCAAAAATGGGCTACTCCAAAGATTTGGTACAAATCAACCGGGAAATCTGTATGAAATTTGGCCGCCAGGTGCATATTGAAACAATCCCCGTGGATAGAAAAGAACATTATACAGTAAAAGACATTGATAAAATCTACAACGACTTCCTGGAACATTATCAGAAAGTATACGGGGAGGGCGCCGGATTTATCGAAGCGGGCGTGGAAGTGCTTTCTTATGTGGTGAGGCCTTCCATTGTTTCTGTAAAACCGATGTTGCCGAAACACACTTTGGGAGCAAAAAGTTCCAAAAGAGCGATAAAGGGCAAGAGGCAGGTTTATTTCAGCGAATATGGCGAATTCAGGGAAACGAATATTTATGACTTCGACAAGCTGACAGCGGGAAATGTTGTTGAGGGCCCGGGCGTTATTGAGACACCAACTACCACCATGCTGATTCTGCCGGACCAGGTGGGTACCGTGGATGAGTACCTCAACGTGGTTATTGAGCAATAAACAATTATCATAGAAGGAGGTCTATCGATATGGGGAAGTTAAGCCCAATAGAATTTGAAATACTATCACACCGGATATATTCAATTATGAACGAAGCCAGGCAGGGAGTCATGCGGGTTTCCGGTTCACCCGTTGTTTGCGAGGCCGGTGAGTGCCTGTATGCGGCTTATACGGCAGATGGATACACCTCAGTTACTGCATGCGGCCTGATGCTGCATACGGTCGGTTCGCAGGCCTTTATTCAAAAAATTATTGAGGAAGAAAGTGAGTTCCCGGGGATCCATGACGGAGACATGTTTTACTTTAACGATCCCTCTGTGGGCGGTATTCATGCGGCGGACCAGGCCATTTTGATGCCGTTGTTTTATAAAGGTGAATTATATGGGTGGTTGGGTTCACTGACCCATACTCCTGAAACCGGCGCTATAGAACCGGGCGGGATGCCGCCAAGTTCCCGCAGCCTGGTGCATGAGGGATTCCGTCTCCAGGGAGTGAGATTTGCTGTTAACGGGAAGCTTATCCCCTCTGTTGTCAACACGATCAAAAGAGCGGTACGCGACCCTGGTTATGTTATGCTTGATCAGCATGCCAAGGTTGCCGGATTAAATATCGGTAAGGCACGGATGACTGAAATGGTTGAAAGATATGGCGTAGATACGGTAAAAGAAGTCCTTCAAGGTATGATCGACCAGTCGGAGGAATTGGCCAGGGCCAAGCTAAGAGAATTGCAGGACGGCACATGGCGGATTATCATGCACGGTGACCATGACGCTGTGGAATATAAACACTGGAAAGTGCAAATTGCTGTAACCAAAAAAGATGATGAATTGACTATTGACTTTACCGGAACATCACCGGAAAATACCGGACCGATTAACTGTATGCTTCCGGGGTTAATTGGTAGTTGCTTTGTGGCTATAGCCAGTCAGTTGTTCTATGAACCCATGTTGAATTATGGTCTTATGAAGCCGATAAAAATAATTGCTCCGGAAGGATCCATGGTAAATGTCGGTTCACTTTCTCCCTGCTGTATGTGCCCGCCTTACCCTGGCTGCAGCATTTCAACCGGCTTGACTGAAATATTCGCTAAAATGTTTTATACCAGAAGAAAATATCATCAAGATATTAATTCCGGCTGGTCAACGAATATGGTCCTGCCTTTCTTCGGCGGTATTAATCAATATGGTATTTCCACTGGAAGCATGTTCTTTGACTGTTTTGCCGGAGGTACGGGAGCCGGAATCGATCGTGACGGAGTTAACACTGGAGCGGCTGAGATGAACCTGGAATCCAACGTAGCTGATGTTGAAACAAATGAGATGGTTAATCCGATGATGTACTTGTGGCGAAGGGAAGCGAAGGATTCCGGTGGTCCCGGCATGTACAGGGGCGGCGCTGGGTTATCTTACTGCCAGGTTGCACATAATACCCCGGCAATGGTTGTGGGTAATATCGGCCAGGGTGGTCAGGTGTCGACAACCCCTTCCATGTGTGGCGCTTACCCGGCAAGCAGTACGAAAACTATCACCGCCAGGAATATAAACTCATTTGAGAGGTTTGCCAAGGGCGAGGTTCCTTATAGCATAGAAGATATTTATAATATGTACCCTGACGCTGTTCAGGAAATGCCCCCGCAAAGCCCGTCAGCACCGCACCCTGATGGCAGCATCTGGGCCGTGGACGGTCAGGTTGCCGGAGGTGGAATTGGTGATCCGCTCGACCGCGACCCTGCTCTGGTAAAAACCGACTTAATTGACGGTTATATTTCAGAGAGGTCTGGGCGTGAGGTATACTGTGTTGTTCTGGATCCAAAAACCGGTGAAGTGGATTATGAGGCTACGAAAGCTGCCCGCAATAAAGTGAAAGAAGAACGTAAAGCTAGAGCAAAATTGTGGAAGGAGGAGAAATAATGCAAATCCATCATTATTTAGAAATAGATCAAAACAGGAAAATAAAATGTTTAAAATGTGGCCATGTGCTGTGTGATGCCCGGGAAAACTACAAAGATTACGCGCCCAGGGCTGAAAAAGACCCGGCCAGTCTGCCCGGTATAAGGCCGACAATGGGGATGCATGTTTATTATGAGTACTATTGCCCCAATTGTTATACGATGCTTGATGTTGAAGTCGCCGAAAAGGGCGATCCGCCCGTGTGGGACACACAGATAGATATGGACAACTATGTGGAAGATACGACTGAAAAGGTCCAAGAAAAACTGTAGATTTTCTAAATAATTAAGGAGTTTGTTGAACATGAATAAATTAATTATTACTGTTGCGCTGACCGGCGGCTTCCATGGCAAGGAGGCAAACCCCAACTTGCCGGAACAACCAAAAGAGATTATTCAAGCGGCTTATGATTGTTATAATGCCGGGGCTGCGATTGCCCATATCCACGCCCGGGATCCGCAGGGAAAGCCGACCGGTAATCCTGATATCTACCGGGAGTTAAATGCTGGGATTAAAGCAAAATGCAACCTGATTATACAAGATACAACGGGTGGCGCGCCTGGCATGCCGGTGGAAGAGAGAATGAGCTCCCTGGAGGCCAGGCCGGAAATGGCTTCGTTAAATATGGGTACGGGGATAATAAGTTGGCAAGGAAAAGAAAGTGTTTTTAACAATACATTAACCGACATCGAATACGCCGCCAAAAAAATGCTTGATTACGGCATCAAGCCGGAGATGGAAGTATATAACCAAGCTATGTTGCACAATGTGGAGCACCTGATCAAGAAGAATCTGCTTACCAAACCGTACTATATAAACTTTGTCATGGGTATGACTAATGTGTTTCAGGGCGCAGTAAAATATACCCCTAAAACCCTGATGTTTCTAATCGATCAATTGCCGGCCGGGTCTATTTACAATGTAACAGGGATCGGCAGCAACCAACTTCCCGCAACCACTCTATCATTATTATTAGGAGGTAACCTGCGGGTTGGTTTTGAGGACAATGTTTTTTACAGCAAAGGTGTTTTAGCCAAGAGTAACGCGGAACTGGTGGAAAGAGCGGTCAGGCTGGCCAGAGAACTGCAGCGGGAGATCGCTACTCCTGATGAGGCAAGGGAAATGTTGGGTATAAAAGCATAAATATATAAGATCCTTGTTCTAGCTCAATTTGTTTTAACTCTGATTATCCCCTCTATCCATTAAAGCCGGATAGAGGGGAAAGTTTCCAAAAGGGGAGAACTACAATTATGAAAAGACCACTATGGGAACCTACTGAGGAACGCAAAAAACAGGCCAACATAACCAGGTTTATTAGTTTTGTCAATAATAAACACGGTCTTTATATTGATTCCTATAAGCAACTATATAACTGGTCAATTGAGCACCTGCCTGATTTCTGGGCAAGTATGTGGGAGTTCGGGGAGATTAAAGCTTCACAAGGGTACGATGTGGTGGTGGATGATCCAAGCAAGCTTCCCGGCGCGAAGTGGTTTAGCGGNGCAAAGTTGAATTTCGCGGAGAATTTATTGCGATATAGAGATGAGCAGACAGCATTTATCTTTAAAGGAGAAACCCAGAAAACAGCCAGGATGACCTACGCGGCACTTTACGATGCTGTGGCGCGCCTGGCCAAGTCACTGCGCGGAATGGGAATTGTACCGGGTGACCGTGTCTCCGGGTATATGCCCAACTTAATAGAGACCGCTATTGCCATGCTGGCCACGACCAGTATCGGAGCCATATGGTCTTCCTGCGCAACCGACATCGGCGCCAAGGCGGCGCTGGAGCGCCTTGGTCAAGTTGAACCGAAAGTTTTATTCACGGCCAACGGCTATTATTATAAAGGAAAGAAATTTGATTCCTTACCCAACGTTACGGAAATTGCCAAAGGAATACCCACGTTAAAAAAAGTAGTTGTAGTGTCATATACCGAAGACAAACCCGATCTTAGCCAGGTTCCTTACGGTGTGCATTACAACGATTTCCTTTCCGAGGAAAACAATCTTGAAATCCAATTTGAGCAACTGCCTTTTGACCACCCTGTATTTGTTATGTTCTCTTCCGGGACAACCGGCAAGCCCAAATGCATGGTGCAGGGAGCCGGCGGGATTCTTATAAATCATCTTAAGGAACTGATGTTGCATACAGATTTGAAACGCGAAGACAAGATCATGTATATAACAACATGCAGTTGGATGATGTGGAACTGGTTGATCAGTTCCCTGGCCACAGGGGCCACAATAGTGTTGTTTGACGGCAACCCCAATTATCCTGATTCCGGCGCCATGTGGAAATTAATCCAGGACGAAAAAATCACTGTTTTCGGCACCAGCGCGAGTTATCTGCATTTCTTAAAAAGCGAGGGAATTAAACCCGGAGAGGTTTACGACTTATCATCATTAAAAGAGATATCCCAGACCGGATCAGCCCTTTCACCGGAAGGATTTGAATACGTCTACCGGGATATTAAAACAGACCTGCATTTTAACTCAATTTCAGGCGGTACAGATATCAATGGCTGCTTTGCCATAGGTAATCCAATCAGCCCGGTGTACGCCGGTGAATTACAGGCGCCGGGTTTGGGCATGAAAGTGCTAGCCTACGATGATCAAGGTAATCCTGTCTTTGATCAGCAGGGAGAACTGGTCTGCGAAGCTCACGCTCCCTCCATGCCTCTTTATTTCTGGAACGACCCTGATAATGAAAAGTATAAAAATGCTTACTTTAACGTGTATCCTGGCGTATGGCGGCATGGTGACTACATCATAGTGCACGGCGATACGGGAGGTATAACTTTCTACGGCCGTTCCGACGCTGTTTTAAAACCTTCCGGAGTGCGCATAGGCACAGCCGAAATATATAACCAGGTAGAAAAATTTGAGGAAATTGCAGATAGCCTGGCCATAGGGCAGAACTGGCAGGAAGATCAGCGAGTTATCCTCTTTGTGAAACTAGCAGCAGGATTTAGTTTAACAGAGGATTTAAAAAACAGGATCAAAAAGGCCCTGCGTGACAATGCTTCTCCCCGGCATGTTCCCGCTCTTATCATTGAAGTGCCGGATATACCTTATACCATGAATATGAAGAAAGTGGAAAGCTCGGTTACGAACATCGTTAATGGCTTGTCTGTCACGAACAGGGATGCTTTGGCAAATCCGGAATCATTGGATTATTATCAAAACATCCTCCCGGAATTACAAAAATAATTATATGCGTTCCGGACAACAGGGTATATAGCAATAACTGACAACCTGTTCAGGCTGTGGTTATAATATTGAAACTTTAGTTGTTAATTGAAGACTTAGCTATGACAATATATGAAACAGCTTGGGATATGTAAGAGACCAGAAGGGGCGATAAAACATCGCCCTAAGAATTCCTCCTATGAGGGGCGATTTAAAAAACGCCCCCAAAATTTTTACCAATGGGAATATTAAATAGATTGTTAGATCTATATAAAAGGGAGGTGTCTTAAAATGCCAATGCTAAACATAAACGGCCTGGAAGTTGAAATTGACGAGGATGGTTTTCTTTTAGATCATGCCTGCTGGAATGAGGAAGTAGCTAAGGCTATTAGTGCGGGTGAAGGTATCAAAGTGCTTACTGAAGAACACTGGAAAATTATTTATTACCTGCGCAATCACTATAGACGATTCCATTTAATACCGATGATATCAAAGATTTGTAAAGAGACCGGCTATAGTTTGAAACGCATCTATGAATTGTTTCCATCTGGTCCGGCAAGGGGTGCTTGTAAAATTGCCGGCCTTCCGAAACCGGCTGGGTGTGTGTAATTAATACTTTGCGTGTAAAAAGAATTCGGATTATAAAGGGAAGAGACTTATCACCGAGGGGGATGAGCAGTCGAGCACTTTTTTCTCATAGATGATTCGAGCAAATTCTCTTTTGCAGGTGTTTGAATATATATAAATGCTGATTAGTATAGTAAAAAAATTTGGATATAAAGAATAACCCTATGGGAAGCAAATAAACAAAAAGCTTCCTTGATAATAAAAATACCCCCTTATTATGGGCGAATAAGAAATCGCCCAATATTTTTGTGGTACGCCGGCGTGGGTGATAGCTTATGGTGAAAGTCCTAAACAGAGGGAGTGGAACACTTTTGTATTGTCATGCTAAGAATCTATGAAAATAATAATCAGCAGGTTCCATTACCGTAATAGAAGATCAACAAATATAACTAAGTTATTAAATAATTGGAGGCAAATATACAATGAATGAAAGTATTCAGTGAACCGCTACGGGCACGGTGTTGTCTTAAGCTCACTCCGATGCTCTGCGTAAGATAAGATTAAACGACTAGCTTCAGGCCGGATCACTTTGGCGCTGCACGTAAGGTAAATAATCATGGAGGTTAGTATAGTGAGGAGAGTATATTTTGACCATAGCGCGACTACCCCCATCCACCCTCTAGTAGCAGAGGAAGTGTACCGCTTCCTGATTGATCATAATTATGGCAACCCCTCCAGCCTGCACCATTTCGGGCGAATCGCCCGCAAAGCCCTGGATAAATCACGAGAAAAGGTGGCCAGGGCCATCGGGGCAAAACCAGAAGAGATTATATTTGCCAGTGGCGGGACGGAATCGGATAATATGGCGATCCAAGGGGTGGCTTTAACTAATATCAAAAGGGGAAACCACATAATTACCAGCGCGGTGGAACATCACGCGGTGCTCAATACAGTAAAGGCCTTGGCCAAACAGGGCTTTAACGTCACGGTTCTTCCCGTCGATCAATACGGGATGGTCAGTGTTGATGATGTGGATGAGGCGGTAACAGATCAAACCATATTAATTAGTATCATGCACGCCAACAACGAAGTAGGAACGATCATGCCCATTGCCGAGATCGGTAAAATGGTGAGGAAGCGTGGAATAATCTTTCATGTCGACGCTGTTCAAAGTTTTGGAAAGATTCCGGTGAATGTGGACGAACTGGGAGTTGACTTGTTGACTGTTTCAGGACATAAAATATATGGTCCCAAAGGTATAGGCGCGCTTTATGTCCGCAAAGGAACGCGATGGAGACCTACACTTTTACACGGAGGTGCGCAGGAGCGCCTGCGCCGGGCAGGTACCGAGAATGTACCTGGTATTGTGGGTCTGGGTAAGGCGGCGGAACTGGTTATGGAAAATATGGAAGACGAGAATAAACGGTTGCTGACTTTGCGCGATAAGTTAATCAGGGAGGTGACAAGCCGGTTCAGTCATGTTAAGTTAACCGGTCATCCTACCATGCGCCTGCCAAACCATGCCAGTTTTATATTTGAATATATAGAAGGCGAGTCGATGTTATTGACCCTGAATATGAAAGGTATCGCAGTATCTACGGGTTCGGCATGCACTTCTGGTTCGTTAGAGCCTTCACATGTGCTGTTGGCAATGGGCATTCCACACGAGGTCGCCCACGGTTCTATCCGTTTAACCTTGGGCATGGATAATACTGAAGAAGATGTGAATTACTTCCTGGATGCCATGGGGCCAATAGTTGAAAGATTGCGGGCCATGTCTCCGTTTAACGAGGAAATTGACTATAACGGTTATAATTAAGGATAGCAAAAGCAATATCTGTTGAGCTGTCAAAGCAACAGATCCTCTATTGCCACCATGCATTTTCGTTAGATAACTGCTAGAGGTAATTATTAGCTGACTCAAAGTAAAGGAAATTGAACTTTGTTCAAATGAGGATGGCATGCTCAGTATTTACAACAAATATTACCTTCAAAGTCAGGATGTCCGGATTCTTGTGCCCATAAAAATGCCCAAATAACAGCAATAAATGTCATGAAGCACGGGGATGAAAAAGCTAATATATATTTGATGGAAGGTCTTACACCATTGATATATATATTGGCTTTTTCATTTCTTTGAAGGAGGAGGATGTCATGAAAAGTGATTATGACAAAACAAAAAAGCGGTTTGATCGTAAATATATCTTTTTATGGTGGAAGGCGTTACTTTAATAATGTATCATATGGGGTGAGTAAAACAGTTGACAAATTATCTGCCGACACTGCACACGAGTTGAAAAAATACGGCGTGGGAGGGGTCTCATTATATACTGGTACAATAAGGACAGAGGGTATGGTTGAAGTGGCAAAATATGATCATTCGTTTAATATATGAGATGGAATCTCCGCAGTTTGTCGGAAGATGTATTGCGGCGTTGGCAAATGGATGAAAATTCGATTATGGAAACAGGAAAAATTTATTACGGCTGAAGTTGCCCACATTACGGGTTCACAGACATTGATGGAAGACAGCCAAGGTCTCAAAGAGAAGAATTGTGGTAATCCAATTAAAGCTTCACAATAGGAGGGAGAGAATGATTCGTTTATGCAAAGACGACGAGTTCCATACGGTTTATTCTATTATTAATGATGCTGCCGGAGCATATAAAGGGGTCATCCCTACGGATTGTTGGAAAGAGCCTTACATGTCCAAATATGAGCTTCGGCATGAAATGGGTGAGGGCGTTGTTCCGATTTTAATCGGTACCTGGGCGGATGCTGTTTGGCCAATTCGTTTTTACGAAAAACATGGTTTCCGGTTGGTTGCCCCGGATGAAAAGGATCAGTTGCTTAAAAAATACTGGACGGTTCCCGGCCGTCAAATCGAAACCTCCGTAGTTCTGAGATGAGTGAGATGGAACTTGTGCGGGAAGGCCGCAACAGGTATATCCTGAAACGCCGGGGGAATATGCGCGTCGAGGGAATGGTGTATGTTAACCACCAACTCTTGCCATTGGTAAGTAGAGACAAGTCCCTTCAGCAACTAGCCAACGCCGCTTGTCTGCCCGGAGTGGTGGGCCGGGTGTGCGGCATGCCGGACATCCACGAAGGCTTCGGTCTGCCCATCGGAGGAGTGATGGCTACAGCCACCGACGGGGTGATTTCCGCCGGGGCGGTGGGTATGGACATAAACTGTGGTGTTCGCCTGCTAGCAACAAATATCGAAGCTGCGGAGATTAATCTGTCCATTTTGCATGCCCTTATTAACCGGGTTGAGGAGTATGTGCCGACCGGAATAGGTAGAAAGGGCAAACATAAAGGTATCACCAGGGAAATTTTTGAGGAGGTAGTCCATGCCGGTTCCCGCCGGATCATTGAATACGGCTACGGATGGCCGGAAGACGTGATTAAAACGGAGGAGGAGGGCTACCTGCCTGGTGCCGATCTCAGGCCGGTCAGCAGGGAAGCCTATAGCCGCGGCTCGGTCCAACTGGGTACGCTAGGTGGAGGTAACCATTTCATAGAATTTCAGGTTGTACAGGAAGTTTACGATCAGACAGCAGGGAAGCTTTTTGGTTTGTTCCCAGGTCTCCTAACCGTGATGATTCATACCGGCAGCCGGGGGTTCGGACACCAAATATGCACAGACTTCAGTAAAAGCCTGCTTCCGGCAGCCCGGAAGCATGGCATCGAAGTGCCTGATCGGGGCTTGGCTTGTGCACCGGCTGAATCCAGAGAGGGCAGGGATTACTACGCAGCTATGGCCTGCGCGGTCAACTTCGCTTTCGCCAACAGACAGCTAATTACCCATGATGTGCGTTGCGCTTGCGGTGATGTTTTCCACTGTAACCCGGCGGACCTGGGTCTGCAATTAATTTATGATGTGGCTCATAACATTGCCAAGTGGGAAATGCATCAAGGGCAAAAGGTGCTGGTACACCGCAAGGGAGCCACCCGCGCCCTGCCGCCCGGCCACCCCGGAAATCCGGCTTTATATTGTGAAACCGGCCACCCGGTCCTTGTCCCCGGAAGCATGGGGACGGCTTCATACGTATTAACAGGTACCGAAAAGACTGCCGAGTCATTTTATTCGGCCAACCACGGCGCCGGCCGGACTTTATCCCGGTCAGACGCAATAAGGAATATATCCAGAGAGCAGTTTGAACAAAGCATGGCCGGGGTGATATACAACAGCAGGAACTACAAAGATCTTTTGGACGAAGCTCCAGGTGCCTACAAGGACATCGACCAGGTGGTGGACACCTTGGCCGACATCGGCATGACACGCCCGGTGGCAAGGCTATTGCCGTTGGCGGTGATCAAAGGTAAAGATTAGTTTAAAATAAGCAAATGTAAGCAAATATAAGCAAACCTGGCTGGTTGTCAAAATTTAAAGCGAGGTGAATTGCGTGGAAATTGTTGTCGATTTAGACGAAATAATTCATGGAATGGAATCCCAGTCTTACGAGATGAGATCGTTCTTAAACATGAAAACCGGAGAAATAGTATTGATCACTGATGAAGAATTTAGTGCGGCAGAAGATGATGAACCGCTTGAGAGATTTCCTGATTGGCAGCGGGAGAGTATAATGATAGCCCGAGAGGTATTGGAAGAAGACTATTACATTTCCTTACCATCGCAATTTGATATTCATGAGTATAGCATTATGGAAAGATTTTGCTTGTCAATCGATGACGATGACCTGCAAGACATTATGTGTAGCTCAATTAAAGGAAGCGGTGCTTTTCGAAGGTTTAAAGATAATATTCACAGATATCATATTGCGGAGGATTGGTACAAGTATCGGGACGAAGCAATAAAACGAATTGCAATTGAATGGTGTGAAGATAACGGGATTAGGTATAAATAATCTGACATGGGAGCGCTGATTTTTGTGACTAATAACAAAAGAGCGCTGGATGGGCAGAAGCAGAAAAGAAATGTACAAACGCAGGGAAATTTTGTTTGAAATTAGAAGACTTGTGCATTTCTTCACCATCGCAGTATGATATTAATGAGTATGATGAATGGTGCGCTGACTGAAAGTGGGTATTATCAATGTTGCAAAAGGCCCGGATAATTTTAAAAGAGCATTACGGTTACTCCTGGTTTAAAAAAGGGCAGGAGCAGATTATTGAAAGCATTCTGCAGGGCAAGGATACCCTGGGGATTATGCCCACGGGCGGCGGCAGTCCGCCTGTTACCAGATCCCGGCACTGCTGTTTCACGGGCTGACCCTGGTTTTCTCCCCCCTGATCTCCTTGATGAAGGATCAGGTGGACACCCTCGACAGTCTGGGGATTCCGGGAACTTTTATCAACAGCAGTTTGAGCTTTGAAGAGGTGGAGGAGAGAATCAACCAGGCAGAGAATATTCCGGAGGAAGCAGTACGGGTTTAGCAACCTGTCTACTTACGGCCTGATGAAAGACTGGACCTTGAAGCAAATCAGCGACTTTGCCAATGTACTGATTGCCGAAGGGTATATTCAACTGACGGAAGGCCAGTACCCCGTATTGTAATACAAAAAACAACCAATCATTTAAGCGCCACCTGGTTTCTGGAATCTAAACAAATCATTTGTTTAGATTCCACTCCCGTCCGACTAAACGGGAGGCAGTTTCACAGGATTCAACTGCTGAGCTATGGACTTTCGTCCATATTCCGGGTGCAGAAATGCCGCCTGGCTTTACAGTTCTGCCCGGAAGGGGGTGTTACCCACCGCCTGGTTGATTTAACCTCCGCGCCCGACTTTCACCGCGTATCTTTGCAACGCATCATCGGATGTAACTGCTAAGAAACCTTTTCCGCTCTTATTTTTACTTAACACTCATATGTTACTTACTTCCTGTATCTATTATACAATAGAACAAGTGTGTAAACAGATTATTTTTTACTTACTTTTATTTAACTATTTTATAGCTGCTTACAACCTTCCTCTCTAATATTTCTTTCAGAAATCGGCATAGCTTCTTCACATAATATTTTTTCACTCTATTGCTATGAACAGGAACAGTTATATTGTACTCTAACGCTAGGTAATAAACACCCCAGTGACTGTCACCTTCTGGTTCCTCACAGATGCAACCATGGTATTCATGGTAAGCCTCCATTTTTAAAATGACGATGCACTTTTTTTGACTTGGATGAAAAATTAAATCAAAATTGTTTATTTGAAAGAATTATATAGCTTCCCTTGTAGTATTTGCAGTTGTTTCTTCAAGCGCTTATTTTTTGGCCTCTAACTCCTTGATCCGTTTGCACTTAGCAGCAATAACTACATCTTTGCTTGCATCTATCATCATCTTTGCTTACATCTATCATCTCCCGTTTTTGCTGTTTAGGTGAAGGGAAATCTTCTTGTTGCTTTCGCAGTGTCTCAATACGTTCCCTGAATTTCAGGTGATTATATAGATATGCCTTGGTTACCCCGGCTTCTAGGACAACACTGTTAAAATTAATTTTTCCCTTGTTCTTGATAAAGTTGCGGATAGCCTCATCAACTTTTTTGGCCTTTTCTTCGCTCCTACGTTGTGCATAGGCCCTTTAACAAGGTGACATTATCACACTTAATTACTATTGCATTGTTCATTGATAGTCATTATAATTAGTACGAAGCTAAAGAGAATCACAGATAAAGCAAGAGTTTAAAGTCTTAAGGCATGCAAATAATTAAATACACTATAAGCGTTTAATCAAGCCGGGGATGCGGGTCATGTAAATCCTAGCCGGGAAATGGCTATGAGTGCGGGGGTAGTAGATACCCCCCTTACCACCCCCTCCGGGGTCTTTAGTAGAAACACTTTAAAAAACAAACTGTTAAAAAGTGGATGCAGGGTTACCTTTATGGTGTCGCTGCA
>Ga0067045_1002823_pt1 | contig 43794 bp, 37 predicted proteins | sample TerdegcTABiofilm_FD_59184 | JGI IMG/M metagenome (GOLD analysis project Ga0067045, IMG submission 59184) | Combined Assembly of (Gp0054472, Gp0054536) Wastewater bioreactor microbial communities from Singapore -Terephthalate degrading...
CAACAGAATTAACGTTTCTGCAGCTACAAAGAGGCCGCCACTAAACAGCTTAACCATACTATTCAAGGTCTGAGGGTTTAAAGATTAAAATTATTAAATGGCACACGGATCGCACGGATACAATAGATTAACATGNGTATTTCNCCCGTTAATTGCGCAGATAAACCCAAATTATGTCGGAGAAAATAANTTTTTTACCCTCACCGGAAATATTTTCTCAACTCCGGAGGAGTAAAATGTTTGTAGCCCCTTCTCATCACTGATTTTCAAACGTTGATTAACACGAAACGCGGAACGCGGAACACTAAAATCGAACCTGAAACCCTGAAACTCTGGAACCCTGAAACTCTGAAACTTAATTCTTGAACGCGAAACGCGGAACACGGAACGCGGAACGGTATAAGCTCAAACCTGAAACTCTGAAACTCTGGAACCCTGAAACTCTGGAACCTGAAATCTTGAACGCGGAACTAATAAAATTTCGAATCCGTTTTAACAAACTATAAATTAATTTTTATTACTTGGCAGATAATTTAATTTCATGATTTTTATGGAAGAAATTACTATTAAAGAAGTCTGCTCAAGGAAGGATTTGAAAGAGTTCATTTATCTTCCTGAAAAAGTCCATAAAAATAACAGAAACTGGCTGCCGCCTATCTATCAGGACGAATGGGATCTGTATAATCCTGCGAAAAACAAGTCATTCCAGCATTGTGATACAGTGATGTATCTGGCTTACCGCAACGGTAAAACTGTCGGAAGAGTGATGGGAATTATTCACAGACTTTACAATCAGATTCATAACGAAACCCACGGTCGTTTCGCATTTATGGAATGTTATGAGGATCAGGAAGTGGTTCATGCTCTGCTTCAGAAGGTTGAACAATGGGCAAAGGAAAAGGGAATGACTAAAATTGTAGGTCCGCTCGGATTCTCCGACAAAGACCCGCAAGGATTCCAGATAGAAGGCTTTGAGTACCCTTCGTTCCTTGCCGCAGCCACAAACGCCCCCTACCTGCCTCAGATGGTGGAAAAAGAAGGATATGTAAAAAAGGTAGATCTTGTCAATTACCTCACTCCCGTACCCGATAAACTTCCCGAATTATACAAAAGAGCTCTTAAAAGATTTGACCTGCTGGAAAATTTCAAAGTCGAAAATTTCAAATCGAAAAAAGACCTGAAACCCTACATCATACCCGCACTGGAACTGATGAATCAAACCTACAGCGAAATATACGGCTATGTACCCCTCGACGACCAGGAGAAGAAAGACCTGGCCAAAAAATACCTCCCCATTCTCGATCCTCATTTCATCATAATGATTAGGTCAGGCGAAGAACTGGTAGCTTTTGCCGTTGCAGTTCCGGATATGAGCGACGGCATCAGAAAAGCAAAAGGCAAACTCTTCCCGTTCGGTTTTATCTATATTTTAAGGGAACTGAAACGATCAAAAAGCCTTCTCACTCTTCTCGGAGGAATAAAAAAAGAATACCGCAACAAGGGACTGGACGTAATCCTTGTTTTGAAACTATACGAGGCAGCAATAAAATACGGCATGGAATACTGCAACAGCCATCTCATCCTTGAGACAAACACCAGAATGAGGGCTGAATTTGAGCGAGTAGGCGGTAAAATATCAAAAAGATTCAGAATCTACCAGAAAGACCTGGTATAGTCAGAAAAACCAGAATGCCATCTGTAGGAAAAATTCTCTCCGCTTTGGTCAGAACCTGAACACAAAGGATAACCCCATCAGTTCCTTAAACTGTACCCTCGCAGTTTTCTTCGGCTTTCCGTCTTCACCCAGAACAGGCGAACCATCCTTGTTTTTAACTAACGTTTTTGTATCATCATCAAAAATCAGGTGGGTGTTAAGCCTGAGGTCGGTGAACCAGTTAAGCTTAACCTGTGCGATCATTTCCCAGTCAATATCTATATTCTGGGGGTTGTTTATATAGTTTGTAAACAGCTGCAGACGGTTCGTTACGGTAACGGTCTTGAGCGGTTTAAACTCATTGGTTATCTGAACACTTGCGCCGGGCTCGTGCATCGAACGCCGGTCATTCGGAACACCGTATTTAGTCTGGTCAATTCTTGCAGTATCGGGAACAAAAGTTGCTTTGTACGACAACGGTGCCATGTTTATTGATGTGGTTTTATTCGGCTTATAATCAAGACCAAAACCAATGGTAAGAATGGCAGGGTTCATGAACTTTGAAACGGGCACTGAATCGTTCGGATAATTATACCCTCTGGCTATCTGTGTTTTAAAAAGCATTATAGCACTGACATCAAACTTACCGAAGGCCTTATGATTCAGTTTGGAGTTTGTTTCAAGAAGATCAATATTTTTCCTCACCGGATTATCGCCCGATTTTATCAGCCCGTATTTTAACCTGGCAAAATTATTTGACGTAAGTTTTAGTTCTTTATTGTTGTAATCGGCATAACCTGTAATATCCATGGTAGTCGAAATACTGTTCTCCCCACCTTTTACCCAGTTGGTCATCATAGCCTGATTGAATACAAACGCAGCCTCCGAACGGAATTTCCAGAACTGCGGTTTTACGTAAAGTTTGTTTACTTCCTGCAGCTTTCTTGTATCAACCTGTTTGATATCAAGCTGTGCATCGTAAATATTTGTATGTTTGGCAGGCCGGCGGAACATTATGCCTTCCTCAAGAAAAATACCTATTGAGTTTCTTCCGATACTCCCTATCCAGACTGTAACCGAATCATCATACTCGTTCCTGAGCCAGAACCTTCTCATATCGTTCGATTTCGAATTAAGCCATACCGGAAGGTCAGTTCCGGAAACTCCACGGAAAACTATAATTGACGAATCGCGCTCTTCAAGAAAATCTGTAAGGGTTTTAACCGCCGCTGATATGGAATCCCCTTCGAAAGGATTCACAAAAACACGGAAGGGATGAATATCTGAATAGGCCGATACCTCCCTCAGGGTATCTTTAACAATCAGCAAAACAGTATCTTTCATCACTACAGGCAGCATCGTGTCCTTACGCTCCGATATCATTGCAGAATCTGTAACCTGTTCACCTGCCCGGACGACTGCAGTATCGCTCCTCTGTGATATGCCTGCTGCTGAATCGGACGGCTGAATATTTTCCTGAACACCTATTGCGGGTACCTTAATCTTTAACGAATCAAACACAAAGAATCTTTCCGGATTTATGTTGAGTGAGTCGAAAGGATATTTTTCAAGAAATGCCTTAAGCGAATCGTAAGGTTTGTTAACGGCATAAAATACGAGCTGGCGGATTGACTCCCTCAGCGGATCGGACTCATTTTTCCAGTTTTCGGCCTTGTATCTTTTCTCCAGATACCTTACCGCTTCTTCAACTGTGAATTTTATCCGGTCCTTTTCCTGTAAAGGCCTGATAAAATAACCCATTTTTAAAAGAGAATCCCGCATCACTTCCTGTGAAATTTCCCCTCCCGGAACCTCCTGTGAAAAAGAAACAGCACATGCCAGCAACAGAAAAACTGTCTGAAAAAGAATAACTTTTTTAACCATACTGAGCATTCTTTTTATACTTTAATATTGAAGCAACGCAAATTACATTTTATTTTTAAATTTTCAGCCTCTGTTCTTTTAAAACGCAAATGGATACCTAATCCTGTATGAAGTGGCATGTTAAAAGCAAAATATTTTGATAATGGCGGATTAATAATTTTCTTTGCGCTTCAAAATATTCCGGATGAAGGATCTGACAACTGGTTCGGAAGGTAAACTTATATTTCAGTTTGCGGCACCCATGTTGCTCGGGAACATTTTCCAGCAGCTGTTCAATGTGGTTGACAGCGTTATCGTTGGCAATTTTGTGGGCAAAGAAGCGCTTGCTGCAGTAGGTGCATCATTCCCTGTAATTTTTGTTCTTATTTCCCTTATTATAGGACTTGTTATGGGTACCACGGTTGTAATAGCCCAGTATTTCGGAGCAAAAGATTTTGAAAAAGTAAAGAGGGCTATTGACACCATGTATATTTACACTTTTATAGGTTCAATAATACTTACGGTTGTCGGAATAATACTGAGCGAGCCTTTGCTAAGGATGCTTAAGCTCCCCGAAGAACTTCTTCCCCAGGCAGTTCAGTACCTGCACATTTTTCTCGGGGGGATGGTACTGATGTTCGGATATAACGGAACAAGTGCTGCATTGCGTGGCCTGGGTGATTCAAAAACACCTCTGTATTTTCTAATTATAGCAACGGTGCTTAACATTATCCTGGATATTTTGCTGGTAGCAGTCTTCCGGCTGGGCATAGCGGGCGCGGCGTACGCAACCGTGCTTTCAAACGGTGTAGCCTTTCTTCTAGCCGCAGTTTATCTTAATAAAACACACAGATTTTTCAATATCGGGTTCACCGGAATGAAATTCGACAGTGAAATTTTCAGACACAGCTTCAGGATAGGCTTCCCCAACAGCCTGCAGCAATCGTTTGTGGCTCTCAGCGGACTTGCATTGATGGGCATAGTCAACAAATTCGGAACAAATGTCATCGCTGCATTTTCCGTAGCCAGCCGTCTCGACGCAATTGCCACTGTGCCTGCGATGTCATTCGCCCAGGCAATATCTGCATTTGTGGGCCAGAACATAGGAGCAAACAAACAAAACAGGATAAAAGCCGGACTCTCTTCCACCCTGAAAATGATGACTTATGTTACGGTAGTAACAACACTCTTCATCGTTTTAACAGGGAAGTATATGATAAGCCTCTTCACTTCCGACCCTGATGTAATAAGGCTGGGTGCACAGTATCTGACAATAGTAAGCCTTTTCTATATCTTTTTCACCCTTATGTTCATTTACAGCGGAGTGATGAGAGGTGCAGGTGACTCAATGATTCCGATGTTAATAACATTCATCTCTCTCTGGGTTATCAGAATACCCTTTGCATGGATAATGTCGGGCAAAATAGGCGTTACAGGCATCTGGTGGGCAATACCCGCCGGCTGGCTGGTAGGACTGATACTCGCATACATCTATTACAAAACCGGAAACTGGAAAAAGAAAGCAGTTGTTAAACCCGAAGAAGAATTTTTAGTATAACTTAGCAGAAGTATCATAAAAACGGATACAATGATCAAATCAATGACAGGCTTTGGAAAAGCCACAATGGAAACACCCCAGAAAAAAATTACCATTGAAATTAAATCAGTGAATTCAAAACAACTGGATATCAGCACAAGAATTCCTTTCAGCCTGAGGGAGAAGGAACCTGAGATAAGGAATCTCATCAGTCAGAAACTTGAAAGGGGTAAAATAGATCTTCTCGTATCATACGAGATATATGAAGCTGAATACCTGCCTGTTATAAATAAACCTGCGGTGAAGGGCTACTTTGCCCAGCTTGCTGAAATAGCGAATGATCTGAATATTCCGGTCAGTGAATATCTTCTGTCAACCGTCATGAGATTTCCGGAGACATTGAAATCGGACAGATCAGAAATAACTGAAGAAGAATGGAAGACACTTGTACAGCTGCTTGATCAGGCTATCTCAATGCTCGACAGGTACAGAACCGAAGAAGGGGCAGCCCTTGAAAAAGACATCAGAAAAGCACTGGAAAGAATAACCAGGACACTCGACGCTATTGAAGAATTTGAACCGGGCAGGATTGAAAAAATAAGAAAAAGACTCATCACCATTCTTGAAGAAAATATTGGCGCTGACAAATTTGACAGTAACAGGCTTGAACAGGAAATCATTTATTACATTGAAAAGTTTGACATTAACGAAGAAAAGGTAAGGCTCAAGCAGCATTGTGATTATTTCCTTGAAGCACTGTCATCTGAGTCATCAAATGGTAAATTGCTGGGTTTTATTGCCCAGGAAATAGGGCGGGAAATCAACACAATAGGTTCAAAGGCAAATGATGTTTCAATTCAGAAACTGGTGGTGACCATGAAAGATGACCTTGAAAAGATTAAAGAACAGCTTCTGAACGTGCTTTGAAGGAATAGCTAACCGGAATCAGACTCCAGAATATGCCAGAAGGTAAAGCAGTGATTATATCGGCACCGTCAGGCGCAGGGAAATCAACGATTATCCGGCATCTGCTCGACAGCGGATTAAATCTTGAATTCTCGGTTTCCGCTACCACAAGACAGCCGCGTGAAGGGGAAAAAGACGGCATTGACTATTATTTTCTTACAGTTGAGGAATTTAAAAAGAAAATCAGGAACGGGGAATTTGTTGAGTGGGAGGAAGTTTACGAAAAGCATTTCTACGGAACTCTAAAGTGTGAACTCGAAAGAATATGGGCAAAAAACAGACATGTGCTGTTCGATGTTGATGTGAAGGGAGGTATTTCACTCAAAAAGATTTTCGGCAACAGGGCACTTTCGGTTTTTATCATGCCTCCGTCAATTGAAGAACTTGAAAAAAGACTGAAAAAGAGAGGTACGGATTCTCCCGAAAAAATCAAAATCAGAATAGAAAAGGCTGAGCTCGAAATGAAGTCAGCCGGCATGTTCGACAGAATTGTCGTAAACGACGATCTTGAAAAAGCAAAAATGGAAGCATATTCCATCATTAAAAATTTTCTTGACCAATGAGCAGCAAAAAAAAGATCGGATTGTTTTTCGGTTCTTTCAATCCGGTTCATATTGGGCACACTGCCATTGCCGGCTATATGGCTGAATATACCGACCTGCATCAGGTATGGTTTATTGTCAGTCCGCAGAATCCATTAAAGAAAAAAGAGACACTTCTGCCAGACCGACACAGATTGTACATGGTAGAGCTTGCCATTGAAGGCAATGACAGATTCAGGGCATCCGATATAGAATTCAGACTTCCGGTGCCCTCATATACAATAGACACTCTTACATATCTGAAAGAAAAGCATCCGGATTATAAATTCTGCCTCATAATGGGCGAAGATAATCTTTACACCCTGCATAGGTGGAAGAATGCGGATGAACTTGTAAAGCAATATCCCATATATGTTTATCCGAGAAAAGGTGTTGTGAAGCCTTCAAACCAGCATCTGGAACAACTACTTAAAAAGGCAGAAATCACGTTTGCGAATGCGCCGTTGATGGAAATTTCAGGGACTTTCGTAAGGCAGGGTATCAGGGATAAAAAAGACATGTCTTATTTTCTCCATCCTGCCGTATGGAAATATATCAGGGAGATGCATTTCTACGAAAAATAACCTGCTGCCGTCAGTTATTGACTTTCATTATTATCTCCATGCCCCTCATAAGGGCTTTTTCATTTTCAGGTATCATTTTATGATAACGTTCCGGAAGAGACTTTTTAAGACCCTCTATCACATTTTCAATTTTAATGATGGGTTTTATTTTCAGGAATCCTCCGAGAACGATCATGTTAAATGTTCTCGGGCTTTTCATTTTTGCGGCTTCTTCGGCAGCATCTATTCTGTAAATACTGATATCCTTACGTTCGGGATGGCGGGTTATTCCGTTGGTATCGTATATAAGCAATCCGCCCGGTTTAACTGATTTTTCGAACTTGTCAAGCGATTGCTGATTAAGAATAATTGCTGTGTCAAATTGCCGCAGGATGGGTGAGCTTATTCTTTCCGTACTGATAATTACGGTTACATTTGCCGTACCGCCTCTCATTTCAGGGCCGTACGACGGCATCCAGCTCACTTCAAAATTCTGCATAAGTGCTGAATATGCCATTATTTTACCCATCGACAGTATGCCCTGTCCTCCGAAACCGGCAATAAGTATTTCTTCAGTCATATAAGCAGATGATTTATTACTCGTTATCCGTTTTTGTTTCTTCAGGCTGCGAAGCAGGCACTTTGATGTCGCCGGGCGGAAAATACCTGAACATATTTTCTTCCATCCATTTATTGGCCTGTACCGGAGTCATTCTCCAACCCGACGGGCAGTTTGAGACTATCTCGATAAAGCATGTTCCCATGTTTTTTTTCTGATATTCAACTGCTTTCTTCATTGCTTTCTTTGTTTTTCTTACTGCTGCAGGTGTGTGGACGCTTTGACGGGTTACGTAACATGTACCGGGCAGCATTGCAACCATTTCAGTGATTTTAAGCGGGTTACCCATTACTTTAATGTCACGTCCGTATGGTGAAGTTGTCGAGATCATTCCGGGGAGTGTAGTAGGTGCCATCTGGCCTCCGGTCATGCCGTAGATTCCGTTGTTTATAAAGATGATAAGGATATTTTCTCCCCTGTTGCATGCGTGTATTGTCTCTGCTGTGCCTATAGCTGCCAGGTCGCCGTCGCCCTGATAGGTAAAGACAAACCTGTCGGGAAGAAGGCGTTTTATTGCCGTTGCCAGCGCAGGTGCACGGCCATGTGCTGCCTCCTGCATATCTATATCGAGGAAATCGTACATTAATACTGAACAGCCTACCGGGCAAACGCCTACGGTTACCGATTGGAGGTTTTCTTCCTCAATCACTTCTGCAAGTATTCTGTGTGCTGTGCCGTGACCGCATCCGGGGCAATAGGAAAACGGGGTATCGGTAAGCAGTCCTGATCTTTTGTATACAAGATTCTCGGGCTTTATTATTTCTTTATCTCCTGTTACAACCTTCATTTGATTTCAGATTTTAGATTATCAACAACTTCTTCGGGAGTAGGGATAACTCCCCCCATTCTTCCGAAATGGGTTACTGCTGTTTTGCCGTTGACGGCAAGCCTTACATCTTCAACCATCTGGCCGGCACTCATCTCCACCGATATGATATGTTTCATTTTCCCTGCAAGTTCATTTATTCTCTCCGCAGGAAAAGGATAAAGTGTGATAGGCCGGAGAAGACCCGCTTTAATTCCTTCTGTTCTGGCAAGCTGGACTGCTTTCTGGCATACTCTTGCACTGGTTCCGTATGCAACCAGGAGATATTCGGCATCATCTGTCTGAAACTCCTCAAATCTCACCTCGTTTTTTTCCATCTCGCGGTATTTGGCCTGAATTTTCTGATTATGTTGTTCGTGAAGGTATGGATCGAGGTTAAGAGATGTAATTATATTGCGTTTTCTTGTCGGTGGTTTTCCTGTTGTAGCCCATTCCGGAAGGTTTTTTTCCCTTTCCCTGTAAGGTTTAAGGTAAACTTTCTCCATCATCTGGCCGATGGCTCCGTCGGAGAGGATCATCACCGGGTTTCGGTATTTGAAGGCCAGGTCGAATGCAAGCTCTACGAAGTCGGCCATTTCCTGTACCGAAGCCGGAGCAAGCACGAGAAGACGATAGTCGCCATGGCCTCCGCCCTTGCATGCCTGGAAATAGTCCGATTGCGAAGGCTGAATAGTACCAAGTCCGGGTCCGCCCCTGACAACATTTACTATCAGGCAGGGCAACTCTGCTCCGGCAATATAAGAAATACCTTCCTGCATCAGGCTTATTCCCGGAGAAGAAGAAGATGTCATAACCTTTTTTCCGCAAGCTGCGCCGCCGTAAACCATATTTATCGCAGCCGGCTCACTCTCAGCCTGCAGAACAACCATACCTGTTTTTTCGTAAGGATTAGCCTCCATGAGGTATTCAAGGATTTCGCTCTGCGGAGTAATGGGATAACCAAAATATGCATCCACACCCGCCCTGATTGCAGCTTCGGCTATCGCCTCATTACCCTTCATCAGTCTGAGTTCCTTTTCCATAATTTCAGATTTTCATTCTGTAAACCGTTATTACACCATCGGGACAAACTATAGCGCAGTTTGTACAACCGTTGCATGTATCAGGATTAGCCGGATATGCATAATAATAGCCCTTGCCGTTAACTTCCGAAGCAAGGGCTATGGTGCCTGTGGGGCACGCAACAATGCATAGTTCGCATCCTTTACATCTTTCTATATCAATAACAATACTTCCTTTGATTTTTGCCATTATTTTGATTTTTAACAACTTACAGGATGATCCCTGTAAAACTTCTCAAGTCTGTTTTTAAGTTCCTCAAACTGGTCATTCCTGACCATTGAAACACATATTCTCAGTCCTTCAGTGCGTTCACTGTCGGTTATGCTGAGAGAGATAGCGCTCATTCCGTAACGGATAAGTTCTTCGAGTAATTTATTACCCGATATACCCGGGTATGAAACGGTAAAATAAAAACCATCGGCTATTGGCTGGTCAATATCTGTGTCGTAAACAATTTTAAATCCGTTTGACAGGAAGAGTTGTTTCATGATTTTTGCTTTTTCGCCATAGATCTTTACATCTTCAATATATCTGTATTTCCCGTCATTAACCGCTTTCAGGAGCGCCGCCAGGCCATATTGCGCAGAGTGTGTCACACCAGCCGACAACCCGTAAAGTGCTCCGTAAACAAGTGCCTGCCCAAAGTTATCAGATTTATAATATCTGAGCAAATCGGGATATCTTCTGTTAAAAAGATGGTCAGAAACCGCCATTAATCCTATCCTCTGGCCTGCATAACTGAAAATCTTGGAACTCGAAATCAGGATAATATAATCTCTGGTATAGTGTGCAACCGTAGGCTGGTAGGGAGGCACTCCCGGAACTGTGTAATCCTTTCTGAAGTCCATACCGAAATATGCAAGGTCTTCTATTACTATAACATCATATTTGTCGGAAAGTTCTCCAATTATCTGCAATTCTTCCTCGGTAAAGCAGATCCATGCCGGATTATTGGGATTTGAGAAAAGTATTGAGGATATTTTCCCTCCCGTCATATATGATTCCAGTTTCTCCCTCAGCTTTTTACCCCGGTAGTTATAAACATCAAAGGAATAGTAGTCGTGTCCAAGCATTTTCACCTGCTGTTTATGTACCGGGAAGCCGGGGTCGAGAAAAAGTGTGCCTTCCTTTGTGTGATCGTTCCGGTTTGCTACAAGGAAACAGAGCATGCTTCCCATAAGTGAGCCGACAGTAGGGATACAACATTCAGGACTGACATCAATATTTAAAAACAGTTTCAGAAACCTTGATGTTTCTTCTTTCAATGGTCTGACTCCGTCAATACTCGGATAGAGTGCACCCACTCCTTTTTTCAGTGCTTCTATCTCAGCATTGATACCAATTTCGGGAGGTTTAAGGCCCGGTTCGCCAATTTCCATTCTGATAAAACTCACGCCTGTCTCTTTTTCAATCTGATTAACAAGTTTCACTATATCTCTTATACTTGCACTTCCGGGCTCGTATATTTCGTTTTCTGCCAGTTTTTTCCTCAGATACTCAGGCGCAAAGGGAATTTCAGCTTTTCTGTCGTTCTGTGAAGTCATAAATCATGCGGATTAGAATCTTAAAAATATAAACTTTAATGATTCCCAAACCTGCCATTTATCAACTTTTAATATTAATTATCAGCATTTTACCTATACTTAAAAATATTAACTTATTATTATTTTTTTTTGATTTACGGAATCAGAAAAGTTGTTTTCAGTTATTTTTTTTAATTTTTATTCTCGCATCCACTGCTATAACGAAGTCTTTAGTTCCAATTAAAGGATTCAGATCCAGTTCGTTGATTTCAGGAGCTGCCGCGGCAAGCTCCGAGAGCCTGCACAGCACTTCTGCAAACTTTCGTTCATCAACGCCTTCTTTTCCTCTGATCCCTTTAATAAGAGGATAGCTTTTCAATGACTTTATCATTTTAAGCGCCGTATTCTCAGAAACCGGAACCAGAGAATAAGCAATATCTTTAATCACTTCAACAAAAATACCACCTGTTCCGGCAAGCAGCAGATGGCCGAAATTTCTTTCAAAAGTCAGACCTGCAAAAAGTTCCGTGCCTGAAATCATTTTCTGAACAAGCACCTTTCTGCATCCCTCAACAGAAATGAGCCGGCTGAATACTTTTAAAGCGGTATCAGTATCTTTTATGTTGAGAACCACTCCTCCGGCCTCACTTTTATGTAAAGGACCTACGGCTTTCATCACTGCAGGAAAGCCGGTATATTGCAACGCTTCCCCGATTTCTTCGGCACATGTCACATACCGTGCCGGCGGTGTCATAATGCCGGCGGCACTGAGCACTTCATCAACTGCGGGTTGGTCGAGGTAGCCATCGGGTGATGAGCCGATGATTTCACGGATCTTATTGATGTCGAGCTGGTATCCTGATTTTTCAGTTATTTCCGGTACAGGTCTGTTTAATACTGCCGCCAGGGCATTGCCGAATACTGCCTCATCTGAAAAACAGATGTTTCCCTTCGCAACAAATTCATCTATTTCCTGCCGTGCGTTGATTTCGGAAGGCAGTATTGCGTATACCGGTTTTTTGCATGAGCGGATCTTCCTGTGAATGACATCGTACGCCTCGTTCACCGGAAAGAGCCCGGGACTGCCGAAAATGACAGCCATGGCATCGATATTGTCAAATTCATTTTCGCATGTATCGATTATCATCTCAAGCTGCTGAGCCGTTCCTGTAGCAAGAAAATCAATAGGGTTTGATACAGATGAGCCCGGAAAAAGGTTTGCTTTCAGCCGTTCGGCAGCTTTGCCGCTGAGCGGAGGGACTTCTATGCCTGATTTTGAAAGGATATCGGTAAGTATGACAGCCGGGCCTCCAGCATGAGTTATTATTCCGATACGTTTACCTGCGGGGATTTTGTTAAGTAATACCGAGGCTACGGCAACAAGCTCGGTTCTGCTCTGGCACCTTATTATTCCGGCTTTTTTCAGAAGTGCATCATAAGCCATGTCGGAACTCGCCATTGCACCGGTATGCGATGAAGCAGCCCTCATTCCGGCTTCGGAAACTCCTGCCTTTACAGCAGCAATACAGCAACCTTTACTTATCAGAGATGCTGCATGTTTAAGCAGTTTAAGAGGATTACTGATATTTTCGATATAAAGAAGTTTGACTTTCGGACTTTTACCATCAGCATATGAATAATCAAGATATTCAAGAATATCTTCTATTCCTGTCTGTGCACTGTTGCCGACGGAATAGACTCCCGAAAAAGGCATTCCGCGCAGAAGTGCCATCTCCATTATAAAGACCGCAGTGGCTCCCGAGCCTGAGATGAGCTCCACCCCGTCGGGCTTAAGCTCGGGAACGGGTGTGGTAAACACCCCGCTGTAATTCATATTCATCAGTCCGATACAATTCGGCCCAAGCAGCGTAGCCCCTACCGAATTAACAATACCGGCAATCTGCTCTTCAATAATTTTTCCCTCCTCACTCTCCTCTCCGAAACCTGCAGATAGTATGATAAAAGCTTTAACATTTTTCTTTAATGCAAGTGTCTCAACTGCCTGGAGGCATAATTTCGAAGGAATAGCCAGAATGGCAAGGTCACAATCAGGGATAAGTGAGACATCCCTGTACGAAACAACACCCTGCACTGAATCGGCTTTAGGATTTACAACGATCAGATTTCCTTTGAACTTTCCGTCCCTGAGATTCTTCAGAACTTTACCCCCCGTCTTCCTGACATCCTCCGAACCTCCCACAACAACAATACTTTCCGGATTTATTAGCTTCTCATTAATCATATAATGGTAGTTAACAACAATTCATTTATTCCTCTTTCATCGGCAAAAGTGCAACGTCCTGCCAGATTGAAAGAACATCCCGCGAAGTAATAAATAATTCCTTCCGGTTGTGATTCCGGAAAGGGACAGCTTAAATATACAAAAATCAGCCTTACTTATAAGTATGAACGATGTATCTATTTATCAGTAAATTAAATCTTCCGTTTCCCTGATTGCCATATTTACGGAACGAGTAAAAGTGTCTTTATCCGCAACTTCAATCTCTTCAGCAATACGTTTATGAAATAGTATTCTGTTTTTTCCCCCAGCAAGGTTTATTGTGTCGTCGAGAGGGAGGAAAAAAATTTCAGTTTCATGTTCCGTTTTTCCCGAGATTATCACAAGACCGCGCATTTTTCCATTGTCTTTTTCAATGCTTGCGGCATAAATTCCGTGAGGCGGGATAAGTTTGTCTTCCTTGTCCTTTACGATCAGCCTGAAAAATTTATGTCCGGTAAATTCAAATTCACCTGTTTCCGCCAGTTGTCCGGTAATCATGTAATGGCTTTCCAGGTAAGCGTTTGCGCGTTGTATATATCCTTCACTCAGGGCTTTTCTGATTCGGGTGGAGCTCACCGCTTCATGCTCTATTTCCTGTTCGGGTATTTCTTCGGCTTCAAATCCGTATTTTTTCCCGAGTTCTTTCAGGTAACGGAAATCGCCCTGTCTGTGCCAGCCGAAATAGTGATTAAAGCCAACCACAACAATCCTGGCACCTATTGTTTCAACCAGATATTTTTTTACGAACTCCTCGCAGGTGGTTTTTGCGAATTCAGGAGTAAACCCGATTATTATGAGGTTATCAAGACCCGTTTTTTCAAGAAGGTAAATTTTTTCTTCAAGGGTAGTGATTAACCTGAGGTTTTTTCCTTCGGTTTCCGGGTAAAGAACTTTTCGGGGGTGCGGGTAGAAGGTTATAAGTACGGTTTCACCGTTTATTATTCCGGCATGACGTTTAAGCCTGTTAATTATAGCCTTATGACCGATATGGACTCCATCGAATGAGCCTGTTGTGACAACCGGATTTCTGAATCTGCCGACATTTTCAAAGCCTCTGAAAACCTTCATCTGTCACGCCCTTGATTTTAGATTCTCTTTTACGAAATAGGCAACTTTTTCGATTGAGGTTATCATATCATACTCTTCGAGATATACATCGGGAGGAACCTTAAGTGATACTGTGGTAAAATTGAGGATTCCCCGTATGCCGTTCCTGACAATCTCGTCGCAGGTGCTTTTTGCGGCATCCGGAGGAACGGTGAGAATAGCTATTGATATATTCAGTTCGCGGATGGTTTGTTCGATTGTTTTGATGTCGTAACATTTCACTCCTGATATAACCTTGTTAAATTTCTGGGGGTCGTTGTCAAACGAAGCCACAAGGTTCAGTTTTGAGCGTTTTCCTCTGAAGTACGACGCAACCGCTCTTCCAAGGTTACCCATACCTATAATTGCCACATTAAGACCTTCTTCACTGTCGATTATCCTTCCTATAGTCGCGACCAGTTCCTTTATATCGTAACCTTTCCTTGCTCCGCTCGAATAGCCTATCAGCATAAGGTCGCGCCTCACCTGTACGGCAGTTATATGAAGCAGGGCTGCAAGTTCATAAGAATAGATATAATTCTTTCTTTCGGCCATGAGGTTCAGCAGAACCCGCCGGTATTCACTAAGTCGTTCAACCGTTTTTCCCGGTAATTTCATGTTTTGCATCATTGCAGTCTAATTTTTATTTTTAGGTAACCGGACAGTAAATATACTTCCTTTGCCTGTTTCACTTTCAACGTTAATGGTTCCTTTATAAAGATCTATTACTTTTTTCACAATGGAAAGTCCAAGTCCGCTGCCTGTTACATCTTTTATTTCATCCCTTTTTATTCTGACGAATTCGGTGAAAAGATTCCCCATGTCTTCAGGTCTGATTCCGATTCCCGTATCCGAAAACATTGCAATCACTTCGTCGTCGGTGCTGTCAAGTGTAATTTCCACCTTCCCTCCCACGACATTATATTTTACGGCATTGGAAACCAGATTGTTGAAAATAATTGCCATATCACCGGGGTCGGCCATTACCGTTGCGTCTGATTTTTTAACGAGATTAATTTCCACTTCTTTTTGTATGGCATAAGGCCTGACAGTGGCTATTGAATCTGCTGCCACTTCAGCAAGGTCCACAGGCTGTATTCTGTCTTCCCTGCGTTGAAGTCTGACCTTCGTAAAATCGAGCAGATCCATGATGAGAGTTCTCATGCCCTGAATTCTTCTCAGAGATCTCTCAATGGGCATGGCATAATCGTCTATTCTGTCGCCTAACTGTTTTTCTTTCATCATTATAAGGTAACCCTCAATTGCATTAAGAGGTGCCTTGAGTTCGTGTGAAAGTACCGAAAGAAACTGGTACCTGACTTTCTTACCCTCTTCATTCAGCCGGTGAGTTATCCGCTTAAGATACAATTGTTTGGTGATATTCTCAATGCTCGATTTCAGTTCCTGGGGAGTAAACGGTTTGGGTATGAAATCGGTTGCTCCGCTGTGAGTGGCTTTTACTGCTACATCAAGGGAAGCATAAGAAGTTATCATCACGACTACAATATTGAGGTTGTTATTACGAATATATTCAAGTACATCCACTCCCTGCATTCCCGGTAATTTGTTATCGAGCAGGATAATATCGGGTTGGTCTTTTTCGATCATCGAAATACCCTCCTCGCCTGTTGCAGCCTCAAATACTTCGAATTCATAATCCTCATCCATAAAAGGATATGTAACCTTGAAGTTTTTCAGTATCCTTGCAACACCCGACCTTATTCCGGGTTCATCATCAACAACCAGTATCTTTAAAACTGCCATATTAAAGATTTAATAATTTCATTATTTCATTATCAAGTTGTTCAGGCCTGACTCCTTTTTCAAGATAAGAATCTGCTTTAATCCATTCCTTTTCGTTCCTTGTATCAAGGCTGAAGATAAAGCCTGTTTCCCGGGCAACACCCGTGGCAATAATTACAGGTACATCCGGATATCTTTTCTTCAATTTGTAACACAGAATAAAGCCGCTGTCGTCATTTTCCATCATCAGATCAAATATGGCAATGTCAGGCTTGTGTTGTGCAATATATGCTTCTGCCTCAGCCTGGCTTGCTACAGCATCGACCCTGTAACCCGCCCTCTCGAGAGCCTTTACGGTCTGAAAGAGATAATCGGGGTCATCGTCTGCTATCAGTACTGTATAATCGCCTTTGTTCATTTTGTATAAAGGTTATTCGTTTTTTCTGGGAAGAACAATTTTGAAGCTTGTACCCGTTGGTCCCTTTGCGGGGTCGTCGTTAGACTTCAGGGTTATCTGACCTTTGTGCATTTTTACTATGCCGTAAGCTGTGGCAAGACCGAGGCCCGTTCCCTGCCCGATTCCTTTTGTCGTAAAGAAGGGTTCGAAAATCTTTGATCTGAACTCTTCCTTTATTCCGGTTCCTGTGTCGCTTACGGTTATCATTATTTCTTCGGGCGTATCCTCGAGAGATATCTTTATTTCGCCTCCTGAAGGCATTGCGTCAACGGCATTCTTTACAAGGTTTGTAATAACCTGTGTCATCTGTTCAGAGTCGAGCATTGCCTGAGGCTGATTCATCTTATCATTAATTACAACCTTTATGTTCCCCGGAATTATAAGACTCCCGAGGCTATGGTCTATAATTTCCCTTACATCTACCTCCTGGTGGTTGACCTGATTTTTTCTGGCAAAATTAAGCAGACCTGAAACAATTTTCTTGCACCTTGCAGCCTGTTCTGCGATAAGTTTCAGGTCTTCCCTCAGAGGATCGTCGGGGGCGCACTCTTCAAGAAGTATATTGCTGTACATTATTACCACACCGAGGGGATTATTAAGCTCGTGTGCTATTCCGGCCGAAAGTTGTCCCATATGTGCCAGCTTTTCTGACTGTTTCAATGCCTGACGCATTGTACTGAGTTTTTCATTGGAAAGTTCAAGTTCCCTGACCGATTTATGCAGTTTTTCGATTGTCCAGGGCAGGCACATTTCCGACTCGGCAAGGCCTTTTTTAATAGCAATGGCATGTTCAACGCAGGTCTCATATCCGCATGCGCCGCAGTTCAGATGGTCTTTTTCCGTTAACTTGCCCATAGATGCAAGTATATCACTGACATCAATCTCTTCGTCGGCCGATATCACCCGGTGGTCTTCGGGGTAAAATTTAGCTGAAAGGTCTAATTTTGAGTACTCCTGAATGTTTTTCTGCCATTCCTGAGAGTCAAATGCCGTCATTTTCTTTCTGGCATAATCGGAGACGCGTGAACGGCGAAGGTATTGACTTCCCTTTCTTGACAATCCGGGTCCCATAATACAGCCTTCACAGCATAATAGTTCAACATGTGAATTCTGCACCAGTCCTGCCTCAAGTTCCTTAAGTGCGCTCTGAAAGTCTATTCTGCCTTCGGCTGCTATAATATTTCCATTTACGGCATCATCGTCAATGTTAGCTGTCTGAAGAAGTCCTCTCGTAACGGGGAAAATTGCTCCTCTTCCTCCGGCAGGGGGGTCGAAATCTGACGGTACAACATTGTCTTTCGTAATGCCCTTTAAGGCAAACAGCTCTCTTAACTCGATAAAAGTAATTGCTTCATCAATCTCATGGCTTTCTGCTTTTTTTGCTATGCACGGACCTATAAACACAATCTTAAAATCGCTTCCGTATTTTTTCCTGATAACTTTCGATGTGGCAACCATTGGCGAAACAATAGGTGCCAGCCTGTCGACCAGTGAAGGATGGTAATATCTTACGTAGTTTACAATTGAGGGGCAGTCGGAGGTAATATAATATTTGTTTTTTTCTTCTTCGATAAGTTTCTTAAACCTGTGAGCCACGAGATCTGCGCCGAAGGAGACTTCTGCCACAATGGTGAAACCGAGTGATCTTATCATACCGACCAGGATTCTGTGATCTTCTATTTCGGAAAATTCGGCCGGGAAGCTAGGTGCCACAATTGCTGCTGTTTTTATTCTGCTTTCGAGAAGAGAATTTACTCTGTCGGATGTTTTCAGAAACACCTTTGCACCCTGACTGCACACTTTAGTACAGTTACCGCAGGCTATACACCTATCGGCAATCACTTCGGCCTGTCCTCCCGCAATCCTGATTGCTTTCGCAGGGCATTCCCTCACACAGGTGTAGCATGTCCGGCAGAGCTCTTTTATTGTGTAAACAAGCATATACCTTTTTTTCTTAACATTTTACAACAACACGTCCCTTTTTGAGAAATAAGTATGCAGAACTTTTTTATCTATCATCACCTTATCTTTTTTCATGTATTTTCCATAGAAATCCGACAGATATTTTGAAGCCGGCTCCATCTGAAGGATGTCCGTCTCTTCGGTCTGATATATCTGTTTGATACGGTTTTTCAGGTCTTCTTTTGTCCTGCATGCCTGGAGGCCAGCACCGTTAACGCAGCCGCCCGGGCAAACCATTACTTCAATCAGGTTGTATTTTCTGCCCGATGTTATTGATTCGTTAAGTCGTGCCAGTCCTGATAGTCCGTCAACGACGGCAACTGAAATTTTTTTTCCGTCGGCTGTGAATACGGCATCCCTGAAAGAGGTTCCGCTTCGGACATTCCGGAATATTTTTCTGTCGGTGTCCCTGCCTGTCAGTCTGAAGTGAATTTTACGGACTATACTCTCTGTAAGACCTCCGGCCGTCTCCGCAAGCACGGCCAGAGCGCTTCGTGTCTCGAATGGTTCGTCGGCAGGTTCACCGGCAGTGCCGGAGACATCAATTCCGTATAATCTGATAAGTTTAACCAGTTCCCTGACGGTTAAGACGGAATCAACATCGCATATTCCTTTCGTCATCATCGAGTCACGGCGGGCTTCAAATTTCATGGCGGAGCATGGCGTAACCGACACTGAATATATCTGTTGCGGATTGATATCCAGCTGTTTTGAAAGAATTGTTTTTATCAGTGAGCCGGTAATCTGTTGCGGTGGTTTAAGTGTAGAAAGATTTACAAGCTCATTGTGCAGTGACTGTTCAGCATATTTAACCCATGCGGGGCAGGCTGAAATAAACAACGGAGTGTCGTTATCTTCCTCCATTCTTCTTAAGGTCTCGTCTGCCAGTTCTTCAATCATTATATCGGTTCCGGAACCTGTAAGGAAAACTTTGCTGAAACCGATTTTTTTCAATATTCCGTTAAGTATTCTGCCGGCATCTTTAAGTGTCTTAATACCAAGTTCTTCGGCAACAGCCATGGGAACCATAGGAGAATACTGCACTACTTTCAGGTAATCAGGGTTGCTGAGATATTCCTGTACTTCCGTGATATTTTGTTTCACATGGAGGGCGCCGGTTGGGCAGACATTAACGCACTGGCCGCAGTTTATGCAACTTGTAAAGTTCAGATCCTGATTCATTGATGTGCCGACACGTGTTTTCTGACCTCTGTTTATAAAATCGAGAGTTGACATTGTTACAACTTCTTCACACACTCTGACGCACCGGCCGCACAAGATACACTTTGAGTGTTCTCTTACTATGGAATAGCTTGACTGGTCTATACCGGGTTTTATTTTTCTGCCTTTTATTCTTCTTTCCCTTATATTCAGTTCTGCTGCAAGTTTCTGAAGTTCGCAATCGAGGTTGCTTGTGCAGAAGAGGCATTCATCGGGGTGTTTTGAAAGAAGGAGTTCCACGATTGTCTTACGTGCCTTTATTACCCTGGGCGAATGTGTTCTGATGTTCATCCATTCTTCCACAGGTTCGGAGCATGCCGTAACGAGGTTTTCTCTGCCTTCTACCTCAACCACGCAGAGTCTGCATGCCCCGGTAGGGGTAAAATCTTTCATTCTGCAGAGGGTTGGTATGGTTATACCGTTCCTGTTCAGAGCCGAAAGGATTGTTTCACCCTTTTCTGCTGTAATTTTTCTGTTATTAACTGTTATCGAGAACAACATAAGCTATTTATTTGATTATTACAGCTCCGAATTTGCATACGTCGTAACAGATGCCGCAGCCGGTGCATTTTTCCTCAACAATAAAAAAGGGCTGCAGCCTTGTTCCGTAAATCGCGTTGAAAGGGCATCTGGTGGCACAAACCGTACACCCTGTGCACTTCTCGACATCAATTATAAAGGTTCTTAATCCCCTGCATACGTTTGCCCTGCATTTTCTGTCGAAAATATGTTCTTCGAACTCATCACGAAATTTTTCGAGAGCGCTTATAAACGGATTAGGAGCAGTCTGTCCCAGTCCGCATAATGATGCATCTTTCATCACGGATGCTATTGATTCGAGCTGCATAACACCTTTGAAGCGTTCGAGAGTGGTATATGAGTCATCGCTTCTGGGCTTTTTAATTACACTTTCAAGTATTTCATACATTCTTGCTGTGCCTTCCCTGCAGGGGATACATTTTCCGCAGCTTTCATTATGAATAAATTCCATGTGATATTTAACCAGGTCAACGATACATGTTGAGGTGTCTATAATGACAAATCCTCCGGCACCCATGCCAATACCTTTCTCCTTCATCACGTCAAAATCTATCGCCGTATCGAGGGAGGCTTCATCTATAAAATAGCCCTGGGCTCCTCCGATTTCAACAGCCTTGAATTTACCTCCGTCCTTAATCCCGTCAGCAATTTTTTCCACGATATATCTTACGGAAGTGCCCATTTCAACTTCAACCACGCCTGAAAATCTTCCTTTTCCCGTTACCGAAAAAACTTTAGTACCCTTGCTTCTTTCGGTACCGATGCTTCTGAACCAGTCGGGGCCGTTCTGCATTATCAGAGGTACGTTCATCAGGGTTTCAACATTGTTTATGACTGTTGGCTTTCCGGCGAGTCCGTAATTGGCAGGGTAAGGAGGTTTAAGGCGGGGCATTCCCCGTTTGCCTTCGAGGCTTGCAATGAGGGCTGTTTCCTCACCGCAGACGAAGGCACCGGGATCTGTGCGTATCTGTATATCAAGGTTAAAGCCGCTCGAAAAAATGTTATGACCGATAATGCCGTACTCCCTTACCCTGTCAAGGGCTTTTGCAATTCGTTTCAGTGCAAGTCCGGTTTCGGACTTCAGATAGATGATGGCTGTTGTAGCGTCAATAGCGTAGGCTGATATGGCGATTCCCTCTATAAGGCGATGAGGGTCGCTTTCTATGATTGACCTGGCAACGAAAGCGCCCGGGTCACTCTCTTTTGCATTGCAGATAAGATATCTGGAAGAGGCGCTGGTATAGAGGGCGCTTTTCCATTTGGAACCTGTCAGATAACCTCCTCCGCTGCGTCCTCTCAGACCACTCTTCTCAATAATTTCACAGACTTCGGAATGAGTATAGTTCCTGATGGTTTTGATAAAAGTCCGGTAACCACCTCTTGCAATATATTCTTCAATACTTTCGGGGTCGTAACAGCCGCAGTTACCGAGGACAATTCTTTTCTGACAGCCGAAAAAGGGAATCTCGTCAATGAACGGTATTCCCGGCCACATTCCGTAATCTCCGGAACCCTTCTGCCCTACAATATCTTCTTCGGGAATATCGTTATGGAACACTCCGTCGAGCAAGGGTTCAACTTTTTCTTCTGTGATATTTCTGAAAAAGAGTTTATTCTTACCTGGCAGCTGGATGCAAACTAAAGGTTCAAAATTCAGAGGACCAGAACAACCCGTTCTGACCACTGCGGCTTCGGGATTTTTTGAGGAAAAGTAAGATTTAGCGGCAGAGTAGGTATTTTCTGCACCTGAGATAATACTACCGGTACCTGATGAGATGTAAACCACAGGATGTTCATTTTTTTCCCTGCGGATGTTCTGCAGAACTTTTTCGGTCTCATCCGGAAGGGTTTCGGAATCAAACAGCAGTACCCTGTCAATAAGGAATTTTTTAATATTTTCCATCTCTGTCAGGTAATTTTGGGATTTTCAGACTCTTTCCTGAGCATACTAATCATTGACTGAATCTGTTCGGCTTTTACCTTTAAATGGTATTTACCGTTGACAATCAGTAGCGGGCCGTGTATGCAGGCTCCCATGCAGTTTGACAGTTCATAGCTGAATTTACCGTCGCGTGTTGTTTCGCCCGGTTCTATGCCGAGTTCTTCCCTGATTTTTGCTATGACTGCACCGCCTCCATTAAGATAACAACCCATTCCGTTGCAGATTACAAGATGGTATTTGCCGCGGGGAGTAAACCTGAAACGGTCATAAAAAGTTGCCAGTCCGTATATTTTTGTGGTGCTGAGTCCCATCAAACTTCCCACTTTTTTTAATGCTTCTTCCGAAAGAAAGCCTGTTTCCTCCTGAATCTCCTGCAGAAGCGGGATAAGATCCTCCCTTTTTCCCGACTTATATCTGTTTATAATGGCATCGAGTACTTTTTCGTTCTTTCTCATCAGAAAAAAATCTTTTCAACAAAATTAAAAAAATATTGTTAATTAAAAAACATTGTTATTTTGTTAACAATAATTTCTGACTTTAAAATCAACAAAAAACAATTTATTATGTTGTATTCCTGCTTTTTAAACATCAGTGGTATTACCTTTATACCTGTTATTCAATTTATAATGGTTCAAACATACTGGCCGGATAAGATTATATGCGGTTTAAAATTATGATTATCTTTGGGTGTATTGTTCACAAAAAAACAAAAAATGGCTGAAAGCAGGTTTGAGATTCAGATTTGTCTGGGAAGCAGTTGTTTTTCACGGGGAAACAAGAACCTTGTTAAAGTAATACAGGATTATCTTAAAAAGAATCATATTGACGACAAGGTGGTTTTCAAAGGTTCGAGGTGTATGGGGCATTGCAGTGAGGGGCCCAATATTGTTATAAACGGCAAACTTATCAAAGGCATTAATGCTGCAGAAGCTGAATCGATACTTGACAGGGAGTTGCAATATATAAAATAAAACAACAAGTTAATGAAAAGCTCACCGCCAGTTTTACGTATCAATGAAGACAAATGCAGGAACTCCTATGCGTGCGTAAGGGTTTGTCCGGTTAACGCAATAGAGGTAAAGCCGCAAAGAAAGCATCCGTACATTCTTCCGGAGAAGTGTATCGGCTGCGGGTTGTGTTACGTCAGTTGTTCGGCAAAAGCAGTTGAGTTTCGCGATTCACGTCAGGAGGTGAAAGAGCTTCTGGCTTCTTCCCGTAAAACAGCCGCACTTGTGGCACCAAGCATTGCTTCGGAATTTGACGATATAACAGACTACAGAAAATTCGTCAGCATGATACGGGCACTCGGCTTCGACTATGTGCATGAGGATTCTTTCGGCGTGGATCTTGTTGCCCGCAGATATGCCGAGCTGTTCGAAAAAGCAAAGGGAAAATATTACATAACTGCCAACTGCCCCGTAATCGTCAAACTGATAGAAAAGTATTTTCCCGGGCTCGTACCCAACCTGGCACCAATCGTCTCACCGATGGTTGCCACTGCAATGGTTGTCAAAGACCTGTACGGGCCTGATGTTGCAACTGTCTTTATCGGACCGTGCATCGATGCAAAGGACGAGAAATTTCGTTACTCATCGGGTAAACTCATCGACAGTGTTCTAACTTTCATTGAATTACGTCAGTTGTTCGAAGAGGCAGGCATTCAGGAGAGATTGGTTGCCATGTCGGAGTTTGACCCGCCGCACGGCAACTGGGGAGCACTATATCCGCTCGCACCGGGTATTATTCAGGCTGCAGGCATAAGGCGCGATATGGTCACAAGCAGCATAATAACAGCATCGGGCAAGGAAGAGATTTTTGAGGCAATAAGCGACTTCGACCGATACATCGACTATATACTCCATCACTTCAACCTGTTCTTCTGTCACGGATGCCTGCTGGGACCAGGCATGGAAAACCATACCGAAAGATTCAGACGAAGAGCCCTGGTGAGAAAATACGCACAGAAAAGAGTTGACCTCCTCGACAAGAAAAAATGGGAAGAAGATATGAAACGATGGTCGAAACTCGACCTCACCGCAACTTTCCGCGCCGACGACCAACGGGTTCCGGATCCTCCGGAAGAAAAGATAAAGGAAGTCCTTAATATCATCACCAGAGGAAATACGGAAGAGAACCTCAACTGCGGGATATGCGGATATAAATCGTGCCGCGATTTTGCCATAACAGTGGCAAAAGGCCTTGCTATCCCCGAAATGTGTCATGTTTACAACATAAGAAACAAACAGGAATACATCGAAACACTGAGGCAGACAAACAGAAAGCTGGCAGAGACAAAAAAAGCGCTTAAAGAGTCGGAAGAAGCAGCAAGAAAAGAAAAAGAAGCCGCTCAGGATGCATCCGACATGCTGCATAACATGCTAGAAAAACTGCCATCGGGTGTGGTAATAGTCGACAACAATCTGAAGATAATGCATTCAAACCGGAGCTTCATCAACATAGCCGGAGAAGATGCAAAAGCCATTGCCGAAATAATACCCGGACTTGCAGGAGCAGATATTAAAACACTTCTTCCGTTCAATGTTTACAACATGTTCTCGTACGTCCTCCGCGAAGATCAGCCGGTGCTTAATAAGGATGTCAGATACGACGACAGGATGCTTAACATATCTATTTTTCCAATCAGGAAAAACAAGATCTGCGGAGCCATCATCCGTGATCTTTATTCACCCGAAGTTTACAGTGAAGAAGTTACTGCCCGTATTTCGGAAGTAATTGAGAAAAATCTTGAAATGGTACAGAAAATAGGCTTTCTGCTTGGAGAAGGCGCTGCCGAAACCGAGCAGATGCTTAACTCAATAATTGAATTTTACAGAAAGGTTAAATCCAGGTCGGAAAGCAGTTAATCACATCACAACAGATGGGTAAGGATTTTTTCATTGAAATAAACAGCCAGCAGCGTAATCACGACGGACAGAGAATCTGCGGTGATGTCTTCCTTTATAAATATGTACAGGAGGAAGACCGCGTGATTGCAGTGCTTTCCGACGGTATGGGACATGGTGTAAAGGCAAACATGCTGGCCACTCTTGCTACCACCATGGCTCTTAACTTCACACGCGAACACAAGGATGTAAACAGGATTGCGGAAATAATCATGAACACCCTGCCCGTCTGCAGTCAGAGGAAGATAAGTTATGCAACCTTTACCATTGTAGATATTGAAAGTAACGGCAGGATTTCAGTGCTCGAATACGACAACCCGCCTGTCATTGTTCTCAGGGGCAGTAATTACATGGATATTGACTGGACGACAATTAAACTTGAGAAAGGCAAACATGCAGGTAAATCGCTGAGGAGGTACACATTTGTTCCAAAAAAAGAAGACCGATTAATAATTTGTTCCGACGGAGTCACGCAGAGCGGTATGGGCAGTGATGCATATCCGTTCGGCTGGGAAAGGGAAAATGTGATAAAGTATGCCACCGAACTGATTAAGGGAGACAAATCAATATCGGCTGATGCACTTGCCAACAAGATTGTCACCATGGCAAATAAAAACGACAATTACAGGCCTCAGGATGACATCAGTTGTGCGGTTATCTATTTCCGTGAACCACGTAAACTGCTCCTGTGTACCGGTCCGCCCTATGACAAGGAAAAAGACAGGGAACTGGCAAAGAAGGTGGAGGAGTTTAAAGGGAAGGTTATAATATGCGGAGGCACAACGTCAGACATAATAGCAAGGGAACTGAACAGACCCATTACCGATAATCTTGTTTTTGAAGATCCGGAGCTCCCCCCCGAAAGCTTCATACAGGGCATTGACCTGGTTACAGAAGGTATCCTTACCCTGCAAAAGGTGAACGAGATACTAAAGACATACAACAGCAGTGTAAGGCTCGGAAAGGGTCCGGCTGATAAGATAGTTAAACTTTTCATGGAAAGCGATGAAATACATTTTATCATAGGCACGAGGATAAATATCGCCCATCAGGACCCCACCCTTCCCGTTGACCTTGAAATAAGAAGAACCGTTGTAAAAAGAATCGCCCGTCTTCTGGAAGAAAAGTGGCTCAAGAAGACAACTTTTGAATATATCTGACAACCCGGCTGAACAAGACAGGCTGTATAACCGGATAAGTAAGCATGGGCGGAAGACCTTCAGAAAACATAACCTCCTCAATTTCATGCCTGTCACTGAAGTCCTCAATCTTCTCTATTTCAGCATAATATAATCTTCCATACCCTGTATTTCCCTGTTCTTCAACTGAATATGTTGCAACGCAATAGAGGTTGAATTTCACGGCACCTGTTTCTTCGGCCAGTTCTCTGGCAGCCGCCTCTTCGGGGCTCTCACCCTTTTCTATATGCCCCGCAGGCATCTCCCATGTCAGATTGCCCCTGTGTCTCACCCACACCCACCTGCCCTCGTAACGTCCACCTATTACAGAGTAAGTAATCCCTTCGGCCGGCTGATATTCCGGCTCATGAAAATTAATCCTGATCGGCGACAAACTCATAAATTCCAGAGATTTATATGTTTCAAAAATTAAATATCAGGCCTCAGCACACTGTTTTGAATAAAATTACCGCAATTTAAGTAATTTTGCCGGGAAATATTTTTCCAGATGCTTCTTATTCTGATAATTTCAGAATTTCTGACTTTCGCAGTTATAAGGACCCATTTAAAAGGCCACTCAAGAACAAGGTACTACCTTACAATGCTCTTTAATACGGTTCTAAGCATATATTTCTGGATGCTTTATCTCGAACTTAACTCATTCAGAGGATTTTATGACGAGCAGATTCATATATGGCTGAAATTGAATTTTAACGGAGCATTATTTGCCATTCTTGTTCCGAGAATTATTCTGATAGTATTTCATTATTCCGGAATACTTATAAAAATTAAGGAAGGCGGCCACATGCGGAAACTGACCGATGCAGGTTTTGTTGTATGGCTTGTAATTTTTGGCATTATTGTTTACGGAACAGCGTCAGGAAGGTTTAATGTAAAAACCGAGGAAGTCACGATACAAAAAGAAAATCTTCATCCTGACCTTGAAGGATTTACCATAGCTCTCATATCCGACCTTCATCTGGCCGGCTTTTATGGTCATCAGCAATTTCTGAAAAAACAGATGGAAAAGATTAACTCCTTTTCACCTGACATAGTGGTTAATTCGGGAGATTTCGTAAGTTACGGCTGGCGGGAATCAAAGGGAATGGACACCATACTGTCTGTTGCACGGGGAAAACTTGGTAATTATGCCGTATTCGGCAATCATGATATGGGTACTTACCTGCCCGATGCCGATTATGCAGAAAAGGAATTGAATATTATGATGGTCGGAGAATTTATTCAAAGAGCAGGTTACCGTTTGCTTGTCGACGATAATGTTATTATAAGAAAAGGAGAAGCGTTAATCAGCATAGCCGGTATCACAACAAGAGGAAGGCACGGGCATATAAAATACGGAAATCTTTCGAAAGCGCTGGAAGGTACAGACAATGCAAATTTCAGAATACTGATAACGCACGATCCCAACCACTGGAAAAGAGAAGTTGCGGGCAGAACGAATGTTGACCTTACTCTTGCAGGGCATACGCACGGAATGCAGCTCGGTATTTACACAAAGAAAGTCAGATGGAGCCCCTCAAAATATTTTTATCCTGAGTGGAGCGGGTTGTACAGAACTAGTGACCAATGGCTTTACGTAAACCGTGGGCTTGGCGTTCTGGGTATTCCATTCAGGATATGGATGCCCCCCGAAATTACAATAATAAGACTCACCGGACATCAGCGGCAAACAGCTTCACGTTCGGAATTCAGTAATTAAACCCGCATTGTTTTCATGTTCAAATACAGAATAATACGTTCACGGCGCCGCACTATCGGGATAGTCATCAGCCATGATAAAGGCGTTGTCGTCAGAGCACCTTATCGCACAAAAGAGGATGAAATCAGAAAGTTTGTTGAGCAGAAGTCTGCATGGATAGAGAAACATCTTGCACGGTTTGAAGAAATGAAAAGTCTGAGCCATTCAGGCATGAACGGGGAAAGGATATTGTTTCGCGGTAATGAGTATCCTGTAAGCGTGATACAGTCAAATGATATAAGTGTAACTCTGAAAAACGGAGTTGTTGAAATCAGTACACCTTATCCCGGTGACAAATCAGCGACAAAAGCAATTATCGAATTGTGGTACAGAAATAATGCTGATGTTATTCTGAGGAATATTTTTCATTCCGTTTTAGTCAGGTACGCCTGTAAAGATTTCAGACCTTCACATCTTACAATAAGGAAGATGAAGGGAAAATGGGGAAGCTGTACCAGCAGGGGCAGGATAACTTTAAATTCAGATCTTATAAAACCGGATGATTCTCTGGCTGAATATGTCATCATTCATGAGCTCTGTCATCTGAAGGAGCCGAATCATGGTCAGGGTTTCTATGCTCTGCTCGGGGAGCTTGTTCCGAAGTGGCAGGAGATGAGAAGCAGGTTAAAAAAATATATAATCTGAATCACTCCCGGAGGCCTGTAATAGTCTTTTCAGATTTCGACTGTCTGGAATTTATCGGGTATTGAAATATTCTTAAAACCTGCTTCTGAAAGTTTTTCAGCAAAGAATTTCTGGGCTTCGTAGTCACCGTGAACCAGAAAGAGATTTTCGAGAGCCGAAGTATCCTGGCATTGCAGAAAAGATATCATTTCCCGGTAATCGGCATGGCCGCTGAATGATTCAATCTTACGGATATCAGCATTTACTTTATAGACTGTTCCGTGTATCGAGACCTCCTTTACCCCATCGAGGAGTCTTGCGCCCAGTGTCTGAGGAGCGCAATAGCCCACGGCAAGGACTGTGTTCTTTTTGTCCTGTATACTGTTGGCGAGGTGGTGTTTTACGCGTCCGGCTTCCATCATTCCCGATGCCGAGATGATGATACACGGCTTATCATAATCATTCAGCCTTTTGGAGTCTTCTTCCTTTGTGATGTAGTGAAGGGCATTAAAGCCGAACGGGTCGGGTTCTTTCTCCATCGATTCGAGTACTTCGTTGTTAAAGCATTCGGGGTGCATTCTGAATATTTCCGTGGCATTTACCGCAAGGGGACTGTCGACGAAGACTTCAATTTTTGGCAGCAGTCCGTTTTTATAGAAGTTATGGATTGAATAGACTATTTCCTGGGTGCGTCCTACACTGAAAGCCGGTATTATAAGTTTTCCGCCTTTGTTTACGCAGGTATCTATTACAACTTCGAGCAGTTCTTTTTCTGCATCTTCGTGAGGTGGATGCAGCCGGTTGCCGTAAGTAGACTCGGAGATGAGCCAGTCGGCCTGCGGGAAAGGTTCAGGAGGTGCGACAATTCTGTTTACCGGCCGGCCTATATCGCCCGTAAAAGCAATCCGTTTTATCTGGCCGTTTTCTATTATCTGGAGTGAGGCAACGCCGCTGCCAAGCATATGTCCAGTGTTCGTGAACTTAACTTTAATATTGTCGTCAATTTTGAATTTCAGATCATAAGGGATGCCTATAAATCTTTTCATGCATTCGACGGCATCTTTTTGTGTATATATAGGTGTGACGGCCGGAAGTCCCTTTTTAAGTCTTTTCTTATTGAAAGTGTGGGTATCCTGTTCCTGTATATAACCCGAATCGGCCAGCATTATTGAGCATAGGTCGCGCGTGGCACTGGTACATATCACCGAACCTTCAAAGCCCAGCCGGTATATGTAGGGTATCAGGCCGGAGTGATCTATATGTGCATGAGTTAGAATCACATGATCGATTTCGGAAGGTTCAAAGCCAAGGTTGCGGTTCATGGCGTCAGTCTCAAGCCCTTTTCCCTGAAACATTCCGCAATCAATAAGGATTTTTTTACCAAGGTCGGTGGTTAACAGAATTTTACTGCCTGTAACTTCGCGTGCAGCACCCAGAAATTTCAAAAGCATGACAAAAGAGTTTAATGAATCGCTAAAGGTAAAAATTTTAATGTGCGGTTAAATAAAAATCAGATTTTTACACCGAGGATAGTGATATCGTCAACCTGTTCATTGATTCCTTTCCAGTTAATATATTCTTGTTCAATAATTTCTCCTTGCTTACGGCAGGGTAAATGATGTATACCGGCAATCAGTTTTTTAAAGCCTGATTTTTTAAATTTCTTTCCTTCCGGTCCTCCGAACTGATCGGTTATTCCATCGGAAAAGAGATAAATTAAGTCGCCGGGTTTAACTTCAATGACATGGTTGGTAAATGACATTTCCATTCCCGCCAGAAATCCTATCGGCATCTTATCGGCTTTATATTCCTTAATCTCACCGTCGGATACGATAAAAATCGGATTGAAAGCTCCTGCGTACTGGAGTACGCTTTTTTTCCTGTCGAGAATACAGAAAGAAATATCCATGCCGTCGGGCGTCTCCCCTTCCCTGCCGGTCTGATGAAGTGATTCGATTATTTTCTGCCTGAGAATATTAAGCAGGTCGCTGGCTTTTCTGTCACTCCGACCCGGGACGATTTCATTAAGCATCGAAATCCCGAGGGTACTCATAAAAGCTCCCGGCACACCGTGCCCTGTACAATCAGCCACAGTAAAATAGATATTGTTTTCATCTTCGGCTATCCAGTAAAAATCGCCGCTTACAATGTTCCTCGGTTTGAAAATAAGGAAATAATCATCGAAAAGTTTTCTGAAGAGTTCATCGGATGGCAACAATGCCGACTGTATTTTTCCTGCATATGCGATACTTGCCGTAATTTCTTCCTTCTGCGCTTCTATTTCGGCTGTCCTTTCCCTGACCTTCTCCTCAAGAATTTGCTTTTCCCTCTGCAAATGTCTCTCCCTGTATTTAACAATTACCGCTATCAGCAACAACCCTGCAAATGAAACAATGAGATAAAACGGTATTGTTCGCGTAAAAGGTGGCTTGATTATAAAACTGACCCGTTCCGGTTCACTGATGTTACCCCATATATCTCTGGCTCTAACTCTCAGGGTGTATTTCCCGGGCTGAAGCATAAGGTTTACCGTGGTGGCAGATGACCACTTCGACCATTCATCCATAACATTATCAACAATATACTGGTATCTCACCGAGCCCCTTTTATAGTAACTGGGCGATATAAACTCGAAGTATATGTTATTGTCCCTGCTTCCGAATTCGATATCAGATAACCTGAAAAAGACGCCCTGATCATTTGTAACGCTCTTAATCAAAAGATGAAAATCGGGTTCTGTCTTTTTCATTCTGTTGCACCTGATACGGTATATCTGATTTTCTCCGTCAGTAATCCAGATATCTTCCCTGTAAGCCCAGATTGAAATAACATTATCAAAGAATTTAAGTAATGATCTGTCGGGATAAGATATATTCAGATTTCTGTTCAGGCAGATCCATTCTTCTCCTGTATATATCCATGGGAAACCTGGCTGGGAGACAACATAACTGACACTCTTCTCCGGACCTTCCCGGAAAACCTGATATTTTTCAAACATGTCTGTTTCAGGCCTGTAAAATCTTATCCCCGACTCGGAACAGGCAAACAATGTATCATTCACAATATCTACCAGATATCTCTGAGGGTATTCATCTTTAAATTTATAGAAAAGGTATTCAGTCCGGGATGAAAGGTGCACTCTTGCCACTGCTTCATCGGTCCCAAGCCATAACACTGAATCGTTTACCTGAATGACAGAATAGACCTGTCTTCTGAAACCGGGATCAGGAGTAGTGGTTATCCAATTGTCTCCTGAATATGAGATACAGAAATATCCGTCGGGAGATGAAATCCAGAAATCTTTGCCGTTTCCTGCAGGATTTATCCGGTAAATATACCTGTCTCTTACCAGTGGTCTGGCTGAATGATTGGAGATAATCATCAGTCCTTTGTTTGTGGAAGCCAGTATACCTGAGGGGGCGGGTACCATCTGACGGCATTTTTCATTGAACCCTTCCACCTTTTTAAAGACATAATCTATTGATTTAAGTCTGCTGACTGTTTTTTTTACATACTGCGGGCGGGGTATTTCTTTAATCTCGGGAAGTTTAACCTGCTCCTCTACCGGAGATTCCACCGGTTGTTTTGTTTCTTGTACCGGTTTTACCTCTTTCTCACGTGAAACAAGTCTGCCGAATATACGTGACAGAATTCCTTTCTTTTCCTTTTTTGGCTGTTCCTGCTGTTCGGGTACCTCTTTCGCCTGTTCTTTCACTTCTGCCTTTTCTGTTACAACAGGCACGGGTTCGGCCTGCACGGTCATAACCGGCTCTTCTTTCACAAGCACTTCAATCTTTTCATACTGTTTCTCTTCGGCCAGATAGAAGACACCTTCACTCGTACCCACATATAACTCATTGTTATAAACTACTGAACCTGTCAGGTTCCCTTTCAAACCCGGATATATCGAAAAATTTCCTGCCGGCAAAACAAGGTCGGCCCGTGTAAGTCCATAAGGATGTGAAATCCATAAACCCCCGTTATTATCCATACCCATTGCATAAACCTCATCATCAGGCAAGCCCCGTGAATAATTGATTGTATATTTCACTTTACCCGTCTCTTTTTCAACAATCAGAACACCGCCGTCGAGTGTTGAAAAAGCATACAAACTGTCTGATACAACAATGCCGTTTGAAAGGAAATTCTGCTCGAGGTAACCATCGTCATTAACATTGTAATCATAAAATCTACTGCCGTCGAACAATATCAGTTTGCCGCCATTCAGTCCAAGTAGAATACGTTTAACATCATAAGGAACAGAAAACAGTATCTCCCTTTCTTTCAAAAGATATCCGTTAGGAAGCGTTGTCAGAGTATCGCCTTCAATTCTATTCAGACCTGATGAAAAAATATTAACAAAGACCATTCCGGAATTCAGAAACAAACCCGTGAAATATTTGCCCGTATCCGATTTAAGCATTAAGTCGATACGTCCTTCAATCAAGTTATACCTGGTGATGCAGGTTTCGCTGTAAAACCATGCAACGGTATCGGTGAAAAAGATGTTTTTGATACGGCCGCAGTCTATTGTGTCGCCAGCCAGCGAATAATAATCGTATAAACCTATCTCGTTTCTTTCAAGGTATCCAAAATCGTTTTCGCTTCCCACAAAAACAGTCTTAATTTCCGGATTATACATTAATACGTAAGGAATTACCGGTAATTTTATCAAATCCCATGTATGTCCGTCGAATGTTTGAATTCCACGCCTGTTTGCAAACATCATTATCCTGTTTTCATTCTGGCATATTGACCAGTTCTGTGCCTCAACCCCTGTACCCTGGCGGTAATGAGAAAGCAGAGGTGAGCCCGTCTGGGCAAAATTCAGATCTGAAACCAGATTAAAGACTGCGATAAAAATAAGTACCCTTGATAATATTTTACTGCTCAAATTCATTAATCAAAGGCTGCAGCCCAAATTTACTATTTAATTTCCAAAATGGTTCAAGAATACACAATTTACCGGACAAATAAACTGATTATCAGTGAAATCACCAACCCGGAAAAAGCAATGATTGTTTCCATTATGGTCCATGATTTTAGTGTTTGTTTCTCATTCATTCCCAGATATTTGCTAACTATCCAGAAACCGCTGTCGTTTACATGCGACATTATTGTGGCTCCTGCTGCAATTGCCAGTACTATGAGTGCGATCTGAGGTTGTGACATATTAAATGCTTTCACCATTGGTGATATTATCCCTGCCGAAGTTATCATCGCCACTGTAGCGGATCCCTGGGTTATTCTCACGAGTGCTGCAATTACCCAGGCCAGTACCAGAAGCGGGACTGAGCTTCCGGCAACAGATTCAGCGAGCATTTTTCCTATACCGCTGTCGACAAGTATTTGTTTCAGAACGCCTCCCGCACCCGTTACAAGAATTATTATTCCTGCCGGACCAAGTGCCTTTGTACTCAGGTTCAGCACCTCGGCCGAAGTAAAGCCTCTCCTGAGGCATACCAGAACAGACAGAAGTGTGGCAATTATCAAAGCCGAGAACGGGTGACCTGAAAAAACAATTATATCGGTGAGAAGCGATTTTCCAAGTGTTTTCTTTTCCACCGCCAGGTTGACAAAAGTTGCTGCGATTATCAGAACCAAAGGAATTGCGATAAGTGTAACAACTGTAGAAAAGGAAGGCTGCTTTCCCGCCGCTGATTTTTCCGGTTCCGTCTCACTCAGTATATCGGGAACGCCTACATTTATCTTTTTTGCAATAAAACGGCCGAATAAAGGACCTGCAATAATTGCAGTAGGCAATCCGATAATAAGCCCGAAAAGCACCACCCAGCCAAGTTCCACTTCAAGCATCTGTGCCACAGCTGTCGGACCGGGTGTTGGAGGAACCATTGCATGAGTAACGGCCAGACCCGCAAGGAGAGGTATGGCATAATAGAGTATTGATTTACCCGAGTCTCTTGTAAGAGCATATATAACCGGAACTATAATGATAAAACCTATATCCAGAAATATCGGTATGCCCACTATAAAACCTGTGATCACCAACGCCCATGATGAACGTTTTTCGCCGAATTTCTTCAGCAGGAACCCCGCAAGTGTTCTGGCACCTCCCGAACTCTCAAGCATCTGCCCGAAGATGGCACCAAGTCCTACTACAGTTGCAATAAAACCAAGGGTATTTCCCATTCCGTTCTGAATGCTCGCAGTGATGGAAGATAACGGCATCCCTGCCAGTATACCAACAAATATCGAAGTAATGAGCAGAGCAATAAAAGCACTGAGTCTGAACCGGAGTACCATCAGCAGGAGCATTGAGACACCTGCGAATACTATGAACAGAATATAAATAGGGGACATAGGATATTAGGGATTAGGGATTAGGGATTAGGGATTAGAGATTAGAGATTAGGGAACAAGAATGACTTTTCCCGGGCCTGCCTCTCCGATATAGAGTTTCCTGAACCATTCCGCTCCTTCCGAAAGGGGTGCAACAGCCTGTATCTGGTCGTCAACTTTGAGTCTGCCGGTGCTGATGAACTCAAGAATTGTTTCATATTCACCTCTTATTGCGCAGCTGCCCGTCAGTTTTATTTCACCGGTAACAACTTTCTGGAGGGGGATTTCCACTTTTGGTGAGGTATTTCCGACCAGCACTACTTTTCCTCCTTTCCGCACAATTTCAATGGCAAGGTTAACAGTTTCGTTTTTCCCCACAGCTTCAAAGGCGATATCCGCGCCCCGTCCGGAAGTTGATTTTTTCAGAAGTTCAGATATTGATGCTTCGCCTGCCATTATGGAGCAATCGGCTCCTGCGGCAGAAGCCATTTCAAGGCTTTGCCTGTTAATGTCGAATGCTGCGATTGAGGCAGCTCCGGCAATCTTTAAAAGTTTTATCAGGAAAAGTCCTATTGTTCCCGCACCTACAACTGCGCATATATCCCCGGCCCTGACCCCTCCGATATTAATTGCGTGCATGGCAACCGCTGCTGCCTCTACCATTGCGGCCTGTTCAAAAGTCACATTATCAGGTATCCTGTAAAGGATATGCTGAGGGATTACAACATATTCGGCAAATGCACCGTGACGTTTATATGTTCCGGGTGAAACGCCTATCACTTCGCGGTTATCGCTCAGGTTGTACATTCCATGAAGTGTGTACCAGTCGTCGAGCGGATAGACCGTTGAATCAAAGGTAACTCTGTCTCCGGGTTTCCACTTCCTTACATTTTTACCGGTTTTCTCAATCACACCGGAGGCTTCATGTCCCATAATCAGAGGCGGAATTCTTCTTCCGGTGCTCCCATCAAGTCCGTGTACATCCGAACCGCATATACCGCAGGCTTTAACTCTCACCAGCACATCATCCTCTCCAGGAACAGGGTCAGGAACATCTTTGTAAACAAGTCTGTTGTATTCTTCAAGAACAAGTGCTTTCATGAAAACAAATAATTTTACATATATATTTTAAACCAGTTTTATCTGATAATATATTTTGCCCCCCTGAGCCCCCCCAATCATTTGCCCCCCTGAGTCCCCCCCCCAATCATTTGCCCCCCTAAGTCCCCCCAAATGGGGGGATTTATGTAGTACACAACCTCAACTCCTCCCCATTTGGGCCTGTCCCGACCACAATGTCGGGAGAGGTCGGGAGGGGCGTTTATATTTGCCCCCCTGAGTCCCCCCAAATGGGGGGATTTATGTAGTACACAACCTCAACTCCTCCCCATTTGGGGAGGTCGGGAGGGGCGTTTATATTTGCCCCCCTAAATCCCCCCAAATGGGGGGATTATGTAGTGCACAACTCCAACTCCTCCCCATTTGGGCCTGTCCCGACCACAATGTCGGGAGAGGTCGGGAGGGGCACTCCTCCCCATTTGGGCCTGTCCCGACCACAATGTCGGGAGAGGCTGGGAGGGGCACTCCTCCCCATTTGGGCCTGTCCCGACCACAATGTCGGGAGAGGCCGGGTGGGGCGTTATTTCTTCTTCCTGAAAAATCCGGGCATAGGAAGAAGGAAAGAAATTGTAACGGCGACAGAGATAATAAAAACAACAAAAATAAAAAAGGCCAATCCCACAACAAACCATTCAAGTCTCAGATCCTCACCTCCCTTTGCTATGTCGGCAAGAGCAAGGTAGAGCATTACCAGAGCCAGAATGGCCAGAAAGCTCATTATGGCAGTTACAGTTACGGCTGTGTGAAGCTTTTTGATATTATATTCTTTCTTCACATCTTTTGGGTTTTCAGCGTGCTGCTGTTCAGTATTTTCCATGGCAGAAAGATTTTTGTTTGAAGATACATTTATTTTCAACATATTGCAATAATCATATCCATTACATTAGTAAATGTAGGTCCGGTAACGATCAGTCCTCCTGCTTCCCTGAAAAAATTGAATGAATCATAATTTTCGATATACCATTGCGGGTTTATCCGGTTCATGATTGCCTCTATCCATGTGACTGAGTCAACCACGGCTCCTGCCGCTTCGGTTGGTCCGTCGGTGCCGTCTGTTCCTCCGCAGAGTACTGTAATGCCGGAATGTTGCCTGAGCAGTTTTGCGCACAGAAGTGCAAGATGCTGGTTTCTCCCTCCCGTCCCTTTACCTTTCACCTCTATGGTGGTTTCACCTCCAAACAAAAGGCATAAAGGTTTTCCCTTTTTCCGTATTTTACGTGACGTAAGAGCTTTATTTACTATATATTCTGAAGCCGCTGCCACATCGAGGCATAACAGGTTTTCATCTGTTATGCAGTCCAGACCCTCTTTCATTGCGAAAGCTTCGGCAGCCTCAAGAGCCATTCTGTTATTGCCGATTATGATGTTATAAGTCTTTTCAAAAACAGGGTCGTCTTTGCGCGGGTTTTCAGGAATATCACCTTTAACACCCAGTTCAAGGTAGTGCAGAAGGCTTTCAGGCATTTTATCAGTAAGCCGATATTTCTCCACCACCTCCAATGCATCGGCGAATGTTGAATCGTCGGGATAAGCCGGTCCGGAAGCAATAACTGCCGGTGAATCACCCGGCACGTCTGAAATGATAAGGTTTACAAAAGTTGCAGGGTAAACCAGTCTTGCGAGCTGTCCGCCCTTTATACCCGAAAGATGTTTCCGCACAATATTTATTTCGGATATTGAAGCTCCGCATTTAACAAGAAGGTCATTCATTTTCACCATATCCTGTTCTGATGAACCTGGCGGATAGTCGGCAAGAAGTGATGAGCCACCCCCTGATACAAGGAACAGAAAAAGATCATCTTCACCGGCACTCTCTGCTATTTCCACTATCTTCTTAGTTCCGACAAATCCGTTATGATCCGGAAGCGGGTGACCGGCTTCAGTAACTGATATCCTTTTCAGGGGTTTTGAATATCCATATTTTACAATCACATGACCGGCGGTTATTTTATCCCCGAGTATATCTTCAACGGCTTCTGCCATGGCACCGGAAGCCTTTCCTGCACCTGCCACAAAAATTTTACCTTTTGTTTTGTGGAAAATACCATTTACTGTCAACCCGTCTTCTGTACGTTTCAGATATCTGCTTATCAGCTTTGAAGGATGTACCGCATCAATGCCGGCAAGGAATATCTTTTCGGCCAGTAGTCTGTAATCTGTTATTTTTGATGACATAATTTACTATAAATCAATATATTCACAATAAACATAAAATTTATTTTAAAGATCTTTTTACAGCATGAAACGGGACGTAATCCAGACTATGACAAAAATAACCATTCCCATCACTGCAGTTGAAGATGAATAGACTCTAAGGCTGGTAGCTGTGTCTATTTCTCCGAAGTTTGATACAACCCAGAAGAATGAGTCATTTGCATGTGAGAATATCATTGATCCTGCACCCATTGAGAGGGTTGCGAGCAGCCGGCCTGTCTGAGAGTCAAGTCCCAGTACGGGAAGCATGGGCGACACAAATGAAGCTGCGGTGATAATTGCCACGGTTGAGGAGCCCTGAGCTGTCTTCAGTATTGCGGCAAGCATGAACGGCACCGCCAGGCCGAGTCCTGTTCCCGCCAGAATCTTACCTGCAGCTTCGCCCGTGCCGGTTGCCTTAATTATCATGCCGAATGTGCCGCCTGCCGCAGTGATAATGAGTATAGGACCTGCCCTGACAATAGCTTCAGAAAAAAGGTTGTTGAATGAATCAATGTTTTTCTCTTTTACCAGCACCATTGCAAGAATAACCCCTGTAAAAAGAGCAATTACGGGATCACCCAGAAGGTTAAGCACGTTTACTGCAGGTGTATCACTTGAGCCAGCGAACATTGTAAACACCGAGCGGACTGTAATAAGAACCAGAGGAATTACAACGGGTAGAAAAGAAAGCAAAACCGAAGGCAGGTTTCCGGTATGAACTGACTCCGTGACTTCATGGTTGTTGTAAGCCCTGTATTTTCCTTTTGCAGTCATCCATCTGCTCCAGAAGTATGCACTGAGGGCTCCGGGTATAGCGAGTAAGGTGCCCAGTAAAACCAGTCTGCCTGCATCGGCTTTTATTATTCCTGCAGCTGCAGTGGCGCCGGGATGAGGCGGGATCAGGCAGTGTACCGAATAGAGTGATGTGGCAAGTACTGTTGCCATGAAGGGCATTGCGACACCTGTACGGCTGCTGAACGATTTCGCAAGCCCGCTCAGCACAATGAACCCCGAATCGCAGAATATGGGAAGGCCTGTTACAAAACCGGTAATTCCCATGGCTGCAGCGCTTCGTTTCTGCCCCGTCTTTGAAAGGATATAACCGGCCATGCTTATTGTGGCACCAGTTTTGTCGAGTATCACCCCAATCATTGAACCGAAGATTATCAGAAATCCTATCGAAGCCATTGTTGAACCGAATCCTTCCTTCAGGGTACCGACTACCTTACCGGGCGGCAGAGTAAACAAAGCCAGCAACAGCGAAACGACGATCAATGCCATGAATGCCTGAAGCCTTAACCTGCAGGTTAACCAGACAACAGCAATAATGCTCAGCAGAACAAGAACAGAGACAATTATAATGTTCATTAATCAACTGTTTATTCAAGATTTTAACCGGCAATAAAGATAAATATTATTGCAACCCTATCCCCTTTGCCGTTATTTTCATTCAATTTAAAATGAAGAATGCAACTGAATTTTTCTGCATGCTTTTCCCAAAAAATCAAATAACTTTATCTCCTGAAAAGTTCGGGAATTGACCATATTAAATAAAAAATTTCATCTAGATGGACAGAAAGTCTATACTTGCATGAACTCATGAACAATTATAAAATAGTCAGAAGTCATAAACTATTTTACTGAAAAATAATTAAAGATGAGAAAGATAATTTCAATTTGTTTCATTTTGCCCCTGTTTCTGAATCTTCTTCAGGCACAGGACCTTCCCCGGCTCATTTCAACCGAAATATGCCATTGCATCGACACAATAGAAAATATGGATTCTCTTGAGGCAAAACTCGACAGGTGTTTCCCTGATGCCATAGATGCCGTTTTCGGATTACTCGACGAAAACATGCAGGAACTATTATACGATGAAGGAAATCTTGACAAAATAATAGATGAAGTTTACGAAAAGTTCCTTTCGTATTGCCCGAAAGTAAGAAAGTTCATTCTTGATGATAGAGAAAGAAGTTTCTATAAAATGTCAGATTCCCAAAAGGCAAGGGAATACTTCGAAGCAGGAAATAAAGCATTCGATTCAAAAGATTACAAAAGTGCTGTAAAATTCTTTCTTAAAGCGATTAAAGCCGACCCTCAATGGGTTCTTCCCTATGACAACCTCGGCCTGACTTACCGGACAATGGGTAATTACCGGAAAGCGGTAAAATACTACGGGAAATCCCTGCAAAAATATCCGGAGGGACGCATTGCCCTGCAGAATCAGGCTGTTGCTTACACATACCTGAATGATTTCCTTCATGCTATGAGCAATTACGATCAACTCATGCATCTCTATCCTGAAAATCCGGAAGGCTACTTCGGTACTGCACTTATCAGTTTCATGATCAAGGATTATGAAAGGGCTCTGGAGTATGCGCTCTATTCCCATAAAATTTATGTTTCTTCTGATTCTGAACATAAGAAGGATTCGGAAAAACTCATTTCTGCAATTTATGAAAAGATGAAAGAGCAGGGCAGGGATTCCGTTTTTTACGAAAAAGCAAAACAATCCGGTGTGAATATCATTTACGATAAAATTCCCTGAACAGTCCAATTAATCAGCTATGAAAATATGTGTATTGATTTTCACTTTGTTATCATTGTTTACTGGAATTTATGTTTCAGGGTTGCAGGACAGGCGGGTATATACCAATCCTGTTTCGTCATTAAGTCTGCCCGACCCGACTGTTATACTGGCCGGTAACGGATTCTTTTATCTTTATGCAACGGAGGACATACGTAATACTCCCATTCTGAAGTCAGCAGATCTTGTGAACTGGGAACTCATAGGTACTGCATTTACGGGCGAAACCAGGCCTTCGTTTGAACCGGGTGGTGGTATATGGGCTCCTGATATCAATTATATCAACGGGCAGTATGTGCTTTATTATTCCATGTCAAAATGGGGTGGCGAATGGACATGCGGCATTGGAGTTGCAACATCCGACAACCCTGAAGGACCTTTCACCGACAGGGGCAAGCTTTTCAGAAGCAATGAGATAGGGGTTCAGAATTCAATTGATCCTTTCTATATTGAAGATAACGGAAAAAAATATCTTTTCTGGGGCAGCTTTCACGGAATATTTGCCATTGAACTTACTGATGACGGTTTGTCTGTCAGACCTGGCGCCGAAAAACGTCAGGTGGCCGGAGACGCATATGAAGGAACCAGCATTCTTTTCAGGGATGGTTTTTACTACCTTTTCTGTTCCACAGGAAGTTGTTGTGAAGGAGTCAGGAGTACCTACACTACTGTAGTAGGCCGTTCTGAAAATCTTTTCGGACCCTATTTAAATAAGAAGGGAGAAAGCATGAGTGACAACAAGCATGAAATTCTGATTCACGGGAATGAACGTTTTGCAGGTACCGGTCACAATTCAGAGATTATAACCGATAAAAATGGCAGGACGTGGATTTTTTATCATGCCGTTGACAGGACAAATCCGAGAGGCAGAAAGCTGATGTTAAGTGAGATAATCTGGGAAGACGGATGGCCTTCAGTTGCAGGAAGTGTCCCGTGTGAAACATGCAGCGCACCGGAGTTTTAGAATGAAATGAAAGGTTGTCTTGTCCTGAAATAGGTTGATAAAAAATAAAAGGTGTTAAGTTAAAACAATTATTGCGGATTTCGGATTGCGGATTGCGGATTTTGTCGAACGAAGTGAATCTTTCTCGACCAAGGTGTTGACAGCCTTTTTACCAACCGGGGTTATGGTGTTTTAAATTAAATCCAAAATAGTATAATTGTTATATAACCGGGAAGAAACCACACAGGTGGAATCTGAAAGCTCCAGTCTGGTATTAAAAATTTTTATTCCACTTGATACATTGTGGTGATTTTTTTAAATTTGAATGTGGAACAAGACATAATAAGATTACGGATATAAGGAGAGGTCTGGAAGATAGGTGAGATTCTGTCGAGGGTATAAATATTACAAAGAATTACGCATGAGGCTAAGAGAAAAACAATGTAAGGGTCAAAAGACGACCGCCTGAAAAACAAAAAAATCGTAAACTTGAAGACAGTAACAGATAAAAATAATGAAACCAAGGATATACATAGACACATCGGTTTTCGGCGGATGCTTTGACGAAGAGTACAAAGAGCATACAATTCCGCTATTTGACAGAATCAAAGCAGGAGAGTTCATTATTCTTTACTCAACTGTTACACAGGATGAACTTGAAAATGCGCCCGACAAAGTTAAAGAGCTTGTAAGAAGCCTTAGAGCCGACCTTACTGAATTTATCGAATTAACTGATGAAGCAATAGACTTAGCGACTAAGTACATTACAGAAAAAGTTGTTGGACAAACAAGTTTCGCAGACTGCTTACACATCGCATTGGCGACCATAAACCGGGCAGACTTTTTAGTGAGTTGGAACTTCAAACACATTGTGAACATCGAGAGAATAAGGGGTTACAACTCAATCAACATAAAATATGGTTATAAACAATTAGAAATACGTTCACCAAGAGAATTTGAAAAATATGAAGACGACTGAAAAAACATTTGACGCTGTAAGATTTATGCGTCAACAAAGAGACAAATTAAGTGAGAAGTTATCTAAAATGACAAAAGAAGAAATTATAGAATACTTCAAGAAACGCAAAACACAGACAAAAGTAAAGCCCAGTGCATAAAAGTCGGTATATTTTATTTCCTTGATAATAAGGTTAGATTGCGGAATATCAGAGAAATTTTTCCCCCTTTGAATCCCGCTTGCGGGATCGGCGAAGCCAACGGGGGTAGAGGAATGTTAATTGATTTCTGATTGTGGATTGCGGATTTTCAGGGAAATTTTTCCCCCTTAGAAGGGGGTTAGGGGGATGTTAATTATTGCGGATTGCGGATTTTGTCGAACGAAGTGAGACAATCCCGATCGACTATCGGGATCGGATTGTGGATTTTTAACACAAAGAGATTAAGTTATTGTAGAACAGCTGCATAGCAGCGACATGTTTTTAATACCCGAACCGTAATTTAATTACATCTACGTAGCAGCGATAAGTTTTTAACACACAAACCGTCATTTAATTATAGCTGCGTAGCAGCGACATGTTTATAGAAATACAGACGCCTCCCCTCTTTAGCGCCGGAACGGAAAGAATATTTTTTCTCATAATTACAAATTCCGGCGCAATCGATACAAAGAACCCTCTTCCTTAGAAGGTACTTGGGCGAAGGGCAAAGGGCGAAGGGCGAAGAATTGATTTGGGTTCCGCGTTCAAGATTTCAAGTTCCAGAGTTTCAGGGTTCCAGGGTTCCGTGTTCGAGCTAATAG
>Ga0067045_1003255_pt1 | contig 43786 bp, 31 predicted proteins | sample TerdegcTABiofilm_FD_59184 | JGI IMG/M metagenome (GOLD analysis project Ga0067045, IMG submission 59184) | Combined Assembly of (Gp0054472, Gp0054536) Wastewater bioreactor microbial communities from Singapore -Terephthalate degrading...
CCGTGTGTCCGCAAAAATGCAGGCTCGGCGGGAGCCTCGCCCTCCCGGGATTGCACGAGAAACCGGCGGTAGTCGATCCCTCGATGTCCCGCTCGCGCCGATTCGGCTATAATCGTAGCGGCACGATCCACCGAAGATACGGGAGACACGAAGACGATGCACACGAAGCGGCTGGGAAACTCGGACCTCGACATTACGCCCATCGGTTTCGGGGCGTGGGCGATCGGCGGCGCGGGTTGGGCGTTCGCTTGGGGGGCTCAGGACGACGGCGACTCCGTTGCCGCCATCCACCGGGCCCTGGACCTCGGCATCAACTGGATCGACACCGCCGCCGCCTACGGCCTCGGACATTCGGAGGAGATCGTCGCCCGCGCCCTCGCGGGAGTGCAGAACCGGCCCCACGTCTTCACCAAGTGCAGCCTGCCCTGGAACGACCGCCGGGAGATTTTCCAGTGCCTCAAGTCCGATTCCATCCGGCGGGAGTGCGAAGCCAGCCTCCGCCGGCTGAAGGTCGACGTGATCGATCTCTACCAGGTCCACTGGCCGCTCCCGGACGCCGACATTGAAGAAGGCTGGACGACCCTGGCCCGGCTCCGGGAGGAAGGCAAGCTCCGGTACCTCGGCGTCTCGAACTTCAACGCGGAGCAGATGCGCCGGGCGCAGGCGATCGCCCCGATCACGTCGCTCCAGCCGCCGTACTCCCTGATCCACCGCGAGGTGGAAGAGGAGATTCTGCCCTATGCCGAAGCGCAGGGCATCGGGGTGATCGCCTATTCGCCCATGGGGTCGGGGCTCCTGACCGGCGCGATGACCCGCGAGCGTGTGGCCGCCCTGCCGGCCGACGATTGGCGGCGGAAGTCTGCCGATTTCCGCGAGCCGCTGCTGTCCCGCAATCTCCGCCTGGTCGACGTTCTCCGGGCGGTGGGCAGCCGTCACGGGCGCACGCCCGGCGAGGTGGCTGTGGCCTGGGTGCTGCGTCACCCGGCCGTCACCGGGGCGATCGTGGGGGCGCGGCGGCCCGATCAGGTCGCCGGCATCGCCGGGGCCGCGGAGTTCCGGCTCAGCCCCGAGGAGATCGCGGAAATCGAGGCATCTTTCACAGACTGAGGCGGGCCGCCATGAGCCGACGAATCCATCGACGCGATTTCGCCAAAGCGGGAACCGCAGCGACGCTGGGCATCGTGTCGGGCAATACGGCCGATGCAGCGACTCAGGCCGGGGCGGTCTGCGACGGCGCAGCAGGCGGACTGGCCGCGCTCGAGGTGCGGCCCTACCAGTTGATGTGCATCGTCTGCCGGATCGGCGAGGGACGGCCCCGGGACCTTGGGGACGTGAGGCTGACCGAGATCCTCTCGGCGGTGCGCAAAGACCGTCGCGTGCCGGTCCGGCTCCGCTGCAACGTCGACACGGTGTACCGGTACCAGAATCCTGGACACGGAGAAGACACGCCCGAAGGCGAACTGTTCAACGCCAAGCGCGATCTGGACGTCGTCCAGCGACTCGGCCTGGTGCCCGGCGACGCGCGTCCCGCCGTGGACATGTTCGAGCGTCTTCTGGACACCATCCCCAGCGCCCAAGGAATTTGCGGATACCCGTCGGCCGCGGCCGATACCTGGCGGGGATGCTCGCGGGCCAAGAGCGGGAACTACGAGAAGGGCCGCGCCCTGGGGATCCGGGCGATCCTGCCGCCCCGCGATCCGGAGCAGAAGGCGGCCGCCAAGAAGGCGTCGGCCGCTGCAATCTACCAGGCCAAGACCCTCCAGATCCGGCCGCACCACCTGATGTGCATGAGCTGCTTCTTCGGCGGCGCGGCGAAGCTCGCACCGCTGGTCGAGGACAATCTCTTCGAGGCCGTCGAGGTGATCCGGAGGAACCCGGCCACTCCCGTGACGCTGATCGCCGGGCCCTGCATGATCTGCCCCCCGTGCTCCCACTACGATCCGGCGTCCAACCTCTGTCTCGGCGGTCGCAGCATGGCACTGCGCGACCAGAAGAAAGACCTCGACGTCTTGCAGAAGCTGGGGCTGAAGTACGGCGACACGCTGCCCGCCCGGGAACTCTTCGCGCGGCTCTACGAACGGATCGCCTCGACGCGGGAGATCTGCGGGTACGGCGACGGCGAAGTCCGCGCCCGCGAGTGGAGCATCTGCGGCAACCCGGCCGGCCGCGAGGAATACCGCAAAGCAAGGGCCGCGAACCTGGGGATCGGGAAGCCGGACGCCTCGTGACACGGCGTCAGTCCTCCACCATTCTGCAAGCCCACGGGTTGCAACCCGTGGGCTTTCTGCGGCAACGACGTATCACGCTACTGCGTTGCGGCATCTCCATCCTGCGGCGCGAGGAACAGCCCCACTTCGGAGATCGCCGGGCACGCCGCCGCCTTCGTCACGCGCAGGCGGACCTTGGCGGTCGTGATCGAAGGGGTGCGGAGCAGTCGCTGGTTGCCGATGCTCGTGGCCGCGGCGAACTGCTTCCATGCCTGGCCGTCCCACGAGTCAAACGCCACGCTGTCCACACGCTGCCCGAGCGGCAGATACTCCCGGACACGCACCACGTTGAACGTAACAGGCTTCCCGAGATCGAGCACCAACTCGGCGGCGTGCACCGCGTCGTCGGTGGCCCAATACGTGTCGCGCTTGCCGTCGACGACGTTGGCCGCGGCGAATCGCCGATCGTCGCCCCGGGTATGGCTCGCCGTGGCCTCGGCGCCGCGGGCAAGATCCACGGCGAAGGTGGCGGCCAGGATGCCCCGCCACTCGCGCAACGCCTTGGCATCGTTTTTGTGGATCTGTCCGCGGCGGTCGGGCGGGATGTTGAGGATCAGGTTGCAGCCCCGGCCCACCGACTCGTAGTAGATCTTCAAAAGGTGCGCGACCGACTTGATGGCCTTGTCCTGCTCCGGGTGATAGAACCAGCCGGGCCGGATCGACACGTCGACCTCGGCCGGGAGCCAGTCGGCGCCGTCGCGCTGGCCGACGTTGAGCATGCGGGCGTCGGCCAGGCCGGGGAGCGTGTTCTTGCGGTTGACGGTGGCCCAGCAGGTCTCGCCGGCGAACCCCGATTCGTTGCCCACCCAGCGGCAGTCCGGCCCCCCGTCGCTGAACATGCAGGCATCGGGCTGCAACTCGCGGACGATCTTCCAGGTGTTGTCCCAATCGTAGTAGGTGCGGTTGTCGATCCGTCGCTTCGTCCGGGCGCCGCCGTAGTAGCCGTCGCCGCCGTTCGCCCCGTCGAACCACACTTCGAAGATCGGCCCGTAGTTCGTCATCAACTCCCGGAGCTGATTGCGGTAGTAGGTCAGGTACTCGGGCCGGGCGTAATCCTTGTGGTTGCGGTCCCAAGGGGAGAGGTAGGTGCCGAACTTCAGGCCGTGCTTCCGGCAGGCCTCCGAGATCTCTTTGACCACGTCCCCCTTGCCGCCGCGCCACGGGCTGTTCTTCACCGAGTGTTCCGTATACTTGCTCGGCCAGAGACAGAAACCGTCGTGGTGCTTGCAGGTGAGCATGAGCCCCCGCATCCCGGCCTCCTTGGCCGTCCGGGCGATCTGGTCGGCGTCAAAATCCGTGGGATGGAACACCTTCTCCGATTCGTCGCCGTAACCCCACTCCTTGTTCGTAAACGTGTTCGGGCCGAAGTGCAGGAAGCCGTAGACCTCCAGGTCGTGCCAACGCAGTTGCCGCGGGCTGGGCACAGCGCCGTAAGGCTTCGGGGGCTCGGCCGCTGAAGCAAGCGCGGCAGCAACGAGAATGGCACAAGGGGCAAAGAACTTCGCTTTCATGGAGTGTCTCCCCAGTCTGGTGACGATGCACGTCAAGGTGCGTGCCCCCATGGTTACCGACGGTGCATGAAGATCAACGGGCCGAAGGCGGACAACCGGCGTGCCGGGATCCGCCTTACACGACGGGTTTCGCGCTCTCCGCTTCCGGCTTCTCCTTGACGGTGACGTAGCCCAAGCGGAGTTCGTGGAGCAGGTCGTCGAGCATGGCCGTTTCTTCTGCGGTCCGATTTCCCTGCGTCTTTTCGAAGAGCATCTCGACGGTGTCGATGAGGTGTTTGGCCTCGTCGAGGTCCACCTGCGGCTTCTTGCCGCCCGAGAGCGCGACCAACCCCATCGCGATCATCGCCTGCATGCCGAGGGAACTGGCCAGCAGCGTCAACGAGGGCGGGGGGAGCGGGCCCTTGGGCCGTTGGGCCTTGCCCGCCCCCTGTGGCCCCCCGGGCGTCTGCTTGGCGGCCTCCTTCTCAGCCTCGACCTGGGCCTTCCAGTCTTCGTCGACGAGGATCTTCTTGCCTTGCGGCGAATCGGTGCTGTCGCTCATAGGGTACACCCTCCGGTTGCCATGGGACCCCGCCCTCATCCTTGCCCGGCTCAAGAGGAGACTGCGGAACCCGGTTTCCCAGCGCCTGCCGAGGGCAGGGAGGAATCGGCTTTCGCAGTGCGGTCGGACCGGGTCTTGTGCCGCTCCACCGCCGCGGCCACGAACCCGGAAAACAACGGATGCGGACGCGTCGGCTGCGACTTGAACTCCGGATGATACTGCACGGCCACAAACCAGGGATGGGCCGGAATCCCTACCACCTCGACCAGCCCGCCGTCCGGGCTGGTTCCGACCACCTCCATCCCGTGCGCCGCGAACTGCGGACGATACTCATTGTTGAACTCGTAGCGGTGGCGATGACGCTCCGAGATCTCCTGCATCTGGTAACACCTGGCTGCCGTGCTGTCCGGGGTCAGCCTGGCCGGGTGCGCCCCGAGACGCATGGTCCCGCCCATGTTGGTGATCGACTTCTGCTCGTCGAGCAAGCAGATGACCGGATGGGGGCAATCCTTGTCGAACTCGGTGGAGTGCGCCCCTTCCAGCCCGGCGACGTGCCGGGCAAACTCGATCACCGCGCACTGCATTCCGAGGCAAATGCCCAAAAATGGAATGCCCCGCTCCCTGGCGAAGCGGATCGCCTCGATCTTCCCGGAAATGCCGCGCTCGCCGAATCCGCCCGGCACGAGGATCCCATCGACCCCGGAAAGGAGCCGTTCGGGACCGTCGCGCTCGACCATCTCGCTATGGATCCGCTGCATGCGGACCTGGGCCCGGGCGGCGATCCCGCCATGATCGAGCGCCTCGTAGATCGACTTGTAGGCGTCGCGGTGTTCCGAATACTTGCCGACCACGGCGATGCTGATCTCGTGTTCGGGGTTGCGGAGCCGGTGGAGCAGGTCGTGCCAGTCGTCGAGTTGGAGCTTCCCGGCCTTCAAACCGAGCCTGCGCACAATCAACTCGTCCAACCCGTGCTCCACCAGACTCGACGGCACTTCGTAGACGGAGAAGTCCTTGTCCTTCTCTTCAATCACGGCGTCGATGGGCACGTTGCAGAACAGCGCGATCTTGGCCCGTTCGTCGTGGCTCAAGGACCGCTCCGTGCGGCAGATGAGGATGTCGGGCTGGATCCCGATCTGCCGCAGTTGGCCCACGGAGTGCTGGGTAGGCTTGGTCTTGAGCTCGGCCGCCGCCTTGAGATAGGGAACCAGCGTCAGGTGGATGTACAGGCAGTTCTCTTTTCCGATATCGAGGGCGAATTGGCGGATGGCCTCCAGGAAGGGCTGGCTCTCGATGTCGCCCACCGTGCCGCCGATCTCCGTAATGACCACGTCGACGTCTTCCGCGTCAAGTTTTGAAACCGCCGTCTTGATCTCGTTGGTGATGTGCGGAATCACCTGCACGGTCTGGCCGAGAAACTCCCCCCGACGCTCCTTGTTGATCACGGAAAGGTAGATCTGGCCGGTGGTGTAGTTGCTGTCGCGCGTCAGCGGGCTGTTCGTGAATCGCGCGTAGTGCCCCAGGTCGAGGTCGGTCTCGCTGCCGTCGTCGAGCACGTAGACTTCCCCGTGCTGATACGGGCTCATGGTGCCCGGGTCCACGTTGATGTAGGGATCCATCTTCTGCATGCGGACCGACATCCCGCGCCGCTCCAAGAGCATCCCGATCGAGGCGCTGGTGAGTCCCTTGCCCAAGGAGCTGACCACCCCGCCGGTGACAAAAATGTGCTTCGTCATGGATCGTCGTCCTGCCTCGCGCGTGGAGGATTGCGTCGTGCCGTGCCCAAACCCGCCATTCTAGACAACCGAACGCGATTCGGGGAGGGCTGGGGGAAGGAGGAAGTCGGAAGGATGAAGTCGGAAGGATGAAGTCGGAAGGATGAAGTCGGAAGGATGAAGTCGGAAGGATGAAGGATGAACGGGGGGGCCGATGCTGGGGGCGTGGTACGCCGGCGCCAAGCGGCGGGCAAGCCCGCCCGCTACGCGGAGGTCCCTCATCCCTCATCCCTCATCTCCACTCCCCTGCCACTTGCGGACGAAGGCGTCATAGTCGGCCGGGGTATCGATGCCGAAGGTCGGCTCGTCGATCACCCCCACAAGAATTGAGTACCCGGCATCCACCACGCGGAGTTGCTCCAGGGATTCGATCCGCTCGATCGCGGGCCGCGGCAACTGGGAAATGCGGAGGAGGAAGTCGCGACGGTAGGCGTACAGGCCCACGTGCTGGTAGAAGCTCGGTGGATCGGACGTCAGAAGCGCGTCGTCCCACGTTCGAGGATGGGGGATCGGGCTCCGGCTGAAGTAGATTGCCCGGCCGCAGGCGTCGAAAACGACCTTGACGCAAGCGGGGTCGTCGAGTTGACGCCGCGTCCGGATCGGGGTGGCGAGGGTCGACATCACGGCATCGGGGTTCCCTTCAAGCAACGCGATCGCCAGATCGATCGACGTGCCGGCGATCTCGGGCTCGTCCCCCTGAACGTTGACCAGGATGTCGATCTCGCTCAACTGCCGGGCGACTTCCGCCACCCGGTCCGTGCCCGAGGCGGCGTTCGGGTCGGTCATCACCGCCCGGCCTCCGAACGAGGTCACTTCGTCGTAGATCTCCGGATGGTCGCAGGCCACACACAACCCGATCGGTCGGCTCGCCCTTTGGGCGGCTTCATAGGTGTGGTGGATCAACGACTTGCCGGTCTCCCGGAGCAGCAGCTTGCGGGGCAGGCGGGTCGAATGGAGACGCGCCGGAATGACGACGAAGCTCCTGCACGTCCCGGAATCAACGCATGCCTGACCATCCATCGGAGCAGACTCCTGAATGAAGTTCCTCGATTCCGGGAGGGCGAGGCTCCTGCCGAGCCTCCGACAATCGAACATCGCCGCGGGTGCAGGACGGCGCGGCGGGAACCTCATCCTCCCAGGATTACGCATTGTAGGGTAGTCCTTCCAGGCTGACGATTCCTCATCACAGAAGTCCAGGCCTCGGGCAGGCAGGAACCCACCTGAATGGGGTGCTCCCTGGCGAGCAAAACTGCCCCTCCTTTGGACACTCCGGTATGCTACACTGCGCGCGGTCGGCTTGGCGGACCTACAATTGCGGAGGCGGCTGAGGCTGTTTTGCCGCCGGGATGAGGAAACCTAAGTATGTGTGGAATCGTGGGTTATGTTGGCTCCTCGGACGCCGTCGATTTCCTCTTGGGGGGGCTGCGGCGGCTGGAGTATCGGGGTTACGACAGCTCGGGGATGGCGACGATCGACCCCGCGGGGGAACTCCGAGTCGAGCGAACGGCCGGCCGGATCGATCGCCTCGAGGCCCGATTGGCGGAGAATCCGATCCATGGCCGGATCGGGATCGGGCATACCCGTTGGGCTACCCATGGGGCTGCCACGGACGCGAACGCACACCCCCATATTGGCGGGAATGGCGAGGTCGTTCTGGTCCACAACGGGGTCATCGAGAACTATCAGGCGCTCAAGCACCGGCTGGAGGCCAAAGGCTATGTCTTCCAATCTGCCACCGACACGGAGGTCATCGCGCACCTGGTCGCCGACTGTCTGAAGGAGTGCGCAGCCCCAGTAGGACGGGTTTCCAACCCGTCCCGCGCAAAATCCGCGTCGAACTGCGGCGATCACGGGCCCCTGGTCGCGGTGGTCCAGTCGGCCTTGGCTCAACTCCAGGGGACCTATGGGTTGGCAATCCTCTTTCGCGACCATCCCGACGTGATCCTTGCCGCCCGGCTCGGCAGTCCGCTGATCGTCGGCGTGGGTGCGGGGGAGCATTTCGTGGCCAGCGATTCCTCGCCGCTGGCCGGATACACCGACAAGATCCTCTACTTGGCGGACCACGAGGTCGCCGTGCTCACGGCCGAGTCGGTCCACGTGGTCCACCGCGACCACGGCGCGGTCGCGCACGACGTCCAGGTGCTGAGCCTCGCGGCGGACGACGTCGACCTGGGCGGCTATTCCCACTACATGCTCAAAGAAATCTCCGAGCAGCCGGAGACGATCCGCAACGCCTTGCGGGGCCGGCTCGACCTCGACGCGGCGACGGCCAAGCTGGGCGGGCTGAACCTCACGCCCCAGCAGCTCCGCAGCGTCAATCGCCTTGTCATGACGGCCTGCGGCACGAGTTGGCACGCCTGCCTGGTCGGCGAGTACCTCCTCGAGACCCTTGCCCGCATCCCGGTGGAGGTGGAGTACGCCAGCGAGCTTCGCTATCGCAACCCGCCGATGGACCCCAACACCCTGGTCTTCGCCATCACGCAGAGCGGGGAAACGGCCGACACGCTGGCCGCCCTGCGGGAAATGCGGCGCAAGGGATTCCCCACGCTGGCCATCTGCAACGTGGTGGGCAGTTCGATCGCCCAGGAGGCCGACGGCGGGATCTACCTTCACGCGGGGCCCGAGGTCGGCGTGGCCTCGACCAAGGCGTTCACGTCGCAGTGCGTGGTGCTGACCCTGTTGGCCCTCTATTTCGGCCGGCTCCGGCACCTCAGCTTCGACGCCGGGATGCGCATCATCGGGGAACTCCAGGAACTGCCCGACAAGGTGTCGCAGGCCCTGCAAGCCGATTCGCAGGTCCGCCGCATCGCCGAGAAATACGTCCACTGCAACAACTTCCTCTACCTGGGCCGGCAGTTCAATTTCCCCACGGCCCTGGAGGGCGCGCTCAAGCTCAAGGAGATCAGCTACATCCACGCCGAGGGCTACCCGGCCGCGGAAATGAAGCACGGCCCGATCGCCCTGGTCGACGAGCACACCCCGAGCGTCTTCCTCATGCCGCACGGCTCGGTCTACGACAAGGTGATGTCGAACCTCCAGGAGATCAAGGCCCGGGGCGGCCCGGTGATCGCCGTCGTCTGCGAGGGCGACACCGAGGCCAACGCCCTGGCCGACGACGTGATCGAGGTGCCCGCCGTCGGCGAGTACCTCCAGCCGATCGTCTCGATCCTTCCCCTGCAACTGCTCGCCTATCACATCGCCGTGGCCCGCGGCTGCGACGTCGACAAGCCCCGCAACCTCGCCAAGAGCGTTACCGTGGAATGACGGCGGGCTTCCGTTCAACTTCCATGAGGACGTTCATCGCGAAAGGGCGAAAGCGCGAAATCGCGAAAAGGGGGGGTTATTACGGCGATTGGAAGTCGAGGACGACTCGTTTGACGATCAGTCTCGCCGCGTTGAAGTTCATGAGCAGGCCCACGTGGAGCCCCGTGGCCTTGAGATACGACTTCACCTGCGCGAAGTGGATGTCCTCCAACGCCTTGATCGCCTTGAGTTCGACGACGAGCTCCCTCTCGACCACGAGATCGAGTCGCTGGACGCCGGCTTCCTCGCCCTCGAAGAAGACGGTTACTTCCTTCTGGGCCTCAAAGACGATGCCGCGATGCCGCAGGGCCGTTCTCAGGGCGAGTTCGTAGATCGACTCCAAGAAGCCCGGGCCGAGTTCCCGATGCACGGCGATCGCCGCGTCGATCACGCGCCCCGACAAGGCATCGAACTGGTGCCCCATGAGTTCTCTCCCTTCCTTTTCGCCTTTTCGCCCTTTCGCGCTTTCGCGTTCTCCCTTTCACATGAACAAGCAAATCGCGAAAGCGCGAAAGGGCGAAAGCGCGAAACGGGGGAAACCCTCTGCTCTCTCTTCCCTTCCCTTCCTTTTCGCCTTTTCGCCCTTTCGCGCTTTCGCGTTCCCTCCCCCCAACCGTTCAGCACGTGTACTTGCCGCCGCGAGTACGTCGGGCCTGGCCCAGGGCTACCAGGGCTTGCAGCAGCTCGTCGATCGTTTCGCGGTGGGCCCGGGCGAAGCGCTGGGCCAGATCCTCGGCGGTGACTGGGGTCGGGCAATCGCGCAGCACGGCCAACACGGCCTTGGCCTGGGCAGCACGCCCTTTGGGCCAGGGGTGTTTGGCGCCCGCGCTCGGCGCGGTCGTAGTCCCCCTCTCCCGTTCCGGGAGAGGGCTTAGGGGTGAGGGCGACGGGGTGGCACGCCCTGAGGGTTTGCGAAGGGCGTGGGAAGGCTCCTCAACTCCCAAACCACGCCCATCGAAGACTCTGGGCGTGCCACCCTTGCGCGATCCCTTGCGCTTGCCCCGCTTGGTCTCCCGCTCGCCCTCGTCCTCGTCGGCCTCGACCAGCGACAGGGTCTGCTGCTTGGCCCCGGCCCCGCCCGGGTTCTGGAACTCGGGCCGCAGCCAGCGGACCAGGCCCCGGGCCTCTTCGGCCGCACGCTCGGCGTTCAGGGCCACCAGGCGCTGGAGGATTTCGTCGTCGCTCAAGGTCACGGGCCAGCCGTAGGCCGCAAACACGGCCGCGTCCAGGTCGTCGTGGATCTGGCGCAACACCGAGACCAGCCCCTGCTCGTGAACCACCTTCTCCTTGGCCGTCAACTCCTCCCCGGCCCGCAACTTCTCCAACACGTTGTACATGTCCGTGAGCGTCAACTTCGGATGCAACGCCTGCTGCCGCTTGCGATGCGCATCGAGTTGCTCGCCAAGCTCGCGGATGCGGGCTTGCTGTGCTTCGTCACACACAGGGAAAGGGAAAGGATCGAAGCAACGGGTCTTGTTGTAGCGAGGATCGTTTCCGACGCCGAGACGGCTGCCAGTCGCCAAAGACCAGACTACATGCGCGCGACTTGATAATGTGGCGAGCACGAAGGCATCGTCGAGTGCGACTACGATGCAGGTCCCTTCGACCGTTACGTCGCAGCCCATGAAGACGAAGTATCGGTGTTTGGCCGTTTCGGGCGTAACGATTTGGCGGTGTAGCCCCTGCAGCGCCAAACGAAACGTCTTTCGCGGTTCACCGAATATCCACCAATACTTGCGATACGATGCTCGATTGTTGTGATCTCGCTCCGGCTTGACGTGCTCCAGTAGCCATTGCCAAATATCTGGCATGGCAGTTCTGACTTCTTGTTCTTCGTGCCCCAAGAGGTCAATCACCATCCGCCCCCTTGGCTTCTGCGCGACCTCCCGCGCCGTAATGTATGGGCGAATGACGGGCGGCTTGACACGTCGCGTCGAACTCAGGAAGTCACTCGCCACGTCTCCATCGACAATGAACCCTTGTCCGAAGAGCTTGACGCCTGGGCACGAAAGCCCCTCATTGGAACTCAGTGACGTCGCTGCTACCGTGTCAGCGCCAATGGACAAGTCCTCGTGGATCACACCGAGCCGCTCGGAAAGCAAGACTTTCGGCTCTGATTCAGAGTCTTCCTCCGAAATGACACGAAGCAATCGCCCGGGACTTCGCGATAGCGAACCGACGGTCATTGATATGCGGACGCTTGCGCCATCAGCGGAGTCAACCCAGGGATGATCGGGAATTACATACTGAAGGCTCAATGTTGGCAAGGTTCGAAGGAACCGCTTGATCGCGTTTCGATTGAAGTTCTGTCGCAGGCTGTTCGTCGCAATCAGGCCAAAACGCTTCAACAGTCTCGCCTGTACCAGTTCCGCGGCCTTCACCCACCAGTAGAGCACGAAGTCGCAGGACGAGGGCATCTCCGCGTATGTGCCACGGATGGCGTCGACGTACCCTTCACCGAGTGCGGTCTTCATCACCTTGTCGCCGATAAACGGCGGGTTTCCCACCACATACTCCGCGGCGGGCCATTCGGCCTTGCGGGGGTTGATGTAGCGTTCGACGAGGGTGCGGGCCGATTCGTCGGGGACGTCTTCGCCGGTTACGGGGTGCTTTTTCATGGTGCGCCCGTCCCAGCGCGTGACCGGCTTGAGGTCCTNGTCGAGCACGGGTTCCTTGCGGTCCCAGGCGAGGACNGCGTCGCGGCACTCGATGTTCTTGTAGTTCTTGATGATCGGNTCGGCCGGGGCCGCGTGGCCGCGNGTGCGGAAGTGCCACTGCAAGTAGCCGATCCACAANACCAGGTCGGCAATGGCCGCGGCCCGGGGGTTCACCTCGATGCCGAGGAACTGGTGCGGGTCGACCTCGAAGAGGATCTGCTGGGCCTCGCCGAACTCGCGCAGGGCGTTGAGGACCTCGCCTTCGAGGCGCTTCATCTGCTCCAGGGTGACGTAGAGGAAGTTGCCGCTGCCGCAGGCCGGGTCGAGCACGCGGGTCTTGCAGAGGTGTTCGTGGAACGCGCGCACGGTCTCCTGCGCGTCGGCCAGCTTGCCCCGCCGGGCCGCGCTGAGGGCGCCCGCATAGGCCGCCTGCCACTCTTCGCGCAGGGGCTCGATCACCGTGGGCAGGACGAGGCGCTCGACATAGGCCCGCGGCGTGTAGTGGGCCCCCAGCTTGTGCCGCTCGACCGGATCGAGGGCCCGCTCCAGGAGCGTGCCGAAGATGGCCGGCTCGACGTCGGTCCAATCGGCCTCGGCCGCCTCGTGCAGGAGTTCGAGCATGGGCCGGGTGAGCGGGAGGGCGAAGTTCTCGGCGAACAGCCCGCCGTTGAAGCGGAGCAGTTTCTTGCGGAACACCGGCGAGAACCCGCCCGTGTTCATCGTGCGCCAGAGGTCCTCGACCATGGGCTTGAAGTTGTCCGGCTCGTCCAGGAGCCCGGCCAAGAGGTCCTTGAACGACCCGCGGGGGATCAGCTCGACGTCCTCGGCGAACATGGTGAAGAGGCACCGCATGAGGAAGCGGGCCACGTCCTCGGCGTGATGGCCGGCCTTTTCCAGGAGCTTGGCCAGCTCGGCCAGGCGTTCGGCGAGCTGGCGCGTGACCTTGGCCGACCGGCGGCTGGGGTCGAGCGAGAGCGGATCGAGCCAGACCTGGCGCAGGCGCTCGCGGATTTCGGGGCGGCGGAGGTCGGCCAGCAGGATGCGGAACGACTTGGGATCGGGAAAGGGCACGTAGGTCTTGCCCGAGCGGCCGAACTCGCTGTAAAGCTCGATCGAGTGGCCCACGTCGACCACGACCAGAAAGGGCGGCCAGCCTTCGGCGGCCGGCAGGGCGCGGGCGTAGCGGTCGGCCTGGCCGCGGGCGCGGACCATGGCGTCGTCCCACGAGGCCGTGCCGCGCACGGCCGTGCCCCGGCGCTTGGCTCGCTTGGCCTTTCCGGGCATGAGCGCGGCGGCCTCTTCGGCATCGGCCGCCTGGGCGTCGCTGCCTTGCTTGGCTTCGAGCACGAAGCAGGCGCGCTTGTAGAGATCGATGCGCCCGATCGACGTGCTGCCGTCGTCCTCCTGGAAGTGGACGCTGCGCTCGAAGACGTAGGCGTTGTCGGCGTCGTCGGGCCGGGTGGGCTCGGGCGGTGGGACTTCGAGGAGCGTGCAGAGTTCGGTGAGGAAGAGCTGGTAGTTGGCCCGCTCCGCCGCTCCCGACGCGGCCCAACGCTGGATGAACGAATCGACGCGGGAAGTTGACATCGTCATGGCGGCCGGTGCGAAGATGCGCATGAGAAACGGGATCAAGTCTACCACGCGTCCCCGGAGGCGAGAAGCCGGCGCGGCAACTTCTTACGGCATGCCCCCGAGCGCACGTGGGGCAGGTCGCTCAGGATGTCCCCAAAGAGATTGGAGGCCGCGATCACGTCGAAGTCCTGGGGACGCCGGACCAGGTGCAACGTCGCGGCATCGATGTGAAGTCTCTCGACGGCGACGTCGCCGTATTCTCCCGCCAGCTCGGCCAGCACCCGTTCCCACAAGCCGTAGGCGTAGCGTTGGGCGTTCGACTTGGTGATCATGGCCAGTCGCCGCCTTCGGGTGCGGGCCAGTCCGAATGCGAACCGCAGGAGCCGCTCGATGCCCCGGCGGGTGTGAACGGCCGACTGAACCGCCATTTCGTCGGGCGTCCCCGCCGCCACCGTCCCACCGTTGTCGACGTATTCGCCTTCGGAATTCTCCCGCACCACCACCAGGTCGATCGGCCGGTCGCTGCGAAGCGGCCCCGGCACGCCCCGGAAGGTCTGCGCCGGCCGGACGTTGGCGTACAGCCCGAACGCCTGGCGCAGCCGGATCAGCGGCACGAGCGTCACGCTGTCGGGCAACCGCTCCGGCCAGCCAACGGCTCCGAGAAAGACGGCGTCGAAGCCTCGAAGCGTGGCCAGGAAATCTTCGGGAACGACCCGTCCGCAACGGTCGTAGTGGGCCATGCCCCAGTCGAAGCGTTGGGTATCGAGATGAAACCCACCCGTCGAGCGCTCGGCGGCGTCGACGACGGCCAGGGAGGCATCCAGGACTTCCGGTCCGATCCCGTCGCCCGGCCAAAGGGCGATTCGATAGGTCCTCAAGGCATTCGCTCCTTAGGGCCTGTAAAACAATAAGTTGGGCAAACTTATTGAAGCCAAGGCGGTTTCCGCCTTGGCTTCAATAACCGCATGGACCTCAACTCCACCAGCGCGCATGTCCTATCGCACTGAAGAAACCGGTCTGTTCGTAGGATGTTTACACCAGCCGCATTGTCCCACCCATGAAAAGCCAAGGCCGCTATCGCGTCCTTGGCTTTTCATATTTGCCCAACTTATTGTTTTACAGGCCCTTAGGGAGCACCGCCACATCGCGCAGGCTCCGCACGGGCGGTTGACCGTTGCCCAGAAGCGTCGCCTCGATCAGGTACCGTCCGTCGGCCGCAGGCAACGTCCAGGCAAACGGCAGGGACCGCTGCCCTAGCGGCGGAACGGTCAGCGACTTGCCCTCCTCGTGCAGCACCTTTTCGCCTTGGAGAATGCGGAGCCGCACGTTGCCCGACCAGGCGTCGTTGCGATCGTTGATGACCGAGACCGGCAGGTCCAACTTCTGCCCGCGGCCGGCTTCCTCGTTCCAGGAGTCGATCATGACGCCGACCGGGGCGAAGGCGTCGCGCACACACTCGGCGAAGTGCGGCTCGAAGACGAGGTTCTTCACGTCGAGGAAATTGTCGCTGGTCTGGCCGTCGCTCCGCGAGTAGCCGAGGCCGCAGAAATGGAGCACGCCGGCGCATTTGCGCCGATGCCGCCAGAACTCGGTCTTGGCCGCCAGGTGCCGGGCGTAGAGCATCCGGCAGGCGTCGGGCGTGGCCTTTTCGCCGAGCAGCCGCCGGTAGACCTGCACGGTGAGCGTGGGGAGCGTGCCGTCGCGGTTGATCCAGAGCCAGCCGTATTCGTTGATCAGATAGGGCGGCCGGGCCGCTTCGGCCGGCGGGCCGTTGTTGGGGATGCCGGTCTCCTTGGCAAGAAGGGCGAGGCGGTAGTTCGCGCCGCTGGAACGGTAAGGATGGCTCTCCGAGATATCGCCCGGCTGCTGCGGGGCGCCCCACCCGTTGTCCCACGGACGCTGCGACAGGTCAAGCCCGCGGACCTTCCCGATCGCTTGCCTGATGATCCCGTCATCGCGGGTCTCGTTCTGGGCGTCCCAGATCATCACGCACGGATGGTTCCAACGCTCCCGCATCCACTCGGTGTACTCCTGCACCAGGTCCTCCACGCCGATGCCCCGCGGCCAGGCGCTCTTCGCCCCGCCGTACCAGATCGGGAACTCGTCCTGGATCAGGATGCCTTCTTCGTCGGCGATCTCGTACCACATCTCGGGCGGGAAGCCGATGCAATAGCGCAGGCTGTTCCAGTGCATCTCCTTGAACTTCCGGTGCAGGGCGCGGACCCAATCGCGGTCCCAGGGAAGTGCGCCGCGCTCGGAGTCCTCGAAGAACCGGAAGATGCAGACGTTCGAGCCGCGCAGGAAATAGGGCTTCCCGTTGAGGAGAACGCGGCCCGCCTGGGGATCGGTCGTCACGGTCCGCAGGCCGAAGCGGGTCTTCTGCACGTCGGCACCCGTGTCGATTTCGAGTTCATACAGAAATGGATCTTCAGGCGTCCACGGATGGGCCTCGGCCAGGGCCACGGTCAGTTCGACCTTGGTCGGGCTTCCACGGGGCGCGGCCGGTGCGGAGGCCGCCTGGCGCCCGGCGATCCGTCCGCCCTTGGCTTCGCGCACCACGGCCGCGATTTGGACGGACGCCGGCGGATGGGCCCCGCAATCGAGTTCGACCAAGGCGCGCACGGCGCCGTGCTGCACGTCGGGCACGGTCTGTACGTTGACCACGTGCGGCGTGCCGCTCTGGATGAGTTCCACCGAGTCGTAGATGCCCGGCACGTAGCGGCTCTTCTCAAAATCCCAGCCCTCGGTCCGGTTCGGCGGCACCTGCGCCAGCGAAGCGCCGAGACGGACGATCAACTCGTTGGTCTGGCCGTTGCCCTTGAGATGCGGACGGACGTTGAACCAGCCCGGCGTGAAGTTCGGCGAGTGCTCGCCCACGGCCTGCCCATTCAGGTAGACCTTGGTGCCGTACGCGGCCTTGTTGATTTTCAACAGGGCCACCGGCTTGACCGCGCCGGGCACCTGGAACGTGCGGCGATACCAGAATGCCTCGCGCCGCGGGTCGGCCGTGCGAAGCTCGACTTTTCGACGTTGCGCCTCGGGTACCGTAGCGCCCGGCTGCTCGAAGGCGGGGGTCGCCTGATCGACCATGCCTGGAACGGGGACCGTGTGATCGAACTTCGCGGGTATCTTGTCCAGGCTCCCCTCGGCGACCTGCCACGTGCCGTCCAAGCGGAGCGACTGCCGCGAGCCGTCGAGGAAGGCGTGCAGCTTGTCGGGCCAATCCTTCACGTCCGGCGGCAATCCCGGCTTGAGGCCGAAGCCGTGACCGCCGCGCTGCGTCTTGGTGAAATCGCAGGGGACTCCCTTCGCCTTGCACGCCTCGGAGTACGCGACCGCACTGGGGGCATACTTGTCGTCTCCCGCGACATAGACGAAGGCCGGGGTCTTCACCGGCNCGACCTCCTCGAGCACGGTGCCGTCCNTCTCCAGGTAGGCGGGGTACATNAATACCACGAAATCCGGCGGCGTGCCGGCCGCNGTGGCATGCGTCAGCCGCGCCGCGAGGTGCCCGCCCGCCGAGAAGCCCATCACGCCGATCTTCTTCGTGCTGAGCCCGAACTCACCGCCGCGCTTCTGAACCAGGGCGAGCGCGGCCTTCGCGTCGGCGAGGGCCAGCTCGCGCGTCTCCTTGCCGGCGCTGACACGATAGAGCAGAATGGCCACGTCGTAGCCGAACTGGTTCAGCTTCTTCGCCACGAAGTAGCCTTCGTGATTGATCGCGAGGATCGCATAGCCGCCGCCCGGGCACACGAGGATCGTGCCCCGCGCCGGTTGGTGCGTCGTCGGGAACAGTTCCAGCGCCGGCGTGGGGACCTTGTGAATGCGGTCGATGCCGTCCTTACCCTGCTCCGCCACCGGCGCGGGCACGCCCTCCTTGCCTTCGAGCGAGATGCGGCGGATCTCGGCGGCCCGCCCGACGGACAGACCAGCCAGGACGAGCAAGGCTGCGACAACAGGTATCGGTTTCATCACGGTCTCCAAGTGATTCCCGAAGGACAAGGATCTGTTCTTCGCGGTCGTCCAAGAGCAACTCCCCTCTCCCGTGCGACGGGAGAGGGGCAGCGGGTGAGGGGACTTGCCAACGAACCCCCGGCATCCTCCCTGGCCCCCGACGGCCGCCTTCCCGCGAAACGCCGCGGCCGTCGCCAGCCACCTATTGTAATGATGCCGAACGGCCTGTCAAAACGGGTCAGTCCCTGTGCGTAAGCGTTCACGAGCCGGGGACTGGCTCATCTTTGGGCCCGCCATCGCGTGATCCTCCGCGGAGCCCGACGGCAGAAAAACGAGCCTGTCCCCTTGGCCGGGTCGTCATGCACCCGTCAAAACGCACGACCGACGCAGGCTCGGCAGAAGCCTCGCCCTCCCAAGATCGTGAAACCTCTCTTATTTCCACTCGACGGCCAGCACCTCGTACTGGCCGACTCCCTCCAGGACGACGGTTGCCGTGTGGCCGGCCGTCTGGAAGGTCGCCTCCTTGCCGGCCCAGAGGCGGCGGACTTTGGCAATGCCTCGGCCCGCGGGAATCTCCAGCTTGACCGTCACCCGGCCAGCCGGGGCAACCGTGTCGCTGCGGTAGAGCGTGTCGCCGGCCAGGCTGACCAGATGGAGGACGCGGCGTTCCAGTTGGTCGAACGAGGTCACGGCGACGGGCGAGTCGGCCCGGGCCTCGGCCGGAGCCGGTTCGCCGGCCGCCCAGCGAGCCGCGTTGGCCAGGAGACGCTCGATCGCCGGCGTGACGCGGTCGCATTGGATTGCGTCGAACCGACCGGGCAGATAGACGACGCGGCCCTTCCCGAAGGTGTGCACACTCACAGCCGCCACGGCCGCCTGGCCTTCGGGCGGTGGGGTGAGCGTGGCCAGCGGTTGGGCCCCTGCCATCTGCACCACGGCGTGGGCATCGTCGTGTGCAACGGGAGAGAGTCCGTCGAGGCCCGCGGTCACCGGGTGTCGGCGGTCGAAGCGGACCGTTCGCTCGGCCGGCGGCAGCATGGCCTGGTAACGGACGCCGAAGACGTCGGCCAGCGCGAAGTCCGGCCGCCGGTTCCCGCGATCGTCGTAGAGCGAGGTCTCGTGCGTGGCCACCANCCCGCCCCCGGCGGCCACGAACCGGCGNATCGCCCGGACCTGCTCGTCGGAAAGGCAGGCCTCGTCGGCNAGCACGAGGACGCGGAAGCCGTCGAGGTCGTCGCTGAAATCGCCGCAATCGCGGGTCACCAGGGGCAGCCCGCTGCGCACGATCGCCGAATACATGCCCACGTAGGGGGCCAGGAAGCGGGCCCGCACCGAGCGGGCGGGCGACCGGCGATCGGCCAGCAGTTTCTCGTGGGCGCTATTGTTGTGGATGGCGCGGGGAAAGGCCAGCCAGCGCGTGGGGACGGTGCGGGCGAAGTCGAAGCAGTCGGCGTTCACACGCATGAAGTGGAACATGGGCTTCATGCCCAGCGTGTTCCAGAAGTTGGGATAGCAGCCGCCGGCCAGGCCCTGGACCATCTTCGTCTCCGCCTCGGCCGCGGTGCCGTGATCGTGCAGGTAGATGTTGAACAGCACGGGGATGCCGAAGACGTTGGAGTAGTTCGACAACTCGCCGAACTTCCAGAGATTGTGCCGCCAGGGGCTCTTGACGTAGATCTCGGTGAGCGTCCCGTCGTAGAACGCGAGCGTCGCCGGCTTGGGCCAACTGTGGTAGAGCGTGACCGCGCCGGGCCGGGCACGGCGGACCGTCTCGGAGACCAGGCGGGTCGCGTCGGCCAGGCTGCGGTCGAGGAACTCGGTGTAGCGGGCGGTGTCGGGATCGTTCGGATCGCCGACCGGCTGGGGCGTCTTGACCATCTCCCAAAGGACGGCCCAGCGTCGTCCCTCGCACTTCTCAACCGGCATCTCCACGCCGAACATCCCGCGGTACTTCGCTCGGCAATGCCGGCAGAAGCAGCGGTGCGGCGTGAGGCCGTCGACGTAGAGGCCGGCCAACTCGTAGCGGGTGAACGCCTCCTCCAGCAGCCGGCGGAGGAAGTCGCGGTAGGCCGGGTTGTTGATGCAAACGAATTGGGCGCCGCGGATCCCGTAGCCATGGCTGGCGGCGATCGAGCCGTCGGCGCCGCGGATGGCGGCCTCGGTGTGCAGCGGATGGTCGTCGTAGAGGCAATTGGGATTGATGTACATCACGACGTGGACGCCCAGACGTTTGCCGGCGTCGGTCGCTTCGCGGAGGTAGTCGAGCGGGCCGAGGCCCGGGGCGTGCGGGGTGACGCGGCTCGGGAAGTAGGCGTCGCCGCCCCAGTAGGCCGCCAGGCGAAAGGCGTTGCCCTCGGCCGCGGCGATCTGGCGGACCATGAAGCCGATGTCGCCCGGCTTGCGAAACGCGAGTTCGCCGCGCCATGCGTCCTTGGTGAAGAAACGCGGGCAGCGGAGCCAGTCGGGGATCGGCTTCTTGGCAGGGCGCGCGGCCTGGACGTGAGGCGGCGGCGGAAGCGGCCTCGCGGCGACGCGAAGCGATTCGTCGGAGTAGTGGCTGGGCGCAAGACCCAGGGCCTTTTCGGCGTCGGCATCGGTCGGCGTGTAGCCCGCGTCGGTCGTCAGGCAGAGGACGTTCAGTCGAGGGGTGAACATCGGCCGGGCCATGGGCCAGCGGCCCGGCGAGAATACCGAGTCGTGCGCCTCGCTCACGCAGATCCGAAATCGGAACCGGCCCGCAGGAAGCTCGAACGAAAGCCTTTGGGCGGGACCGTTTCCGGAGCCTTTTCCGGTTCGGCCCACCCAGTGCCAGGCGCCGTCGTCGGTGACGGCGTCGCAGAACGTCTGCGTCCGATCGCCGGAACGGTCTTCGCCCTGGGCCGCGATCGCAAAAGGCTCGCCGGTCGGATGGGGACAGCGCATGCGGGCCCAGACGTAATACCTGCCGGCGGCGGGCAGCGTGGCGGCGTAGTGGGCACAGCCGCCCCCGAGGGCCTTCGGTTCCACGCAGACCGTGGAGACCAGGAAGTCGCCCAGCGCGCCTTCCTCGGCCAGGCCCGATCGCGCGCCGAGCACGATCGGCCCGACGAGACGCTCGGCCGACGACGCTGTAACCCAAACGGTCTCCGCGCGGGCCCCGTTGGATAGCCCCGACACGAGGAAGACCGCCAGGCAGCAGGGCCGGCGGAGAACGCTGAAGAGCCGAGCGCTGCCGATCCCCTCCCGGGTTTCACGGTACGTCATCGCCTGGACTCCAAGGTCGTTCGTTTTGTCGGACCCCTTCAAGGGCGACGGCTGGGGTGTCCCTTTTCATAACTTCGTGCGCGTGTGCCGTCAAGAAGGTGCGCGACGGCGATGCCCAGGCTTCCCGGACGTCAGCAAGAAGGACGGGGAGACCGAGTTGCGATTCCTCGGCGCCGCCCACCGACTCGACATCTTCGCGTTGACCGGGATCGAAACGAAGCATCCCTGAAAGACGCCTTACGATCGCGGGGCCGCCAGCGACGCGCGCTGGGCCCCGCGCCGGGACGCCAGACGCCCGTGCTAGCGCGGTTTCGTCGCCGGCGCCTTCTGGGCGGAGCCTTCGGCCTGCCGGGCCTTCTGGAGCTGCTCCTGCATCTTGCGCTCCTGGTCGGGACTGAGCGGCCCGGCAGGACCCGTACTCTTCTGGCACCCGGCCAACATCGTCCAACTCAGAGCGGCCAGCAGCACAAGACAGAAGCGTCGCATCGCAGTTGCACCCTTGCTCAAGTCGGCTAAGGAACCGTCACGGACAGTTGATCGTTGCGAGCACACAGGCGGCGGAACACCTCCGTGTCGATCGTGAACGAAATCGGCCGCCCCGAGCCGTCGGCCAGGGACGTGTTCAGAACACCGGGGTGGGAAGAACCGAAGTTGTTGCACCCCGTATACGGGTCAGCAACCCCGACGACGTCGGAGCAGTGCGCCTCGTCCGGGCCTGGCGGATAGGTCGGGGAGCCGATGCGGAAAATCTCACTATCCCAGCCGGGGGCCACGTAGGGCTCGTTGTCGTCGTAGGTCTGGCCGAACTTGGAAATCGACAACTGCTTCTCGCCCAACATGATCGTGTTGGAAGTGCCGTCGCGGACGTCGGCAAACGTGATGGGCCCGTTACCTCGCCGCACCATCACCCCGTCGCTGCTCGTGCTCCCCGCGCAGCCCGCGTAGTCGATCTTGGCCGAACCGCCGTACAACTTCGCCTGCCGCCGCGAGGGGCAGTAGTAGGTGGAGACTGGCGTCACATAGATCGTCGAATCGCTGGGATTGTCGTAGAGGGGCTTCTGCTCGACCAGCGGCAGAATCTGGTAGGGCCAACTCCACTCGCCCCGGTTGTACGGGCCGCAACAGCCAGGCGCAGGACTGCCGCTGCACTGCGACGCCGGAACATACGACGGGACCGGCGAGTCGCACTGGTTTCTCCCTCCGTCGGGAAAGGCCTTGAATACGTCGTGGTACGTGTGAAACGCCAGCGACATCTGCTTCAAGTGGTTGGTGCACTGTGAACGCCGGGCAGCTTCCCGGGCGGCCTGCACCGCGGGCAACAACAGCGCGATCAAGATCCCAATGATCGCTATGACGACCAGAAGCTCAACAAGCGTGAATCCGGTCCGACGATGGCTAGGCATGGCGAATGCCTCCGAAGAACAGAAAGAACATAGGACATCGACAGACGACGACGTGAGAACACCGCTCGATTAACAGTATACTCGGCCTCGCCCAAGGGATATACAATCCGTGGCACCAATCCGAGAGATCATGGGCCACGGGAGAGGGGGAAGCCGTGCCGACACGGTAGATCAGGCTTTCGAGCCTGACGGCCCAATTGTCAGGCGGGAAAGCCTGACCTGCAGCCCTGTTGGGCGACGAGGGTCGCAAGGACGATCGCGGCCGTCTCGACACGGAGGATTCGGGGCCCCAAGTCGACCGTATACCAGCCGGCGTCGACCGCCAAATCCACTTCCTCGGGCGAGAACCCACCCTCAGGTCCAATCGCCACAAGCACGGGCCCTCGCACCGTCGCGGTGCCCAGGAGCTGGGAACCGGGGAGCGGGGACTGGGGAGCAGGGGCCGGGGGGGAGAACAGCGTCTGCCGGGCCCCTTCGTTACTGGGGCGCCGGCTTTCGGGATGGGCGAGGATCCTGGAAGGAGTCTCCCGGGTCGCGGTCACGAGGTCGGGCCAACTCTGCGGGGCGGCAATCTCCATGAGCTGGTTCCGGCCACACTGTTTCGACGCCTCAATCACGCCCCGTCGGAGCCTGGCAAGGGCCTGCGCAACCGGCTGGGCGACCGAACGCAAAGTCCCAAGCGGGACGAGGCAACTGATCCCCACTTCCACCGCCTTTTCCACCAGCCACTTCTGCCTTTCCCCCTTTGGCAGGGACACGGCAAGCGTCACTCGAACGGGTAGTTCGCGGTCCACCTCTTGGCAGTCCAGGATGGCCAGATGCACCTCGCCGCGCCCAATCCGATCGATTACGGCCTGGAACTCCCGCCCCGATCCGTCGAAGAGAACAACTCGGGTGCCTGGCTTCCCTCTCATAACGTGGAGGAGGTGGTGGGCCTCCGGGCCCTTCAGAACCGCGGTCCCCCCTGGGTTCGGCTCATCCAAGAAATAGCGATCCATGGGCCGCACGCCCCATCGTATCGGTTAGGTCGAGTCAAGCTGCCAAGCAGATTGTACCGAAGAGAGAGAATAGGCGGAATTGTGGGATTTCGTCGTCAGACAGCCTTCGCAGGCCACGGATTGGCGCCATTTCTCGTTGGTCTGGGGGGGCCTGTCATGCCCACCACAAGGGATGATTCGATGTACCAGAGACATTGGGGACTGGAAGAATCCCCCTTTGCCAGTCGTGTCGCCCCCGGCTCGTTCTACGAGAGCCCGACGCACGAGGAGGCATTGGCGAGGCTCCATTACCTGGTGGACGAACGTCGCCGCCTGGGCCTTCTGATGGGCCCGGCCGGGAGCGGCAAGTCGCTCGTGATCGAGCGTTTCGCCCGACAGAACCGCGACCTGGGCCGAGTGGCCGTCGAGGTCGGTCTCGTGGGGGTCGAGCCGGAGGAGTTCCCCGTCCTTTTGGCAATCGGTCTGGGGTTGAACCCCCGGCCGGGGCTGCCAGCCCCGGCGATCTGGCGCCTGGTCGGCGATCGGATTGCCGAGTTCCGCTATCAGCAGACGCCGACCGTCCTGCTATTGGATGATGCCGACGGGGCGTGTCCTGTGGTCCTCACGCAAGTTGCCCGGCTGGCGAAGAGCGCGTCGGGCCCCGACTCGCGGCTGACGCTCATACTGGCCGGCCAGCCCACGCGCATGGGCCGCTTGGGAACGGCACTCCTGGACCTGGCCGATCTGCGGATCGACCTCGAGGCGTGGGAGCCGGCCGACACGGCCCAGTTCATCGAGACTTCGCTCCGGAAGGCGGGTCGGAGCGCGCCGGTGTTCGGCAAGCCGGCCGTGACACGTCTTCACGAGTTGGCCCAGGGCATCCCCCGCCGGGTCAGCCAACTGGCCGACCTGGCCCTCGTTGCCGGCGCCGGCCGCAACCTCACGTCGATCGACGCGGAAACCGTCGATTCCGCGTGCCGGGAACTGGGAACGATCGAAGTGAATGCGGAATGATGAATGGTGAATGGTGAATAACAGCGGGGAAGCTCGGAGAGCCTTGACTCGTCACAACCGATCCCGCATCATGTACTTGGATCGAGTCTCCGCTCGACGCCCATTCCTCACTCATCATTCCTCATTCATCATCTTCCTTCCCCCATGTCTCGCCGACTTCTGATTCTCACCGACGGGTACCACGACTCACACACGGCCAAGACGGCGATCAACGCGATCCGCTACAAGCCCGAGGAAGTGGTGGCGGTTCTCGATCGGAGCCAGTCCGGCAAGACGTGCCAGGAGTTGTTCGGACTCGGCGGGGGCATCCCGGTCGTGGGGAGCGTTGCCGAGGCGCCCGGGGCGAACACGCTGTTGATCGGAATCGCTCCGCCCGGCGGTAAGATCCCACCCCCGTGGCGTCCGATCGTGCTGGAGGCAATTGCCCGGGCGTATGACGTCGTCTCCGGCCTGCACGACTTCTTGTGCGACGATCCCGAATTCGCCGCGGCGGCGCGGCAATCGGGCTCCAGGCTCGTCGATGTCCGCAAGAATGATGAACACGACGTGGCCCAGTGTGAAGGCTTCCGGGAGGGGTGCCTGCGGATCCACACCGTGGCCAACGATTGCAGCGTCGGCAAGATGGTCGTCAGCGTGGAGGTCGTCCAAGGTTTGAAACGCCGTGGCATCGACGCCAAGTTCGTGGCCACGGGCCAGACCGGGATTCTCATCGAGGGCGACGGCTGCCCGATCGACCGCGTGATCGGCGATTTCGTCAACGGCGCAGCGGAGAAACTCGTGCTGGCCAACCAGCATCACGAGGTCATCGTCGTCGAAGGGCAAGGGAGCCTCTGCCATCCCCGTTACTCGGGCGTGACCTTGGGGCTCTTGCACGGCTGCCGGCCCGACGGGCTGATCCTCGTTTACGAAATGGGGCGGACCACGATCCACGGCATGGAGCAGTTCCCCCTGGCCTCCCTGGAAACGACCCGCGACCTGTACGAACACGTGGCCGGCGTCCTGCACCCGTGCCGCGTGATCGGCGTGGCCATCAACGGCGGCCGGTTTCCCGACGCCGAGGTGGCCGCCGAGCGGGACCGGGTTCGCCAGCGCATGGGCTTGCCCGTCTGCGATGTCCTCCGCCACGGCCCCGACGAACTGGTCGACGCCGTGCTCGAACTCCGCCGGCAATTGAAGAAATGAGGTGAGAGAAGAGAAGAAGAAAGGAAAAAGGAAAAGGAAAGACAGGGAAAAAGGGGAGAGGGGGATAATAGAGACAAAACGCCCATCCTCTTGTTTCCCTTTTTCCCGCCTCCGCTTTCCCTTTTCCCTTCTCTTTTTCCTTCCCCTGTCCTTCTCCGCCGAGGCAACCACCGCCATGCGTTTGACCTTGCGTCCCTTGGATCTGCCGCTGAGGCACGTGTTTGCAATCTCGCGGGGCGCGACCCACGTGTGCCGCACCCTGATCGTCGAACTGGAGCAGGACGGGGTAAGCGGCTACGGCGAGGCGGGCGAGAACCCGTTCTACGGCGCCACGATGGAGAACCTGCAGGCGTCGCTGGAGCAGGTGCGGCCACAACTGGAAGCATCGAACCTCGCCGATCCTGCGGGCCTGTGGGAGCAGTTGCGTCCGGCCCTTCAGACGAGCACCTTCGCCCAGTGCGCCGTGGACATCGCCGCCTGGGACCTGTGGGGCAAACTCCGAGGTCAACCCCTCTGGAGGCTCTGGGGCTTGCGGATCGACGGGCCGCTGCCGGTCACCGACTACACGATCGGCATCGACACGATCGACGTGATGGTCCGCAAGATGCAGGAGTTTCCCGGCTGGCCGGTCTACAAGATCAAGCTCGGCACGGCCGACGATCTTGCGATCGTGCGCGAGCTCCGCCGGCATACGGACGCCGTCTTCCGCGTCGACGCCAACTGCGCCTGGGACGCGCAGACGGCGATCCGCCTTTCGGGCCCGTTGAAGGACCTGGGCGTGGAATTCATCGAGCAGCCGCTCCCGCCCGACCGTTGGGACGACATGAAGGAGGTCGTGCGCCGCAGCGCCCTGCCGATCATCGCCGACGAGAGTTGCGGCGTCGAGTCCGACGTAGAGCGGTGCCACGGCTGCTTTCACGGGGTCAACGTGAAGCTCGTGAAGTGCGGCGGGCTGACCCCGGCCAGGCGGATGCTCGATCGGGCCAGGCAGTTGGGCCTGAAGACGATGGTCGGGTGCATGACCGAGTCGAGCGTCGGGATCTCGGCGATCGCGCAGTTGCTGCCCCTTCTCGATTATGTCGACATGGACGGTGCCCTCTTGCTGGCCCGCGACGCCGCCACCGGCGTGCGGATCGACCGCGGCCGGGTCCTCTATCCTGAGGAACCCGGCAGCGGAGTGCGCCTGCTCTGAGGCGACGGTTCGGGACGCTTGGGGAATTGTCTATTCCGCTGGTTTGAGGTACTTGTCGAAGAACGCGACAACCTCCGGACGGAGGTCCCGCTGCTTGGGCTGAAGGTGGAAGCTGTGCGGGGCGCCTTCGATCACGATGAATTCGCTTTGCACACCGATCGTCTTCGCCGCCTCGTGAAACCGCGTGGACTGATCGATCGGCGTGGTCTTGTCGGCCGTGCCGTGCAGGATCAGCATGGGTGGGTCGTCCCCCGAAAGCTGCTTGATCGGCGAGGCGGAATCCCAGAGGGCCGGGTCTTGGGCCTTCGACCTGGTGAACATGGGCAGGTGCGGGTACGATTTCGGCGGCACGCCGCCCTCCCACGAGGCGGCACAATGCGGGTACATTGGCACCGCGGCCTGGATGCGGCAGGAGTATTCGGCATCCTCCTTCGGATCGATTCCCACCTCCGGCCCGCCCACCGCCAACAGCGCCGTCAGGTGCCCGCCCGCCGAGCCGCCGATGGCCCCAATGTGCTCCACGTCGAGCTGGAACCGGGCCGCGTTCTTGCGAAGCCAGCGCACCGCCCGCTTGCAGTCCTGGATGTTCTGCGGAAAGGTCGGCGTCCCGGGCCTGGCCAAGGCATAGTTGATCGACATGCAGACGTAGCCGTGGGAGGCGAGCGTGGTGCCGATGTTGACCTCGCGGGCCGCACCTTTGTCGCCGCCTGTCCACCCCCCGCCATGAATAATCACGACCCCGGGGTATTCCTTTCCCGGCTCAAACGACCTCGGGAGATAGAGGTCCGCCTTCTCCGCGCGGCCCGGTTCGAGGTAGGCCACGTCCTTTTCAATACGGACCGCGGCCTGCGCGTCGCTGAGCTGCACGAACAGGATCGGAAGCAGAGTGAGGCCCGTTAGGGACTTCATGGTACGGCTCCTCTCTTGAAGTCATTCTCAGGGAATCGCCACCCGGGCAACATCCACGCGATTCTGCCGCTGCTTAGCGGCCGTCCAAAATGGCGTCCGCACGCCGCGTCAGGCGCTCTGGCCGCCAATCTACCTCACCCCTGACCCCGAACCCCTATCCCCTACCCCCACCGGTTCACCGCGTCGATCAACTGCCGGAGGCGGCCGAAGCTGCTCCGGTTGAAACGGAAGATCAGCCGGGTCAGGGAAGCCAACTCCGGTTCGTCCTTTTCCTCGGGCAGGGGACCGCCGAGCGTGAAGCCGCCGGTGGACACGAGGTCGGCAAACTCCCGGCCGATCTTCTCCAGGGCCTCGTCGGAAAGCGGCTTGCTCAAACGCAGCACGAGCCGGTCGTGTACATAACGCATGCTCTGATAAACGCGGAAGAAGCCGAGAATCTCGGCGACCGCTTCTTCAATGCGGTCGGTGATACGATAGAGCGAGCGATCCTCCCGGGAGATCATGCCGCGAGCGAGGAGTTTCCGGTCGATGAAGCGTCCGAGCGATCGCCAGTAGTCGCCGCCGGGTTCGTCGAGGAGGACCACCGGAACCATGTCGCGTTTACCGGTCTGAAGCAGCGTGAGGACCTCCATGCCTTCGTCAAGCGTGCCGAAGCCGCCGGGAAGCAAGCCGATGGCATGGCACTCCTTGACGAAGACCAGCTTCCGCGTGAAGAAGTACTTCATGTAGACGAGCTTGGCGTCGCCGGCAATGATCGGGTTGGTCGTCTGCTCGAACGGGAGGAGGATGTTCAGGCCCATCGAATGCTCGCGCCCGGCCCCCACGTGCCCCGCCTCCATGATCCCGCTCGATGCCCCGGTGACCACCAGCCATCCTTGCCCGGCCATGGCCCGGCCAAACCCCACGGCCTGCTGGTATGCCGGCGACTCAGGCGAAGTCCTGGCGGAGCCGAAGACCGTTACCTTGCGGCACGAGCGGTAGCGCGAGAAGACCTTGAAGGCATAACGGAGCTCGCGAAGCGTGCGACTAAGGATCTTCAAATCGCCGCGGCTGGTCTGATCGCGGGCCAATCGCTCGGCCGACTCCTTGATCTCCTCGATCAGATCCGCGATGTGGGGCGAGGGGACGACCCGCTCGGCGGAATCCGTCCGCTTCGCGTCCTGCGGCCTGCCCTTCGGGCCGCTTCCACCCGCGTCTTCGGAGAAAGAAGCAACCAAGTTGGAGACGCCGCGCGACTTCTTGGGGGAAGATCTGTCCACCGATTCCCAGCTTCCGCTTGATCGAACAAGGCACAACCCCGGGCCTTGTTGAGGAGGAGGCAACTTCGATTATACACTCCCCCGCACATCACGAATCACTGAATCCGTCGTGCCAGTCGCCCGTTCTTCCCGTGCCTCGGGCGTGTCGAGCACGTGGACCGTCCATCGCATACCCCGTCGCAAGGGTGGATTGCAGGCTCCCAGGCCCTCTCCTAAACTGAAGACATGGTTCGCATCCTTCGAGAAGACGACGTGACCGTTGTCTGCACCGGCTCGACATACGCCGCGCTGGAGCTTCAAGCGCTCCAGGAATTGGGGGAGGCGCTCCTCTGCGAAGCCGCGCACGCCGATCCACCTCGCTTGGTGATCGACATGTCGGAGACCGAGTTCATCGGTTCCAGCTTCATCGAGTTGGTGGTTCGGGCGTGGAAGCGAATCCGGAGTCGTGACGGCGCCATGGCGCTGTGCGCCGTTCGGCCGTTCTGTCGGGAAGTCCTCAGCGTATCCCACTTGGATACGATTTGGATGATCCGTACCACTCGCGTCGAGGCCGTCAAAGCCCTGGCCACGGTCTCCGGTAGGACCTGAAAAAGAAATCGGCCTGAGGATCGCTCAGGCCGGCTGCGGGGCCCCTCTTGCCTCTCTCGGGCGGATCACGCCGAGGGTCGCCGGTAATATTGGTAAGCCAGGATGACTTCGTAGAGATCGGTTGAGATGGTAATCTCATCCTGCTCGAAGTCTCGCAGCCAGGTTCGCTCGGACCTCACGGCGTCAGCCAGGAGGGGCAATACCTCCCCCAATCGAATGTTAATCGTGCGGGACGGCGCGTTCCCTCCAACCACGGTGACCGTGGACCCATCCTCTGAGGGGCCGTTGTATACACGAAGATGTGGTGACTTGATCGCTTTGCATCCTTTTCGGGCGGAAAACATCCTCAGTCTCCGATCTAAGCCTCGCGGCGGTTCGCCTTGGGGCTGCTGGGGATCCTCGTGACACGCCCACCCTGTCGTTCGCTTCCGTTATCGGCAAAGAGTGTCGTGCGGATTTGATCTTTTTCTCCGAGGATGACAGTTTTTCGGATTGGCCGCGATCTCGCGGTCGTGGCGGCACGGGTCCGTTGCTCATCGCACCGCGACCCTTGACATCTTGCTCCGCTTGCGCTAGAGTGCCGCTTCGGGCGGCTGTTGCCGATGCACCCGTCGCGGTACGGCGTCGGTGGGGTGCGGCGAGACGACATGGGAGCGATCAAGCTCGACTGCCGAAGTTGCGGTGGTCGGTCCTCAACACGAGTGTATGGTAGCGCCTGTCTCTATTCGGCGCTTGTTAACCTTGCATGGCCGATGATCTTGTATGGCCGATCCGGTAACCATCGACTTGCGGCATGTGGCGCGAGGCCTCGGAATCCCATTGCGACAGGTCGAGGCCGTCGTAGAACTCCTCGATGACGGAAACACGGTTCCGTTCATTACTCGCTATCGCAAGGATGCGACCGGCGGGCTCGACGAGGAGCAGATCCGCCAGGTCCAGACTCGCTTGAAGAAGCTCCGAATGCTGGCGGAGCGCAAGGAGACGATCCTGCGGTCCGTCGAGTCGCAAGGCAAGCTCACCGAGAAACTCTCCAGGCAGATCCTTGCGGCCGGCACCACCAAGCGGCTGGAGGACCTCTATCTCCCCTTCAAGCCGAAGAAGCAGACCCTGGCGACCGTGGCGCGCACGCGCGGCCTCGAGCCTCTTGCGCTTGAGATCCTCAACGCGACGGTCCAAGGGGCGGACCTGGATGCCCGGGCCAAGGACTTCGCCAGTCCGGACCGTCAGGTGCCGACGGCCGCCGACGCTCTGCTCGGCGCCGGACACATTCTCACCGAACAGTTCGGGGAGCGGGCCGACTTGCGCCACCACCTTCGCGAGATCCTCCAGCGAAGCGGCAGGCTGGTATGCACGCAGATCGCCCCCGACCCCCGGCCGGCTGCCGAGAAGACCGAGCGAGCGTCCTTCGCCGGGCGCCCGCCTGCGCCGGTCTTCTCCGCCGACACCGCGGCCGGTCCGTCGAGCGGGGCCCTGCTGCCGCGCCCGATCAACGAGCCGATTTCCGCGGGGTGGGTGGGCATGCCCGAGGAGGCCGTGATCTCTTTCGACACGACGGACCCGGTGCCGGAATCGCCGGCCATGGCTCCCGGCCCCGCCTGTCCCGCCGAGAGTGCCGAGGCCTCGGATGCCGGCCCGGCGGAGGTTCCTCCCGCTCCGGCTTCCGAGGCGGACCCTGAAGTCTTCTCGTCCATGTCGGCCCAGACCGAAGCGGTGGAGATTCCGGCGGAATGGCAGGGCATGATGCCGGAAATTGCGTTGGAGATGGTCGATGCGGGGGGCCCCGTGTCGGTCGTATCGTCTCAAACGCCGCCGCTGGCTGCCGCGGCGCCGGCCGCCGGCGCGGAAACGCCGCCGCCGCGTCCGGCCGCGTCAAAGAAGTCAGCCAAATCCGCTCAACTGCGCGAGAAACGCGAACAGAAGAAGAAGAAGGCGGAAGAGCGCAAGCAGAAGGCGTTCCGCGACTACTACGAATACAGTGAAGAGATCCGCAAGATCCCGCCGCACCGGGTCCTGGCGATCAATCGCGGGGAACGTGCGAGGGTTCTCCGCGTGAAGGTCGATTGCGACCTGGCGGCCATGGATCAGGCCGCTGAGGAGATCTGCGTTCCTCCCGGGCATCCTCATGCCGACTTCCTGCGCGGCTGCGCCCGCGACGCCCTCGCCCGGTTCATCCTCCCCAGCCTGGAGCGGGAGACGCGGCGCGAACTGACCGAGCGGGCGGAGATGCACGCCGTGGAGGTGTTTGCCAGGAACCTGCGGAACCTCCTGTTGGTTTCGCCCGTGCGCGACCGCCGCATCCTCGCCGTCGATCCCGGCTACAAGAGCGGCTGCAAGCTCGTGGCGATCGACCAGTTCGGCAATGTGCTCGGCCACAACACCATCTTCCTGATAGGCAAGCCGGAGCGGCGGGAAGAGGGCCGTCGGACCGTTGCCGCGATGGTCGAACAGTTCGAGCTCAGCGTCGTGGCCATCGGCAACGGCACGGCCTGCCGCCAGGCCGAGGAGTTCGTCGGCGAGATGCTCGAGGCGGAGTTGAAGGAGAAGGGCGTTTGCTACGTCATCGTCAACGAGGCGGGGGCGAGCGTCTATTCCACGAGCCGCCTGGGACGCGAGGAGTTTCCGCAGCACGACGCCACGGTGCGGGGCGCGATCTCGATTGCCCGGCGTCTCCAGGATCCGTTGAGCGAGCTGGTCAAGATCGACCCGCCCAACCTCGGCGTCGGACTCTACCAGCACGACATCAAGGCCAATCATCTCCGCGAGTCGCTCGACGAAGTGGTCGAGTCGTGCGTCAACTACGTGGGCGTGGACGTCAACACCGCCAGCCCGGCGCTGCTCCGCTACGTGTCGGGCCTGAACCAGTTGACGGCGCGCCGGCTCTACGAATACCGATTGGAGCACGGTCCCTTCCGCAGCCGCGAGCAGCTCAAGGAGGTGCCGGGGATCGGCGAGGCGACCTTCGTTCAGGCCGCCGGGTTCTTGAAGGTCATCGCCGGCGACAATCCGCTGGACGCCACCTGGATCCACCCGGAAAGCTACGCCGTGGCCAGCCGCGTGATGGAGCGACTGGGAATCGGCCCGGCCGACCTGGTCACGCCGCAGAGCGCGGCGAACCTGTCGGAGCGGATCGGCAAGACCGACGTGGGCGCGCTGGCCGCCGAGTTGCAGGTCGGGGCGATGCTCTTGAAGGACATCGTCAGCCAGCTTGCCCGGCCCGGCCGCGACCCCCGCGAGGACCTGCCCGCCCCGGTCTTCAAACGCGGCGTGCTCAAGCTGGAAGACCTCACGCCGGGCATGGAACTCGCCGGCACGGTGCTCAACGTGGTGGATTTCGGCGCCTTCGTCGACATCGGCATGCACGACAGCGGGTTGGTCCACGTGAGCCACCTGGCCGACAAGTTCGTCCGCGATCCGCACGAGGTCGTCGCCGTGGGCGACATTGTGCGGGTCTGGGTGATCGACGTCGACAAGCAGCGTCGTCGCGTGTCGCTTTCGATGATCCCGCCGGGCCACCAGCGGTCGGGCCCTCGTCGTCCCTCCAGGCCTCAGGGGCCGCCGAGGACCGACGCGCCGGCCTCGTCTTCGGGCCCGCCGGCCCGCCCCGCCGGTCGCGGGCGCCCCGAAGGACAGCAGGGCTCTACGTCGCGGCCGCCGCGGGGCGACCGTCCGCGGTTCGGGGGCCGGCCGCCGGATCGGGACACCTCGCGTGCCCCCGATCGAGGCCCACCCAAGCCGCGTCCGCCGCGTCCCAAGCCGCTCACCCCGCTCACCGACGACATGAAGGCCGGCAAGGAGCCGTTGCGGAGCTTCGGCGACCTGCTCCAGTTCTACGGCCTGCAAGGCCAGCCGGCCGCCACGGACGCGGACCGCGGCAAGAAGGGCCCGGACAAGCGCGGCAAAGACGCCGGCCGCCGCAGAGACCAGGGGCAAAAGCCCCAAGAGGATCCTCCCAAACCCGCGGTAGCCGCGCCCCAGGCGGAATCCGTGCAGCCCGTGCCCGAGCCGCCCGCTGCCGCCGAGGTTCCTTCGCCTGCGCCGGAGAGCCTCCCAGCCGACGCGATTCCGCCTCAAGCGGGCGACGCGCCCGCGCCCCCGTCGGCCACGCCGCCCGAGGAGTCTCTCCCGACCGATGCCGACTCGACCGCCTCTGCGTCGTCCCCGCCGCCGGATACGCCGGCGGCCGACCAGTCAGGCCCGGCCTCCGCATAGCGCCGCGGCCGCATCTCGGGCCGCAAACGCTTCTGCCCCGAAGGGGCATTTGAGAATGGCCCGGCGATTCATCGCTGGGACCCGCCTGCCGCGAGAGAACTCTTCGGCACATGTGGGACAGCCGCCCTCGGTTGTCCGCGATTCCGCACAGCCGAGGGCGGCTGTGCCACAGGTTGCCACCCTGCGTTTCCTGTCCCATGCTTGCGTGGGGAATTCTCGTTCGTATAATGCCCAAAGTGGCGGGCACATCGGCCAAAGCATTCGGGAGACCTGTCATGCCGGAGCAAGAGAGCCCTAAGCTGCGCAAAGTGGCCTGGTCGGAACTCCTCCCTTGGCTCAACCTCGTGCGGTGCTTTCGGATCGCAATCCAGGCACGCCTCCTGCTGTGCGGGGGTTTCGGGGTCTTCCTGACGCTGAGCGGTTGGGCCTTCCTCGGGTACTTATTCTACGGCAGCGAGGCGGTGCGGCGCGACGCCGAGCCCGTCCTGGCCTGCCCCTGGCTGGCGGCCACCGAGATGATCGGCGACCAACCTGGGCGGTTTGCGCCCCGCATGGGGGTTCCGCCGGGCGATGTCTCGCCCGTGCTCCCGGCGCCAGGGCGGATGGACTCGGCGGCCCGGCCGCGTGGGCGTCTCTTGACGGCCGCGGGACAATACAACGCACTCCACCCCTTTTGGGGAATATGGGAACATCTCAGCGCGCCTTGGCGGAACCTGTTTGATCCGAATGGTCCTGCCATGGGGGTCACCGACCGGCTGAGCCGATTCGTGTTCCTGTTCCTTGGGGGCCTCTGGGCCTTGGCGGTTTGGGCACTGTTCGGTGGGGTGATTACCCGGGCGGCGGCGGTCGAGTTGGCTACCCGGGACCGCGCCAAGACCGTCCGGACGTTTCGCTACGCGGCCTCGAAGTGGCCGTCGTATTTCGCCGCGCCCTTCTTTCCTTTGATGGGCGTGCTGTTGATCGGGCTGCCGATCGCCGTGACCGGCTTGTTGTTGCGTGCGGAGATCGTCGGGTGGATTGCCGCCGTCGTGTGGCCGCTCCTCCTGGTCGACGGCTTTCTGATGGCCCTCCTGCTGGCCGGCCTGCTGTTCGGCTGGCCGTTGATGTGGGCCAACATCAGCGTCGAAGGGGTCGATAGCTTCGACGCGGTGGGCCGAGCCTACAGCTACGTCTTCCAGCGGCCGCTGCAATATCTCTTCTACGCCCTGGTCGCCACCGTGCTGGGCGCGCTGGGGTGGCTCTTCGTGTGGAACTTCGTGGCCGCCATCGTCGGGGTGACCTACGGCGCTGCCGCCTGGGGAGCGGGCACGGCTCGCGTGGAAATGCTTCTCAGCCCGTCGGCCGATCTCGGATGGCTCGACAGCTTCACGGCATGGCTGATCTCGTTCTGGGTGCAGTGCCTGAAGCTCCTGGGCGTGGGGTTCCTCTACAGCTTCTTCTGGACGTCGAGCACCGCGATCTACTACCTCCTCCGCCGCGACGCCGATGCCACGGAAATGGACGAAGTCTGCCCGGAAGACGAGGAACAGCCCGCGGATCCCGCGGCCACGCCCGCTCCCGCGGGTTCGGTTTCCACGCCGCCGAGCGAAGAGACGCTTCCCAAGGATCAAGCCGAGTGATCTTCGCGCACGGCGACAAGGAACTGCGGCAGCAGCGGGTAGGCCATCTCGCTCGCCACGTCATTCAGCAGACTAACGCCACCGAGCACCTTGACGTTGCGGGGGAGCGACGGGGGATTCTCCGCCGAGGGGCCGTTCTGTGAAGCGTTCATGGGATGCAGGCAAGAGCCGTAAGGGGGATACCTTCACCGGTGCCCAAGCCCACGGGTTGCAACCCGTGGGCTTTCTGGATCAGTCTGGAGTGTAGGGGCGTCGCTTCGTTCCGTCCGCCCAACCTTGTTCAACCGGTCAAGTGGAGGAAGAGGATCCTCGCACCGATGGCCAAGAGGACCACCCCGCCCGCCACTTCCGCCCACCGTCCCCAGGCGGCTCCCAGGCGGCTTCCGAAACTCAGACCGACGAGGGTGAGGGCCCCGGCCACCAGCCCAATGACCACGCTTGGGATCCAAACGGAGATGCCCAGGGCCGCCATGCTGAACCCCACGGCGAGGGCGTCGAGGCTGGTGGCCACAGAGAGGGTCACGAGGGACCAACCCCTCGTGGGATCGGTTGCGAGCAGGCGGCGTGACTCGTGCGAGGAGACCGACTCCCAGATCATCTTGCCGCCGATGTAGGCCAGCAGTCCGAATGCCACCCAATGATCGTAAGCCGCGATGTAGGAGACCAGTTGACTGCCGGCAAGCCAGCCAGCCACCGGCATGAGGAACTGGAACAGTCCGAAGTGGAACGCAAGACGGAATCGGTGCCCGCCCGTCACCTGGCCGAGCGCAAGCCCCGCGGCCACGGCGACCGCGAAGGCGTCCATGGCGAGTCCGACGGCGAGGCCGAGAATCGTCAGCCAGTTCATTTCGGCGGCGGCATGGGGATGACGAGGTGTGGATACGACGGCACGGGGGCTGCGGGCGGGCCCGACGGAGCGGCAACCGGGGGAGCCGGCGCGGGAACGGTCTGGAGGGTCTTCTCGAACACCCGGTCGACGGCCAATCCCTCTGCATCGGCGTTGAAGTTCGTGAAGATGCGGTGCCGGAGCACGGGTTGGATCTCCTTGCTCCTTCTACCAAGCGGCCAGCGGCTTCAGCGGGACCGTTTCCGGGATGGGTTGCGATTCTTTCGTCGAGAAGACGACGGCCAGCCGGACCTCGCGAGTCGCGGGAAGGTGGACCGTCAGCTTGCGGACCTTCTCGTTGCGTGCCTGCTTGGGCGGCTGGGGCGACGAGGGAAGCGGCTCGGCCGGGCGGACCTCGAACCGCGCCCCGTCCGGGCCGAGCAACCGGGCCGTGAGCGTCGACCCGGCCTGGCGGAGCGTGGCCGTGCGCCCGTCCTCGGCCAGCGTGACCGCCGCGTGCGTATGCACGAACCACCAGAAATCGACCTCGCCGGCGGCCCGGACTTCGTCCTGGACCAGGACCGCACCTTGACGCAGCAAGAGGATGCCCCGGCGGACTTCGTCGGCCTGCTTGGCATACGCCGGCGTGAGGTCGGCAACGGTCATCGCACGGTCCGGCTTCGACTCGAACCCAAGAATCTTCGCCGTGGCGCCGGGGTCTTGGTCGGGCTTTTCGCCGGGGTTGAGCACCAGGGTGTTGTGCCCCTCGGCGCGGAGCCGGTAGTAGTCGTACCGTTGGCGTCCGAAGTAGCCGGGCAGGTTGTAGTCGTCGGTGCCGAGGTCGACGACCCATCGCTGCCCCAGGGCATCGAGCACCAGCGAGCCCAGGTCGAGCTGGTTGTGATTCACCCGGTTGGAGCCGGCCTGGATGCCGACGAACATTGCCTGCGGGTCGTTCCATCGGCTGCGCATGGTCACGACCTCGACGCCCCGCCAGTGCTTGTCCAGGGGCAGCCCGGCCGCCTGCGGGTCCTTGCCCGGCTTGTCGTACCAGAGCATGGCCGAGGCCGAGGGCCTTCCCTCGCTGGCCGCGAAGTAACTACAGGCCGGCAGGTCAAACCGCCGGGCAAGCCAGAAGAGGCAATCGGCCCGGCCCACGCGGTCGCCGCTGTCGGCGAAGTTGAACGCCCGGCCCGTGGGCCCGGTCATGTAGAGCGGGAAGAGTCCGGTCTGGGAGAACCCTTCCATCTTCGACAGGCCGAAGTCGCTGCCCAGGGCCGATTCCAAGGCCGCGAGCATGACCACGTTGTAGGTGGTGGCGTAGCCCCAGTATCCGGGCCCTTCTCCCCACGCACCGTCCGGGGCGTAGCTGCGCATGGCCAAGGGGATGCTCGCCAAGGCGCTCTGGAGGATGCGGCCCGACAGCTCGCGCTCTTCGTCGCCGATGGCCAACGCACCCAGGGTCATGCCGCCGTTGCAGACCTGGTTCCAGTTGTGCTCGCTCCGCGGCCAGCCGCGTCGGGAATCATAAACCTTCAGACCCGGCTTCAGCCCGTGACGCACGATCGCCTCCCGGATCACCGCGCGTTGCGGCTCGGACCAGGCGTCGTAGAGCCAGTCGTAGGCGATGGCCAGCGCGTGCGTCATCTCGGCCGTGTCAAGAAAATGCTTGGGGTTGAAGTCCTTGAAGGCCGCCACCGTCTCCATTTCCTGCCACAGACGCTCCAGGCAGCGGCGGTCGCCGTGGAGCCGGAACATGAGGGCGAGCGTATACGTGTCGCCAAGGACGCGGCGGCTTGTGGAGAGCAGTCGCAGGCCGTCGGGAATTTCGTAGCGCGGCAGCGGGGCGGCGAGGATCCGCTTCACGTCATCGCGGAGCCGTTTGTCCCAGCCGGCCAGCGTGGCGTCGGTCTTCACCCGACGTCCCAACTCCTCGAAGCCCGAACGGTCGATCAGCAACCGCGGATGCCCGGATTTGAGCATCTTGAGGAGCTGCTCCGGCGAAGGAGTCTTCGCCTCCGACCTATCCTTGGCAGGCGGCGCGGCCTGGACTAACGCGGGCCAAAGGGCGAGAAGCACGCTGGAGATGACGATGAACAGACCCGTGCGGATGCAGACCCGCTGGCAAAGCGTTGCGGCACTCTTCGGTGTCATGGTTTGTTAGCCTTAATTCAAAGGTGTTGCGATGACCTGGACTGACGTGCTCGGGCTGCCTAACATGGGGGGGGCGCAGGGCGGTGTCGGAGCATCTCGCCCGTTCCCAAGAGCACGCACGTGCCTTGGGTACCGATTCTATCCGGCGGGCAGCAAAGTCGTAAAGCGACGATGGTTCTCGTCGTCGCGGTCGCGATCTACAATGGAGGCAGCGTTGGCCGATAGCGGCTGGGGAGGATGTCTAAGGCCGAAGACATGGCTTGCGGCCGGCCCGGCGGACCAAGACAGAGAGTCAGCAATGCGAAGCATCCATTTGAAGATCATCGCCGCAGCGGACGGCGAATTGCGCCTCTCGAACTTGCCCGTACATAAGGGCGATGAGGTCGAGGCAATCGTGCTCATGCCTGAGCGTGTTGTCGACGAGCGTCGCAGGGAGGCCAGGGCCGAGTTCCTTGAACACACGACGTCGTCCGTGTTTCGCTCGGCAGGTGCGTATCCCTCGCGTGAAGATCTGCATGAACGCGATTGACACCAATGTCTGGCTCTACTGCTATGACGGTCGTGAATCCGTTTGAGTCTATCGGGGACTCCCATGAGCGGTAGGTGTGGCGACTCGTTGAAGGAAGCCCTCGCCCGTCGATCGCTCGCTCGCACGTGCCAGGCGCGTAGCGACCTGTGCAGGTCTCGCCACAGCCTCCTCCGTCACATCTCCGTCCAAACGCCCGGGACGGGCACGGGGTAGCGGCCCTGGGCGTCGGCCTTTACCGGCGGCGGGGTGTGGTAGTCCATGGCGTCGATGTTCGGGCAGAACTGGAAGTTGGAGGCCATGGCCTCGTCCCAGGTGATGACCTTTCCCGAGTGGACGGCCGCCCGGCCCATGAGCGTCGCAATGTTCGAGTAGGCCGCACGCCTGGCCTCGTTCTGCGGCTTGTCGTTGCGGATGTTGCTCAAGAGCACGTTCCACTCGGCGTCCCAGGAATTGAACTTCTCCGGGGGCGATTCCCAGACCATCGTGTCCTTTCCGATCCGCTGGTCCCTGTACAGCCGCGTCGTCTCTCCCTTGCGGAGCCCGTAGGTGTTGAACTGGGCCGCGCACTTGGTGCCGTGGACGTAGGTGGCGAACTCCGTGTGACAGTGCCCGCCCAGCCATCGCACCACGTCGGTCGCCTTGGTCCCGTCGGCGAAGGTCCACTCGATGGAGAAGGAGTCGAGGCCCTGGCCGTAGTCGGTGTTGTTCGCGGCGCGTCCGCCGACGCCGTGGGCCGCGACCGGCCAGGCGTCCTTGATCCAGCAGATCTCGTCGACCTGGTGGCAGTTCATTTCGGCAAACAATTCGCCCGAGACCCAGAGGAAGCGGACGAAGTTGCGGATCTGCCAAAGCAATTCGTCCTGGTCGGGCGGCCTCTTGCCCATGAACCCGACGGGATGGACCCGGTAGGCCCGGATGAGCTGGATTTCGCCCAACGCGCCGTCGCGGATCCGCTTGATCAACTCCTGGCGGTTCTCGCTGTGGCGCCATTGGAGACCGGCCGCGATCTTGAGGTTCTTCTTCTTGGCCTCTTCTCCGGCCTTGATGAGGCGCCGCAGGGCCGGCATGTCGGGCCCGAACGATTTTTCCATGAAGACGTTGACCCCCTTGGCGACCGCGTATTCCAGTTGCAGGGCGCGAAAGGCGGCGAAGTTGGTCAGCATGGCGACGTCGCCCGGCCCCAGGCAGTCGATCGCTTTCTTGTAGGCGTCGAACCCGACGAACTGCCGGTCCTTGGGCACATCGACCCGGTCGCCGAACTGCTTGTGGAGGATCTTGTGCGACGTGGCCAGCCGGCTCTCGAACACGTCGGCCATGGCGAACAGCTTGACCGGCCCGAAAGAGGAATTCATGGCGTTGACTACCGCCCCGCTCCCTCGGCTGCCGCAGCCGATCAGGGCCAATCGGATCGTGTTGTTCTCGGCGGCATGGACGGGCGGCACGGCCACGCCGGCCAGCGCGGAAGCGACCGCCGCCTTGCTGCCAGCCCTGACGAACTCGCGACGCGTGACATGGTCGGCCATGGCTGCGATCCTTTCGAAAGAGGGACGACCGCTTCTGCGACTCGCGCCGTCAGGATAATCGGGCAGCAACCCGCTTCGCAAGCCGCGCCTCGCGTGGGGCACATCATTTCGGATCAAATTGTTTCAGTTGAACTGATTTGACATTCGCCGTATAATCTCCACTCGGAACGGATGCCTTGACGTCCCCTCAATACGGATAGAGACACTTCAACCGAGCGAGGGAGAACCGATCCATGAGCGAGGTTCGGGATCGCGGGCCGGAGCCAGCGGCAGGCCAGTTGTCCGGTGGAGCGGTGGAGAGGTCGGGATCATTTCCCCAAGGGACGGGTCTCGCGATTCTCGGTCCTATCGCTGAACGGAGGGTGTTGAGTGCGGTCCGGAGGATTGTCCATGCCGTGGATTTGGATTCGCGGCGGCTTCTTCAGCAGTGCAACCTGACCGGGCCGCAACTGGTGTGCCTGCATACCCTGGCGGAAGAAGGGCCGTTGACTGCCCGGGCCCTTGCCGACAGGGTCCACGTCAACCCGAGCACCCTGGTGGGCGTTCTGGATCGGCTCGAAGGCAAGGGGTTGGTGGAACGACGGCGGGACCGCAAGGACCGGCGGTCGGTCTCCCTGAAGATGACCGAGCGAGGAGAGCAATTCGTCCGGCAAGCGCCGTCGCCGTTACAGGCCACGTTGATGGTGAGGCTGCGTGAGATGAACCAAGAGGATCAGTCGCGTTTGGCCAGTGCGATGGAGGAAGTCGTAGCCCTGATGGAGGCCCCGGAACCTGCCGGCAAGGAGGAAGGGACGTGAGCGAGGGAGATCCCCACTGGTACAAGGACGCGATCATCTACCAGCTCCACGTCCGCTCGTTTTGCGATTCAAGCGGCGACGGGGTGGGCGATTTCCGCGGCCTGGCGCAGAAGCTCGATTACGTGCAGGACCTCGGGGCCACGGCGGTCTGGCTGCTGCCGTTTTACCCCTCGCCGTTGCGCGACGACGGCTACGACATCGCCGACTACCTGGGCATTCATCCGAGCTACGGCACGTTGCAGGACTTCAAGGCGTTTCTCCGCGCCGCGCATGGGCGGGGCTTGAAGGTCATCACCGAACTGGTGGTCAACCACACGTCGGACCAGCATCCGTGGTTCCAGCGGGCGAGGCGGGCCAAGGCCGGCAGCCGGCACCGCGACTACTACGTCTGGAGCGACACGCCGGAGAAGTACAAAGACGCCCGCATCATCTTCAAGGATTTCGAGACCTCGAACTGGACCTGGGACCCGGTGGCGCAGGCCTACTACTGGCACCGGTTCTACAGCCATCAGCCGGACCTGAACTACGACAATCCCGAGGTGCGCAAGGCGATCCTGCACGTCGTGGATCACTGGCTGGACATGGGGGTCGACGGGCTCCGCTTGGACGCCGTTCCGTATCTCTTCGAGCGGGACGGGACCAACTGCGAGAACCTGCCCGAAACGCACGCCTTCCTGCGCGAGATCCGGGCCTACGTTGATGCGCGCTATCCGGGACGGATGCTGCTGGCCGAAGCGAACCAGTGGCCGGAAGACGCGGCGGCCTATTTCGGCAAGGGGGACGGGTGCCACATGGCGTTCCACTTCCCCGTCATGCCGCGCATGTTCATGGCCGTGCAGATGGAGGACCGGTTCCCCATCCTCGACATCATGCAGCAGACGCCCGAGATCCCCGAGGCGTGCCAGTGGGCGATCTTCCTGCGGAACCACGACGAGTTGACGCTGGAGATGGTCACCGACGAAGAGCGCGACTACATGTACCGCGTCTACGCGCACAACCCGCAGGCCCGCATCAACCTGGGAATCCGCCGCCGGCTCGCGCCGTTGTTGGGCAACCACCGGCGGAAGATGGAGCTGCTGAACTCGCTGCTGCTGTCGCTGCCCGGGACGCCGGTGCTCTACTACGGCGACGAGATCGGGATGGGCGACAATATCTTCCTCGGCGACCGGAACGGGGTCCGGACCCCGATGCAGTGGAGCCCGGACCGCAACGCGGGGTTCTCAGGGTGCAACCCGCAGCAACTCTACCTCCCGCTGATCATCGACCACGAGTACCATTACGAAGCGATCAACGTGGAGACCTCGCGGCGCAATCCGTACTCGCTCTTCTGGTGGATGAAGCGGCTTATCGCCATGCGTCAGCAGGGGCAGGTGTTCGCCCGGGGAACGCTCCGGTTCTTCCTGCCCGAGAACCCGAAAGTGCTGGCCTACCTGCGGAGCTACCAGGGGGAGTCGATCCTGGTGGTGGCCAACCTTTCGCGGTTCTCCCAGTTCGTGGAACTCGACCTGGCCGAGTTCCGCGGGAGCGCGCCGGTCGAACTCTTCGGACAGACGGCGTTCCCGAGGGTCGGCGAGTTGCCGTACCTCCTGACGTTGGGGCCGCACAGCTTCTACTGGTTCGGCCTCCCGAAGCCGTCGGAGCCGCCGATCGTGGTGGCGGGTACGGCGTCCGCGGCGACGCACGACGGAGATGTGCTCCCGTCGCTCCGGACGGCTCGTCGTTGGGAGACCGTGTTGGAAGGACAGCCGAAGAGGGCCTTGGAGAAGTACCTGCCGCGATTCCTGGCAACGCGCCGCTGGTTTGGAGGCAAGGCGAAACCGATCCGCTCGGTGAGCATCGCGGACGTGATTCCCCTCGAACTCGCGGACGAAGGACCGGAGGTCTATCTTGCCCTGCTGCGGGTGGCCTACATCCAGGACGAGCCGGAGACGTACCTCCTGCCGTTGGCCTTCGCCTCGGGAGCGCGGGCCGAGCAGAGGATCGCCGAGCGGTCGGGGGCCGTGGTGGCCCACGTGCAGGTCGTCCTCGACGACAGGGTCGAAGAGGGCGTGCTCTACGACGCCTTTGGGGAAGAACAATCCAGCCGCATCTTGTTGGACCTCATCGCGTCGCGTCGCCGGTTCTCGGGCGCGTGCGGCAAGCTCCGCGGCCAGGCGGCGAAGTCGTTCCGCGCGCTGCGGGGGCCTTTGGAGGAGCCTCTGCCCGCGCGCCCGCTGAAGGCTGAGCAGAGCAATAGCTCCGTGGTCTACGGCGACCGGTTGCTGCTGAAGCTGTTCCGGCGGCTCGAGGAGGGGGTCAATCCCGACCTGGAACTGGGCGCCTTCCTGACCGACACGGCACGGTTCGCCCACATCGCGCCGCTGGCGGGTTCCATCGACTACCGCGATCCGAGCGGCGCCTCGTTCACGGTGGCGGTGCTCCAAGGATTCGTACGCAACGAGAGCGACGCCTGGAGCCAGACCCTCGACGCGGTCCACCGCTTCTTCGACCGCGTGCTGACGAGGCCCGGCGATCTGCCCCCCGAGGTAATCGAGTTGCCGCGCAAAGGCCTCGCTCACCTCGTGGACCAGGAGCCGCCGGCACTTGCCATGGAGGTGTGCAACGCCTACCTCGAACTGGCGTCGCTCCTGGGGCGGCGGACCGCGGAACTCCATCTCGCGCTCGCCTCTTCCGCCGACTCCCCGGAGTTCGTCCCGGAACCGTTTTCGGAACTCTATCAGCGGTCGCTCTACCAGGCCATGCGAGGGTTGGCGCGGCGGACCTTCCGGCTCCTGCGCAGCAAGCA
>Ga0067045_1028086_pt1 | contig 43734 bp, 39 predicted proteins | sample TerdegcTABiofilm_FD_59184 | JGI IMG/M metagenome (GOLD analysis project Ga0067045, IMG submission 59184) | Combined Assembly of (Gp0054472, Gp0054536) Wastewater bioreactor microbial communities from Singapore -Terephthalate degrading...
AATATTATCTCCCTTAGAGAAACACCATACTGTAGAAGGTTTATAGATTTCTAACATTTCTTCCTGTATGACTTTATAGAACTGGACCTCACGCTTTTTATTGATTTTGCAATATTTCCTAATCAAAATATCCTCTTTAAATGGAGTGGGCATCAAAGGATAAAATGTAACCTGCTCAATACCGAGATTTTTAAATATTCTAATATCATTCATAAAGGATTCTATAGTTTGTGTTGGGAAATTAAAAATCAGGTCAACATTAATAGTTTTAAAATGACCTTTAGCCAACTCAATCTTCTCGACTGCCATCTTTCTCGTTTGATTATATCTTCCAATTTGTTTAAGTAACAAATCGTCAAAACTTTGCACGCCAATTGATAATCTATCTACTTTTAAACCTTCAAGCTTTTTAATAACATCTAGATCCATCTCAGAAGGAGTAGTCTCCACAGAGATGCTCTTTATATCAAACATACCCTTTAACTCATCAATGAAATTTACTAAGAGATCAATATTAACTGTTGGGGTTCCCCCTCCAAAGTAAACATTATTGAATCTGAAGCCCAGTTTACTGTAAATTCTTACTTCTTCCATTAGCGCCTCAAAATATGCTTCAGCAATTTCCTCACTATAAACATATCTATTAAATGAGCAAAAAGGACAAAGCACTTTACAGAATGGAATATGGATATATAGCAAATTTAAATCTGTTGTACTAAAAGTGTAAACTAGTGGTTTTTTATTAGATTTATGGCCTAAAGTAAAGAATTTTTTGCTCTCATTTTGAACAATCCTTTCAATTAGTCTATAAAAAAAGAAATTCATCTATTTTGACTCTTTTTGAATTATATCAAAAACTTTAACTTACTATAAAAATAAACCTTTTATCTATGAGATTAAAGATTTTATTAAAGTCAATCTTTATTTAAATACTTTTCCGGATTCTTTTTAAATTCATCCAAGCAGTCACTACAGCAAAAATAATAGGTCTTTCCTTTGTATTCATACTTTTCTCTTGCATCTTCTTCCTTTACAACCATACCACAAACTGGATCAATATGTTTCATAATTTACCTCCTTTTATAATTTTAATTTATTTAACCTCAAAGAGTTCGTAACAACATTTATTGAGCTTAAAGCCATTGCAATTTCAGCTATAACTGGATGTAAAAAACCAACTGTGGCTACTGGAATTGCAATAATATTATAGAAAAAAGCCCAAAACAGATTTTCTTTTATTTTCTTAAAGGTTTTTAGCGAAAGATTAATTGCTTTTATAATGTTATCAAGATTCCCGCTTACAATAACAATATCACCAGCTTCAATTGCAATATCAGTCCCTGTTCCCATCGCAATTCCAACATTCGCCTGCTTTATCGCTGGTGCATCATTAATTCCATCTCCCACGAAAGCAATTATGTTTCCCTCTTTTTGCAGACTCTTTATAACTTGCAGCTTATCTTTTGGCAAAACTTCTGCTTTAACAATATCAATGCCTACTTTTTTAGCAATTGATTTTGCAGTCCTTTCATTATCCCCTGTAAGCATAATTGGCGCAATATGAAGAGATTTAAGCTTTTCAATAACCTCTTTTGCCTCTTTCTTTATTCTGTCTCCTACTCCCGCTATGCAGAGAATATTCTCTTCCTGAAACAAGGCCAAGGCAGTTTCTCCCGCTGATTCTATTTTTTCAATTATTTTACTTATTTCCTCTCTATCCTTATTAGAGATATTTTTATCAGGCTTTTTAACTATATATTCTTTGCCATTAACTCTTCCTTTTATACCAATTCCTGGAATAGCAGCAAAACCTTCTACAAAAAAGGGGTTAATTCCTTCGTTCTCACCCTTTCGGACTATTGCTTTTGCAATAGGATGTTCTGATAATTTTTCAATAGAAAAAAGTATTCTAAAACCAGAACCATCAGGTGAAAAATCATAAAGCTCAATCAATTCTGGTTTTCCATAAGTTATAGTTCCTGTTTTGTCAAAAACAATTGTATTTACATCTTTCATTGTCTGAATAACAGTACCATTCCTTATAAGAATGCCATTTCTTGCACCGAGTCCACTGCTAACTATTAAAGCAGTAGGAGTTGCCAAACCTAAAGCGCAGGGACAAGCAATTACAAGTGTTGCAACAGAAGCAAATATAGCCTGAGAGGTTTGATTTAAATCAGGATTTATCCATGGAATAAAACTCGAGCCCCAGACAGTAATTGCTCTTCCCACGTCTGGAAAGAAAAACCAGAATAGAAACACTAAGAGCGAAATCAAAAGAACTGTCGGAACGAAATAAGAGATAACTTTATCAGCAAATTCTTGCACTGGCACTTTCGAGCTCTGTGCATCGTAAACAAGCTTTATAAGTTGTGAAAGAAAGGTGTCAGACCCAATCTTTGTGACTTTAACTTTAATGGAACCTAACTGGTTTATCGTTCCACCGATCACTTCATCGCCAACACTCTTGCTAACAGGCAAGGATTCTCCTGTTGCCATAGATTCATCTAAGGTTGTTGTTCCCTCAATTATTATGCCATCTGTTGGAATCCTTTCTCCTGGCTTAATAATCATAATATCCTCTATATCAAGCTGACTTACCTGCACCTCTACTTCTTTGCCATCAACTATAATTCTTGCATTCTTTGCACTTATCTCAAGAAGACTTTTTATTGCCTGAGTTGTTCTTCCTTTTGCTAAGGTTTCAAGATGCTTTCCAAACAAGTGAAAGAACATTATCATCCCACCCACATAAGAAAAGTTTGTGATTTGAAGACCAAAAATTTTTGTAACTCCCGTTAGATATGAAGCACTTGTTCCAATGGCTATTAATATGTCCATATTTAAACTACCGTGAATAAGTGCCTTAAATGCTCTATTTAGAACTGGAAAACCGATAACAAAAATCATAAGCCCTGAGAACATTAGATCCAAGAAATCCATAAAGGGAACCATCTTGCCAAACATTGAAAAAGCCATAATTACAGTTAAAGGAATCAAGAGAAAGATAGATAAAATAAGCCTTCTTTTTGAAGTTTTAAGTTCATTTAATCCTTCTTCTTTTTCAATACTCAGAGAATAACCGGCTTTTTCAACATTTTTAAATATATTTTCAAGAGAGGTAACAGATTGATCATAAGTAAATGTTGCCTTATTGGTTGCAAGATTCACATTTACGCTAATAACACCAGAGGTATTTTCAATCGCCTTCTTAACTGCAACGGCACAAGCCGCACAACTCATTCCATTTACATTGGCTTCTTCTTTCTTAATCATAAATATTTCTCAAAAATATATTGAACTGATTAAATTCCATAAGTTAATAATAGGTGAAATTTACTTTAGTTCAATAGAAATAACTTAATAATTACCCGCTATATGGATTCCCGATAGATACGCTTGGGAATGTTACTCCCTTTTTGTCACTCCGAAGGCATCTTTTTGCCTGAGGGGTCTCTCTAAGGAGACTTTAAATACGAGATCCCTCACTTCGTTCGGGATGACAAGAATAGGCGTTCGGAATGACGGAAGAAAAGGAATGCCAATGAAAGGATGGAAATGACAGGAAGAGACAAAAAAGAGAGGGGAAGTGCGAGAATGGCAGGAAGGGGGCAGGAATAACAGGAGAGTGCGGGAATGGTGAAGAAAACTCACTCCTTATCTGAAGTGGATTCGCCTTCAAAAAGAGGAAAAAAGAGTTTAATTGTTGTTCCCTTTTCCACTTCACTTGCAAGAAATATTCGTCCTTTATGTTCCTCTACAATCCGCTTAACAATTGAGAGTCCTAACCCCGTACCATGCTCTGCAAATTCTTTTGCATTAGAAGACCTATAAAAATCACGAAAAAGATTTGGCAAAGACTCTCTTGGGATTCCTATACCATTATCAGATACGGTTATCGTTGCAAACTTTCTCTGCTTTTCTTCAACTATAACTTCTACCTTACCACCCTCTTTAGTATATTTTATTGCATTTTCAATAACATTTTCCATAGCTTTCCTTATATCTTCTTCATTACCCCAGATATAAAGTTCCTTTTTAGGTCTACTAAGGCTAAATTTTATTTCCTTTTCAAGAGCTCTCTCTTTTAACAAATCAAAAATTAGTGAAACTAAATCTACAATTGGAATTTTCGAATACTCCTTCTTAACCTGAAGTTCAGAAGAAGCTAAAGTCAGAAGGTCACTTATTAAGTTAAGCATATAATCTATTCTTTTCATACCACGCTCGATTAACTCCCTCTGTTTTGGATTAACCTCACCAACGTACCCATCATAAATTATCTTAAGTAAGCTTTGCAATCCAGATACAGGAGACCTCAATTGATGTGCTATAGTGGTGAGAAAGAGAGATTTTTCCCTGTCAATTTCTTTAAGTTTTTTAATCGCCAACTCATTCTGTAGAAGTAGTCCTATTTCGGTGCATATCTCTAACAGTAATTCCTTTTCATCATCTCTGACATTTAAACCCTCTTCTTTAAAATAGAGTTTCAATACCCCAATTGCTTCATTATTCTTTGCAAATATCGGAACTCCTAAAATTGACCTGACATTCTCAGAAATCAATTCTTTACCATACTGAATAAAGGGTGAATTTGCAATATCCGAAACTTCGACCTCTTTGCCTAAAAGAACTTCCCTGTTAAGTTCACTTTTATTCAGATCAATTTCTCCTTTGGAAACATACTCTTTAGAGAGACCAGATGAAGCTACAATTTTACTTAAACTGCCAGAATCCTCTAACAAACGTATTGAGGCAGCTTTTGCATTAAACAAGTTTATAAGCTCTTCAAGAAAAACGGATAAACCCTCATTTATGTCGCTCGAGGAACTAACTATATTCCTAAGTCTTTTAATCAGTTCAAACTGTTTAATTTTTCTTGAAGAGCTTTCCCTTAATTCACTTATCTCGTCTTTTTCTTTCTGTTTAAGGTTCATTTAATTTACACTTAATATCAAAACAGAGATTGCTCTGCCTGTGGTAGAGCAATGACCAATATTCTCAATTCTCTTTGAGCACTTCTTTAATCTTCTGGATTAAAGTATCAGGATTAACTGGTTTCCTTAAGAAATGTTCGGCTTTTATAAAATCTGAATCAGCAAGTTTATCTATACGAATTCCCTGTTTACTCTCAATAGATGACACCATTATTATAGGAATGTTTGCAAATTCCTTATATTCAGGATTAGAACCATCTTTAATAGTGTAAGAAAAATGAAGTCCATCAGTAATTGTATCCATCATTATATCAAGCAAAACTAAATCAGGTCTAAAAGTTTTGACTTTCTCCAATCCTTCCTTACCAGAAGAAGCAATATCAACCTCATAACCATTAGCCTCTAATGCAATTTTCATAGCTTCAGTTACATCCTTATCATCATCCACCACAAGGATTTTTTTACTCATCTTATTCCCTCCTCTTTAAATTTTTTAATCTCGTTTAATAATTGTGACTCAAAGAGAGAAAAATTTTCTCTTAAACTACTTGAGATTCCTATTGAAGAAGTTAACTTCTCTATCTGTATAGCATAAATTACAACAGATAAATCATCCCTAACTGCCGAAGCAATTAGAACTGCATCCTTAACGGAACTTGAATGAATACTTATCTCTTTTTCATTTTTAGTAAGTTTCGAACAATCTACATCAATAACTCTTAGTGAACCTGGTGGATCCTCACCAAAATTACAGGCATCTATAATTATTGCTCTCTTTGAGTCTAATAAATAACTTGCAATTCCAAAAGTGTCAATACCGCAGTCAATTAAGGCAACATCTTTCGGGAGGTTGTTTTTTTCTCGAATATAATTAACAAAATGAACTCCAACTCCATCATCTCCCAAAAATATATTACCAGTCCCTATTACAGCAATATCGATCACTTTTTAAACTCTACATCAAGCAGATGAGCTGAACAAGAAATGCAGGGATCATAAGCTCTCACAAGCATTTCCAATTTTTTTGTAATTTCTTCTTCAGATTCTTTTTCTATTATCTCAGGAACAAGCTTTTTCATATCAAGCTCAATATTGGCAAGATTCTGTCCTGTAGGAATGACACAATCAGCATTAGTTAGCACACCTTCAGAATTATAGGTATATGAATGGTAAAGAATACCTCTTGGCACTTCTACCGCACCAATTCCTGTTCCGGCTTTAGGTTTGACAGCAGGCTTCTCATCCTTCAAGCCTTTCCTAAGTAAATCAGTTAGCATCTTTATGCTATCTTCAAAGCAATGAGCAATTTCAATAAGTTGAGCCACATTTATATAATAAGGATTGTGCACTGGAGGTTTAAAACCTACTTCCTGAGCTACACTTTTAGCAAGAGGAGAGAGTTTCGCAAAATTATTATTGACCCTTGCAAGTGCTCCTACCATATAGGAATCTCTATTTGCTTTAGTATGCTTTGCTGTCGAGTGAGGCACACAATATTCATTTGTAAGTTTTCTATACTCTCTATGGTTATGCCTTCCCGTATCAGAGGAATAAATAAAACCATCATATAAAGCAAACTCATTATCATTCTGGAGAGAAATATATTCAGTTGGCCTGATAAGTTCAGGAATTTTTATTGTTTTAAATACCTCCACAGTTGCATCTATATCTGGTAGAGCTTCTTCAAGTCTTCTTAAAATATCTTCCAGACTATCTCTATCTGGAATTCGAGTATATCCACCAACGACCTGCGACAAATTATGAATATGCCTTCCACATATTGCACCAGAGAAATCATTGGCAAGTTTTTTAAGTTTAAGCCCTCGCAACACTGCCTCTTTATTATTGGGAATTAATGCAAAGGCAGATGTTGCATTTAAGAAGTCAGGGACGGATAAGAAATAAAGATGCAAAATGTGCGATTGAATTAATTCTGCATTAAGATTCAACTTTCTTAGCGTAATCGTCTGTTCGGAGGGAATAATGTCAAATGCTTCTTCGGTAGCCTTAATAGAAGCTGTCGAATGGCCAACTGAGCATATACCACATATCCTACAGGATATATGGGAAATCTCATACCATGGTCTTCCAACCATAAATCCCTCGAAAAACCTTGGAGCTTCAGTTATCTCAAGATTGATTTTCTCAATATTGCCATCTTTTGCATTTACGACAATGTTTCCATGCCCCTCAACTCTTGTTATATATTGAACATTTATATTCAGATCCTTCATTTAAGTTCATCCTCCCTATATGCATTGAATATATTAAGATCAGTTAATATTTCATCGACTGATTTTCCGTACTTTTCGAGTATTTGTTTTTCTGCATTAACTTCAGGATTCTCAATAAAACCTCTACAACCCTCACAAGAATTTCCATTTTGCGGACATATCGCTCCACAACCAGCACGAGTTATTGGACCAAGACAGGTAAGTCCCTTTTCAAATACACAAACATTTTCCTTTAATCTACATTCTACACACAAAGGATAATCAGGAATTTGTGGCTTCTTGCCGAGAAGAATTGATTTAAAGACTTCCATAAATTCTTTCTTATCAATTGGACAACCCCACACATAATAATCAACTTTCACAAACTTGTCTATGGGATAAGCTTTCTCCAAAGTTTCATAGTAACCAGCATCCCTACCATAAACTCTTTCCCTTATCCAAGAGATTGGTTTAAGATTCTTTAAAGCGTTAAGTCCGCCTGTTGCTGCACAGGCTCCTAAGGCAACAACTATTTTTGCTTTTCTTCTGATATCCTCTAATCTCTCCCTGTCATGTTCTCTTGTAATGCTGCCCTCTATGAAAGCAACATCATAGTCTTCTCCCCTTTCTGATATTGCCTCTCTAAAATTAACAATATCAACTTTTGATAGGATATCGAGTATTTCATCTTCAAGATTTATAACAGTAAGCTGACATCCTTCACAGCTTGCAAAATCAAAAAAAGCCACTTTTGGCTTCATCACAGTGCCTCCTCGAGTTCTTTAATTGTAGTATATTCAAAAACCGGGCCATCTTGACAGCAGTAAAGACCATTTATCTGGCAATGACCGCATTTACCAACCCCACATTTCATTTTTCTTTCTAAGGACATTACTATGTTCTTCTCTAAGATACCTTTGGTTCTACACTCAAGTAAAACAAATTTATACATTATTGGTGGCCCACATATCACAGTAATAGTATTTTCTGCATCTATTTCTAAATCGGGGAATAGTGTTGTTATAACTCCAACGTGCCCCCTCCAGGAATCATCTCCCTTATCAACAGTATCCAAAAACTTTATATCATTTCTTCCCTTTAAGGCAGAAATCTCATCTTTAAATAAAAATTCAGCTGGCGTTTTAACCCCGTAGAGTATTGTTATGTTTCTATAATTTTTTCTCTCCTCACCAGAAGTTACATAATTTATCAGAGACCTCAAGGGGGCATAACCAATACCTCCAGCAACAAAAAGAAGATCTTTTCCTTTCATCTTTGCAACATCGAAAAATGTTCCATAGGGACCCCTAATTCCTATCTTTGCTCCACTTTCGAGATTGTGTAAAGCAGATGTAACATTGCCAACTCTTCTCACGCACAATTCAAAAGTATTCTCTTTCCTATTTGGAGGAGATGTAACAGAAATAGGAGCTTCTCCAACTCCAAAAATTTCAACCTGTACAAATTGTCCTGGCTTATGTCCTAACCTTCTACCCGGAAGTTCTATTTCGAATACCTTTTCCAGAGCTGTAATCTGCTTTACAGATCTGATTGTTGCTATTTCGGGTGTATATATTGTTTTTTCACTCATTTTTAAATCCTCCTCTTTTAGACCCTGGCCTTTACGCCATTATATTCTTTAGTAAGCCTGTTTACAGTCTCAACTACTTCTATACCAGCTAAACATTCACTACCACATCTTCCGCAACCAACACAAAAAGAAGGAGAAAATCTACTCAAGTAATAAAATTTCCTATAAAATCTATGTCGATCTCTCGAGGATTTTTCCTTCCTGAATACTTCCCCAGTCCCGACCTTAGTAAATGACTCAAGATGACAGGAATCCCATTGACGGATTCTTTCACCAGTTGTAAGTTTTAAATTCATTGAATCATAGACATCAAAACAATAACAAGTTGGACAAACAAGATTACATCTTCCACAAGCGACACATTTCTTTCCATTCTCTTCCCAGACTTTACTGTTATAAACGCCAAAGAACATAAGGGGCAATTCTGACAAAGGAATATTCATTATATTTCTAACAGAAGCTTTTTTCTTCTCTACGAATTCATCTCTTTTCTGAATCTCTCCATCAGTTGCATCTCTGATAAAGTCAATACCTGTAATAAGCTCCCTCCCTTGCTCTGTAGAGACATTTATGAGGTAGCCATTCCCTATATCAGTCAGAAAAAGGTCAAAATATTCATTCTTAGGAACAGCGCTATCAACACTTGTGCAAAAACATCTATCGTCTGGCATACAGTCAATCCCTATGAGAACTGTTTTCTTTCTCTTTCTCAGATAATTATAATCTTCATTCTTTTCAGAAAATATCTTATCGAGCAAATTTATACCTTTAAGATCACAAGGATGAACACCAAAAATGATCTGGTTCTCGGCCTCCACAACAGGACTTACCTCAGATGTAGGGTAATCATACCTTACAATAGTCTCTGTTTGAGGCAAAAAATACTTTTTTGGTGGCAAAATAGTTCTAACATAGTCAAAAACTACTTCGCCCGGATCTTTAATCTTTTTAAAAGAGTAGAAATTTTCTTCTTTTCTTGTAGGTGCATTAAGCTTAAAACCTTCATTCATCAAAGAAGTTAAAAAATCTACTCTCCTTTCTTTTGGTAAAAACTTAAAAGACATCAATACCTCCTATCAACTTTTTTCTTAAATTTATGTAATAGTCTAAAAGTCCACATTGTTTATTTTCTCTACATAGTCCATCATGAAAACATTTCGGTTGAAGATATTCTCCCAATAGAGGAGAAACATCATTAACATCCTTCTTTATAAGCCAGAATAGTCTTCTTATCTCCCACTGAGATTTTTTGCAAAGCCTCAATCCAGATGCATGCATAAGTTCTCTATAATTCATTGTCATTAATATTTCGGTATTTACTCCATTGGGTAATATAAATCTTGCATCTTCCATAGGTACTCCAGAGAAAATAAGTCTCTCATACACTTCTTTACATTTTGAAACTCCATCCAAATAAATATTTAGAGCTTCTTTATTTTCCCTTATCGATTGTGGAATAACAAAAGAGAAATTTGACTCATTAGTATATCTCTGACTTCTCTGGGTAAAACTAACCCCTATTCTAAACCTTACAAGCTGGTGAGAACATGCTCTTGAAATATCCTTTATATGAAATGTAAAACTTACATGCTCAAAAACACTATGATGTCCACTTTTATAAAGAAGTTTAAAATAATATTCATTATCCTTATACGAATCATCTTTACCACGTGTTATTCTTGCAGCATCTGCTATAATTTTTAGTGGTTCATAAGTATAGTTAATTAAATTCACTTCCATTTTACTTCATTCTTCTGGAACCAGGTTCCTCTAAAGAAATACCCTCCTTACAAAGAGGACATTCTTCTTGTAAATAAGTTTTAATCTGCATTCTAACTATCGGAAAGACAGGATAACCAATTTCGACAGACTCTTCTCTTCTGTCAACAATTGTAGTAATCGCCTCTGGTTCTAATTTTCTTTCTTTTAAAAGCTCAATCAACTCAAGAGTAGTTTTGGCAGTTGTAATAACATCCTCAACTATTATTACTTTATCATTAGCAATTAAATCAAAGCCTCTTCTAAGTTTAAGAACACCATCTACTCTTTCAGCAAAAATACCTCTCGCTCCAACTAATCTGGCAAGTTCATATGAAGCTAAAATTCCTCCAACTGCTGCTCCAATAATCACAGTAGGATTAAATTGTTTAACCTTATCCACAATCTCGCTCATAACTATACTGTTCAGATTGGGATACTGTTGCAGGATTGCACATTGCAAATAAGTGTCAGAGTGCCTTCCCGATGAAAGTCGAAAATGTCCCTTTTTCAAAACTCCTATGTCTTGAAATAGTGAAATAACTTCCTCTTCTCTCATATCTCTTCTGACCCTTCCTCAATCTCTCTTATTATTTTTAAAGCCTCGTCTTTCGGAGATAAAGCTTTTATTATTGGCCTTCCAACAACTATATAATCAGCTCCATTTTTAATTGCGAATGACGGTGTTGAAATCCTCTGCTGATCATCACTACTGTCTTCTACTCTTCTAATACCCGGGCAAATGATTATAAAATCTCTACCACAAAGCTCTTTTATTCTTAAAGCCTCTCTTGCACTTGAGATAACTCCGTCTAAACCAGCTTCTTTCGCAATGAGACTCAGTTTCTCAGCCTCTAAAGAAGCATTGGATGCAAAGCCTAACCTTTCAAGTTCACTATCATCAAGAGATGTAAGTACAGTAACTCCAATTAATTTTGTTGCAGGTGAACCTCTTAAAACTGCATCTTTTGCTTCTCTCATTGCTTGAAAACCTGATAATGTATGCATATTAATTATATCGAGAGAATAAGAAGCTAATGCTTCCATTGCTTTCGCAACTGTATTTGGAATATCATTTAGCTTTAAATCTAAGAAAATCTTTAGATTCCTCTTTTTTAACTCAGCAATGATACTAAATCCATATTTAACAAACATCTGAAGTCCTACTTTATAGAAAAACACATTACCTTTCAAAATATCAACAAGACTCAATGCATCCTCAATATTAGCAAAATCAAGACTAACTATTAGCCTCTCAAAAGGATTTAAATTCATCTAATTTCTCTTCCTTTTATGCGCCACACCAATAAGATCTTGAATATAGCAATCACCTTCTTTGCAGTAATCAGTAAGATCAGAAATAATATCTGGAATCACTAATGGATTATAGAAATTTGCAGTCCCAACTTGAACAATACTTGCTCCTGCAAATATGAACTCAAGAACATCTTTAAAATTCATTACTCCACCACAACCAATTATAGGAATATTTACAGTTTCGTATGCTTCCCAAACTGCCCTAAGGGCAACTGGTTTTATAGCTGGTCCTGAAAGTCCAGCAACTACATTTTTAAATACTGGAGCCTTTTTATTTAAATCAATTGCTATTCCCTTAAGGGTATTACCTATGCATATGGCATCAGCTCCAAAGTCTTGAGCTACCCTTGATAAACTAACTATATTATTTGACTCGCTACTGAATTTAATAATTAAAAATTTATCAGTTTCGCTCCTTACCTCTCTAATTATTTGAGAGATAACTTCCAAATCCTCACTAAAGTAGACAGAATCATTTTCCACATTTGGGCAGGAAACATTCAATTCTAAAGCATCTATATCCTTAGAATCAAGAATTGAAGCTAATTCTACATAATCATCAATTCTAAAACCAGCAATACTTACAACCTTTACTGTATCTATATTTAAAATAAAAGGTAGCTCTTCATCCAAAAATTTAGAGATACCTGGATTTTCAAGTCCTATAGAATTCAAAACGCCTCCATAAGTTTCAAATATTCTTTGCTGAGGGTTTCCAGTTCGCTGCTTTAGAGTAATACTTTTAGTTACAATACCTCCAAGTATGTTTAAATCAAAGAATTGGGCATATTCTCTTCCAAATCCAAATGTTCCTGCTGCAGGTAGAATAGGGTTCTTAAATCTTAAATTTTTTATTCTTAAATCTAACCTATTCATAATGAATTAAAATCCACTACATCTGCATAAAATATTGGTCCATCAGTACAAACTTTCTTACTTCCAGCAATGGTTCTAACTGTGCAGCCAAAACAAGCACCAATACCACATGCCATAACTTCTTCAAGGGAGATCTGAACAATTTTTCCTTTCTGAGTCAAATATTGAGAAAATACTTTTAACATTTCATTTGGACCACATACAAAAGCATAATCAAAATCTGTTTCATTCTCTTTAAAATAATCAAACAAATTCCTATCAAATCTACCTTCCTTAAAATCTCTATGAAGGTAATAATTTATTCCAGCTAAATCGAGTAAAGAGAGAGGAATTCTCTCTTCCTCAAAAGAAACTCCATAATAAAGAAAAATCCCTCCCCTAAATTTATTTAATTTAAGATAATCAATTAAAAAGCTAAGTGGGGCTATACCCATTCCACCAGCTATTAGTGCAATATTACAATCTTCATCAGGAACACTAAAACTATTTCCGCAAGGTATTATGAAATCTATATTATCTCCTCTTTTTAGAAAAGATAAATTTTCACTGCCTCTGCCTTTAACCTTATACAAAATCTTCAACTCATAATTTCCAACTCTAAAAATACTGAAAGGCCTTCGTAGAATTGTTGGATTCTTTCCAGGGCAGGAAAGATGAATAAAATTTCCTGGCTTTAGAGAAATATCATAAATTGGCGCAGAAATAGTTAAATAGCCAGTTTTGAGTGCTATTTGACTATTATCACTAACTATCCCAGAAATCAACTTTTTTATAGACAATTTTACCCTCACAAATCGTAATTATCGGAAGTCCAATGAGCTTAAAACCAATAAGAGGACTATTTTTCCCTTTAGATATTAACATTTCCTCAGTTAGCACAAATTCTTCTAAACTAACCAAAGTAATATTAGCCTTCTTTGAAGGCAAAAGTTCTCCTTCATCATTAATACCAAGTATTTTTGCAGGCTTAGAGGTAAGAAGTGGAATAAGTTCCTCAAGCTTCATAAAGCCACCATCTACAAGAGCAGTAAAGGAGGCAGAAAAAGCAGTCTCAAATTCGGAAATACCAAATGGAGCTACTGAAAAATCCCTATTTTTTTCAAACTTAGTATGAGGTGCATGGTCTGTGGCTATACAATCTATTACACCATCTTTAAGCCCTTTTATTAAAGAAAGTCTGTCCTTCTCACTTCTTATAGGTGGATTAACTTTAAAGCTTGCATCAGTAGGATCAATATCATCTTCATCAAAAAAGATATGATGAGGTGTTACATCAGAAGTAAATTTAAAGCCTTTTTCTCTGAAAATTGAAAGTCCCTCAATTGACTGTTCAGCGGAAAGATGAGTAAAATGAAGGGAATAATCAAAATAATTAGCAATTAGTAAATCTCTGAACAAAATTGCAGATTCAGCAACTACAGGAATCCCGATCATCCTGAAACGACGAGAAACTTTTCCCTCATTAGCGATTCCATCATCTGAAAGGCCATTATCTTCCTCATGTAAAATTAATATAGAATTATTTTCTTTAGCAAATGACAAGGCCTCCATAATCAATTTTGAATCAAGAATTGCTCTTCCATCATCCGAATAAACCTTTAAAACACCTTCTTTAAGTAATGGAGAGAGTTCTCTTCCCCTTAAATTTTCGGTTATAGCTCCTGCTTGAATAACATTAATAACAGCATCTTTCTCAATTTTCTGCTCTACTGCGCTGTATACTATTTTATTATCGATAGGTGGATTCGTATTTGCCATCGCTACTACTCTCGTAAAACCACCTTTTGCAGCAGCTTTTGTACCAGTGACTATTGTCTCCTTATCTTCTTCTCCAGGTTCCCTTAAGTGACAATGTAAATCAATAAAACCAGGAAGAACAAATAGCCCTGTTGCATCTATTATCTCACAGTCAGTTGTATCTAAATTTTCACCAATTGAAACTATAAGATTATCTCTGATAAGAAGATCAGCCTTGTGAAAAGTGTTCTCCTTTGAATCATAAATAAAACCATTCTTAATAACTGTAAACATCTTAAATATATAGTATATTTAAATTTCTTAAATTTTAAATTCACACTCCTTCTTTAAATACAAAACACTGAATCACCCCTTAAGAATAACAACTTAAGATTCCCATTTTAATCAGGAATGACAGTCTTTTCTGTTACCCTTAAGGCTTGGTAGCAACGAGGGGTCTCAAGGAATGAGGAGAGAGCCTCACTTCGTTCGGCATGACAAGGAAGGACGTTCGGGATGACGATAGAATGTGCGAAATGACAGAGTAAGAAACACCCCGTCTCTTCGAGACACCCCTCTATAAGAGGGGAATAGAAGAGGAGATCCCTCACATACGTTCGGAATGACGGAAATGTTGTTCAGAATGACAAAAGGGGGCAAGGGAATGACAGAAAGGGAACAGAAATTTAATATTTTATTATTGATTATTGTTTTGACAGAGTGAACAGTTGAAGTATAATTCAGTTCTGAATAAAAAAATAGCGGAGGTATACTATATGATTACGGCAAATGATCTGAGACCAGGAAAGGCTTTTGAGCTTGACGGTGAATTATACATAGTTACTTCATTTCAACACATAAAACCAGGAAAAGGTTCTCCATTTGTCAGAGTAAAAATGAGAGGAATTAAGAGTAATGTTACAACAGAAAGAACATTCAGGCCTGATGAGAAACTTCAAGATGCTTTCCTCGAACATAAAAGAATGCAGTATCTGTATAAATCTGATGATGACTACATTTTTATGGATGCTGAAACATTTGAACAAATTATATTAAAAGAAGAGGAAATAGAAGATGAGGCAAAATATTTAATTGAAAATGGGATGGTAGATATTTTATTTTACAATAATCAACCTATAGGCATAGAGCTTCCAACAAGTATAGAGTTAAAGGTAATAAAAAGTGAGCCAGGAGTTAAGGGAGATACAGCTCAAGGAGGTAGTAAGTCAGCAACACTTGAGACGGGATTAACAATTCAAGTACCCCTTTTTGTTTCCGAAGGAGATATAATAAAGATAGATACGAGAACTGGTGAATACATTGAAAGGGTATCGAGATAATTAAATTATGGAAGATTTAAAAGATTCGCCACTTTTTAATCAAAAAGTAAGAGAAAGAGTTCTGACACTCCTTTATGAGAAGGAGTTTAGGGATGAACCCTTAGAGGAATTAAATGAGCTACTCTATGAAGATACTGAACCTCCTTCGTTAGGAGATGAAGCAGTTAAAATGACAAAAGAAATAATTAATAAAAGGGAGAGAATAGATAAAATAATAAAGAAATTCTTAGAGCACTGGGACTTTGAAAGAATTTCATCTACCGACAAAGAAGCATTAAGAATTGGGATATACGAACTAATTTACAGAAAGGATTTCGAGCCAAAAGTTGTTATAGATAGAATTGTAAGAATTTCAAAGAAATTTGGAGAGGAAGATTCAGGAAAATTTGTGAATGGAATATTGGGAGCCGTTTACAGAAATTACATAGAAAAGGATGATAAAGACAAAAAAGATAATAATTAAAGGAATAGTTCAGGGAGTTGGTTTTAGAAGTTTTGCTCACTTCTATGCTTTGAGATATAATATATCTGGATATGTAAAAAATTTACCTGACGGTAGTGTAGAAGTTGTTGCAAAAGGAGAAGAAAAAAATCTTAAAGACTTTATCGAAACAGTAACTCAAGGTCCTACTGGCGCCCTAATTAGCGAGATTAAAAACGAGGAAATAAACGAGAATTTAATAAATTTTAATGACTTTAGAATAGAGAGGTAAAATGAAGGAAGAACTTAAAAAATTCATAGAAGAAAAATTAGAATTAATTAACAACGCACTAAGGGATAACATATCAAGAATAAAAGAAAATTCTGTGCTATATGCTGCGATTTCTTATTCTCTTTTCCCCGGAGGCAAACGACTAAGACCAATCCTGCTTCTTACAACATATGAATCAATTAACGGAAAAATTGATGAGAGAGCTATAATTCCAGCATGCGCAGTAGAATTAGTTCATACATACTCATTAATTCACGACGATCTGCCGATTATGGACAATAGTGACACAAGAAGAGGAAGAGCTACAACACACAAAGTGTATGGCAATGATATAGCTCTTCTTGCAGGAGACGCCCTCCTTACACATGCATTTTATTTACTCTCTGAAACCTTTGCCGAAAAAAATATAGATAAAGACATTCAATTAAAATTAATTAATAAGCTTGCCTATGCAAGTGGTATAAATGGCTTAGTGGAAGGACAAGCATTCGAGGCTTTTCAAAAAAATGGTTCCACCGACGAGAGTATAATTCTCTACATCCACGAGCATAAAACAGCTGCATTGTTTGGAGCATCTTTAGCCCTTTCTGGTATCTTAACCCTGAGTTCAGAAGAGATTGTAAATTCTCTTGAATTAGCAGGTAAGAATTTCGGTATAGCTTACCAGATTGCAGACGATATAAAAGATTATGAAACTTCTGATTCAGAAATAAATTATGTTAAGGCATTTGGGAGAGAAAAAAGCATCGAGAAATTGAACAATTATCTTGAGAAGGCAATTACTACCCTAAAAAGTCTTCCATTTAATGCAGATAAAATTATTGATATCTTTTCTCTCATAAGAGAATAAATGACAGAAAGCATTCTTAAAAGAATAAATAACTACTTAGAATTGAATTATTTAAGCGAAGAAGAACTTAAGAATTTAAGTAAGGAGATAAGAAAGTTAATCATAGAAACTGTATCAAAGACAGGTGGACATCTTTCATCAAATTTAGGAACCGTAGAACTCACAATAGCGGTTTTAATGTGTTTTAACCCTTTAAGGGATGACATAATTTTCGATGTGGGACATCAAGCTTATACATACAAGATTCTCACTGGAAGAAAGGATAAATTTAATACACTAAGGCAGGAAAACGGAATAAGTGGCTATCCAGACCCAAGAGAAAGTGAATATGATAAATTTGTTACTGGACATTCAAGCACCTCCTTAGCTATTGTGCAAGGCTTTGCGATAGCGAAAAAATTAAAAAGAGACAATTCCTTTACTGTGGCCATAGTTGGAGATGGAGCTTTAACAGGAGGAGAGGCATTTGAAGCATTAAATAACATCGGACATAATAAATTAGATATCATTGCAATATTAAATGATAATGAGATGTCTATATCAAGGAATGTTGGCTCTCTTTCAATGCACCTTTCAAAAGTAAGAAGCAGTCCTTTATATAGAAGTGTAAGTGAAAAATATAAATCCTCCTTAAAGAAATATAATGCCCTTGGCAAACTCATCATTTCAGTTACAGAGAAAGTTAAATCAGCCTTAAAACAGATGGTTTTTCCGCAGATGATATTCGAGGAACTTGGCTTTGTCTACTTAGGACCTATCGATGGACATAATATTCCTGAAATTTGTGAAATTCTAAACAGGGCTAAAAAATATAGAAAACCAGTATTAGTTCATATATTAACAAAAAAGGGTAAAAGTGGATTTATCGATATTGAAGAAGATCCTATAAAATTTCACAGCTCTCCTCCTTTCACTATAGAAAACAATAGATGCAAAACAACGGAAAAAGAAGAATCTTTTTCTGAAACCTTTGGTCGAATATTAAAGAAAGAGGGAGAGAAAGATAAAAAAATAATTGCAATAACTGCTGCTATGTGTGAAGGGTTGTGTATGACAGATTTTGCTAATACTTTTCCGGAAAGATTTTATGATGTAGGAATAGCCGAACAGGATGCAGTAACATTTGCAGCCTCACTTGCACATAAGGGTATGAAACCAATAGTTGGAATTTATTCAACATTTTTACAGAGAGCTTACGATCAAGTAATACATGACTGTGCAATTCTTTCAGAACCTGTAATATTTGCTGTGGATAGAGCAGGAGCTGTTTCAGACGATGGCCCCACACATCAGGGTAGCTTTGACATAGCCTTCTTATATCCAATACCAAATACAGTAATAATGGCTCCCTCAAGTGCATCTGAACTTGAAAAAATGTTTAAGTGGAGTTTAGAGAATGCACAGTGCCCAACATTCATAAGATATCCAAAGGATAAGGTTCTTAATCATATTTATTCTGAGCCAATAATTCTTGGTAAAAGTGTGGTTCTTAAAAGAGGAAAAGATTGCACAATCATAGCTTTAGGTCCTCTAATTTCAGTTGCGATTGACTCATCCAAGCTCTTAGAAGAGATTGGACTTTCTGCTACAGTAATTGATGCACGTTTTGCAAAACCATTTGATGCTGAAACTATAAAAGAGGAGGCAGAAAGGACAAAATTCCTAATAACATTAGAAGATGGTGTAGAAACAGGTGGTTTTGGCGAAAAGATTATAAATTATCTAAATAAAGAGAGGATTAGGGATATAAAGGTCTTAACATTCGGGCTAAAGGATGGCTTCTCTCCACCTCTAAAAAGGGGGAAAATCTTAGAATATTCAGGTATTACAGCTAAAAATATAGTAAATTCTATAATTAATGAAAAAAGAAAGATTAGATAAACTTATATTTGAAAAGGGATTCACAAAAAGCAGGAACGAAGCTCAAGTTTTAATTCTATCTGGAGAAGTAAAAGCAAATGGAATAAGGATTACCAAACCATCAACTGAAATTCCCTCAGATTCAAAGATTGAAATAGAGAAAAGTGAAAGATTTGTAAGCAGGGGGGCCTATAAACTTATAAAAGCAATTCAGAGCTTTAATATCAGTTTAGAGGGGAAAATATGTGCCGATATTGGTTCTTCGACTGGTGGATTTACAGAAATCCTTCTCAAAAAAGGAGCCAAAAGAATTTATGCAGTTGATGTAGGGAAAGGACAATTAGATATAAAGCTAAGAAACGATGAGAGAGTGATTTTATTAGAAAGAGTAAATGCAAGATATCTGTCAGAGAAAGAAATTCCAGAAAAGATTGACCTCGCAACAGTTGACGTATCATTTATAACTGTAGAAAAAATAATCATACCTATTAAAGAAATAGGAAAGGAAAATTTAGAAGTAGTAATACTACTGAAACCCCAATTTGAAGTTGGCAAAGAATTGGTTGGTAGAGGTGGAATAGTTAAAAATAAAGAATATATAATGGATATGATTGAGAGAAAATTTGATTTCTTTTATAAACTTGCTCTTACACCAAAAGGATTAACATTCTCTCCAATAAAGGGGGCAAGAGGAAATATTGAGTACTTAATCTATTTAGTGAGAGAAGAAAAGAGTGGTTTAGATAAATCTGTAATTAAGGAAGTTGTTAATGAAAGTTGGAATATACTTCAGGAAAAGAATTGAACCAATAATTAAAACAGCAAAAAATATTATCTCCTTTTTAGAAGAAAGGGGGGCAGAAGTTTTTGTTGCACCAGAGGTGAAAGATGTTTTTCCTTATCCTCCATTAATAAATTTTGAAAAGGAGAGTTCAAGCCCAGAAATACTGATTAGTCTTGGAGGAGATGGAACATTTTTAAGAGCTTCTCATTATGCCGTCAAAAATGAAATACCTGTATTGGGTGTAAATTTAGGTTATATAGGTTTCCTCACAAATGTAGAGAAAGAAGAAATTCTTTCCTCACTGCATAAAATATTAGAAAGAAAATATAGAATCGAGGAGAGAACAATTCTTCAAGGTTCACTAATAAGAGAAGGGAAAGAAATATTATCGGATATTGCAATAAATGATTTTGTTATTCAGAGAGATCCATCCGAGAAAGTGATAACTGCTGAAGTCTTTATAGGAGAGGATAGAGTTGCTTTCACAAGAGGAGATGGGATAATTATCTCAACTCCTACTGGCTCTACAGCATACTCTTTAGCTGCAGGTGGACCCATAATAGATCCAAGATGTAGAGTATTTATGATAACACCACTATGCTCTCATAAACTCTCTAATAGGAGTATAATCATACCAGAAAATGAAATATTAACTATGGAAGTGGCAACAAAGGGAGATAAAACAAGATTAATAAACGATGGATTAAGCGAAACAATATTAATTGATATGGATAGAATCAAAATAAATGTTCCTCCCAAATTGCTTAAAATAGCAATTTTGACTGAGAAAAATTTCTACGATGTTCTAAACAAGAAATTTCAGTGGGGGTTATAAAGAAAGGGTATGCTCGAAACCATAAAGATTAAAAACTTTGTGTTGGCGAAAGATATAAGCTTAGACCTGGGAAGAGGACTAAATGTTTTTACAGGGGAAACAGGTGCAGGTAAAACATTAATAATAAATGCAATCAGGTTCTGTCTTGGAGAAGATTTAGATAAAGAGCTAATTATTAGAAACACTGAAAAAAGGCCAATTGTCCAGCTAATATTTTCAAATAACGGTAAAGAGTTGATTTGCGAAAGAACAATATCGGAAGCCGGGAAAAGTAGAACTCTAATTGATGGCTTATTTGTACCTCTAAAGAATTACAGGGAAATCTGCTCAAAACTTATATCAATTCATGGGCAGGGTAACACAGAAGAACTTTTCTCAAGTAAAACGCAGCTTCAATTTTTTGATTATTTTTTCAAAGATGAATTATTGGAGATAATCGAAAATGTCAAGACATTGCGAAGCAGATACATTAAGCTTGGAAGAGAAATTTTCGACATTGAGGCACAAAAGAGAGAAAGAGTAAAAGAGATTGATTTTTTGAAATTTCAGATAAGAGAAATTGAAGAGGCTCAGTTAAAAGAGAATGAAGAGGAAACTCTAAAAGAAGAGAGAGAACTTCTCACAAATGCCCAGAGAATAATAGAAGCTCTAAATAGTATAAGCTTAATACTTTCAGGTAGAGATTCTGAAAATGGAGGATTAATCCATGAAATAGAGACTGCTTTAAATATAATGAAGGATATTAGAACCTACTCTTTCAACTTGGAAAACATTGGAAGAGCTTTTTCTGAGAGTCATTCAATATTAAAAGATGTAAGCAAAGAGATTAGAACTGAGGTTCAGAAGCTTATAAACAGATATGATGAAAAAAGATTAGATGAGATAGTTGAGCGGATAAATACATTAAATAACTTAAAAAGAAAATATGGAGAAACAATAGAAAAGGTATTGGAAGCTAAAAATGAGTCAGAAAAAAGATTAAATAATCTCTTAAGTTATGAAAGCAGTTGCGACGAATTAAAAAAGGAACTTAATATAGTAACCGAAGAACTTACAGAAAATTTGGTTAAACTTAGCTCAAAAAGAGAATCACTTAAAGAGATATTTGAGAGGAAAATCGAGAAAGAGCTCGGAGAGCTTTCGCTAAATAAAGCTAAATTTGTTGTAAACTTTAAAAGAGAAGAGGGTGAAGAGAATTCTTTTAGCAGAATAAAAATAGGAGATAAAAATTTTAAGCTATTTGAAACAGGATTAGAGAGAATTGAATTTTTGATTTCCACCAATCCGGGGCAACCACTTCTTCCTTTAGCAAGTATTGTCTCTGGTGGAGAACTTTCCAGAATTATGCTTGCAATAAAAACAATTTTACGCGAAGTAGACGAGACCCCCACTCTGATTTTCGATGAAATAGATGAAGGTATCGGAGGAAAAGTTGGAGACAAAGTTGGAGAAAAACTTCACCAGATTGCAGAGAGCAAACAGGTAATTTGTATTACACATCTTTCTCAAATAGCCTCTAAAGGAGACCACCACTTTATTATATGGAAGGAAACCGAAATGGATGATACAAGTATAAATATAAGGAAAGTTCAGGGGAAAGATCGCATAATTGAAATATCAAGAATGATCGGTGGAGATTACCAATCAGAGGCTTCTTTAGCTCATGCAGAAGAAATACTTAGAAATAAACCTTAATAATAACTTACCAAAAGTAAAGAGAGCAATTATTGTAGGAAAGAGAAATTCAGAAGAGACTATTTCTGAGTTAGAATTGCTTTTAAAAACATTAGGTATAGAAACTATTTATAAAATGCAAATGAACATAAGAGAAATCAATCCAGCATATTTTATTGGAAAAGGAAAATTAGAAGAGCTAAAAGGAATAGTTTCTACCTTGGATGCAGATATGATTGTCTTTGATGAAGAGCTAAGTTTCACTCAGTTAAGAAACATAGGAAAAGCTTTAAAAAGAGAAATATCAGATAGACCAAGAATAATCTTAGATATATTTGCTAAACGAGCATTAAGTCGAGAAGGAAAAATTCAGGTAGAGCTTGCACATCTGAAATTGAGACTTCCGGAACTCATAAACCAACGAGCATCCTTCGACCAGCAAGCAGGAATAATTGGAACAAGAGGTCCTGGAGAAAGATCTATAGAAATGAATAGAAGAAAGATAATGGAAAGAATAAGAAAATTAGAAAAAAATCTTAAAGAAATAGAAAAACAGAGGAACTTAAAGAGAGAAAGAAGACTTGAGAGTGAAAACTTTATTATATCAATTGTTGGCTATACCAATGCTGGAAAATCAACGCTTTTTAACGCGCTGACTAAAGAAACTCTTCCTACAGATAACCTATTATTTCACACTCTCGATACTCGTATAAGAAAGGGCTTCATCTCAAAAGAAATAAGAGAAGTTTTATTTGTTGATACTGTTGGCTTTATAAGGAAACTTCCTCACGAATTGATAGAATCTTTTAAGAGCACACTTGAAGAGATAAAAACATCTGACTTAATATTAATAGTTGTTGATATAAGCGACTCAAATTTTAAAGCACAGCTTAAAACCGTAAGAGATACTTTAAAAGACTTAGGTGCAGATAAAATCGAAACAATAATTGTGTACAACAAAATTGATAAATTTAAGCCTGAATTCTTTCTTAAAGATAACGAAAATGGAATGTTTATATCTGCTCTAACTTATGAAAATATTGATAAGCTTAAAAAAGAAATCTTAAATAGAATTGAAAAAAGGATTTTCGCACAAAATGTTGCCTAATTTTGAAAAATTAAGAGAAGAGATGATAGAAAATCAGATAATAAAAAGAGGAATAAAGGATGCAGAAGTGATAGAGGCTTTTAGAAAAGTTCCAAGAGAAGAGTTCTTGCCCCCCGAGAAGAGAGAATTTGCATATTTTGATAGTCCAATAGAGTTAAGCCTTGGGCAAACAATTTCGCAGCCATTTATAGTGGCATTAATGGTCTATTCGCTTAAAGCCCGGAAAAGGCTTAAATGTCTCGAAGTTGGGACTGGCTCAGGCTATCTCACTGCAATTCTTCTTGAACTTGGTTTAGAAGTATATTCAATTGAAAGATATGAAGAATTAGCTAATTTGGCAGTAAAAAATCTAAAGAAATTTGATTATAAAAACTATAAGATCTTTGTAGGAGATGGAACTTTGGGGCTCCCTGAATATGCCCCATTTGATAGAATTATAGTTTCTGCTTGTGCTCCTAAAATACCAACCCCCTTAATTGATCAGCTAACCGAAAACAAAGGAATAATGATAATACCTATTGAAGAGAACTTCAGTCAAAAACTTATAAAAATAACAAAAGACAAAGATATTTTAGGAGAAGAATTTTTAGACTATGTTAGATTTGTTCCTCTAATAGGAAAAGAGGGTTTTAAGGATGCATTGTAATGAAGATTTAATTGCACCTATAAAGTTTAAAGATGGAAAAGTAATAATTTTAGATCAGAAAAAACTACCCCACAAAGAAATATACTTAGAGATAAACAGTCCTGAAAAACTAATTAAGGCAATAGTAGAACTATCAATCAGAGGAGCACCACTTCTTGGGTTAGCTGGAATTTATGGACTCTATTTGGCATCACTGAAGAGTAAGAACTACTCTGAGTTTGAGAAATATGCATTAAAGATAAAAAATGCAAGACCAACAGCAGTTAATCTCCCAAAAATGGTCGAAGAAATATTAAAATCTTTAGAAATAATCAAGAATAGCAAAGATATGAAAGAAATTAGTAAAATTATTTTGAATAAGGCAAGAGGACTTGAGAAAGAACTGAAAAAAGAGTCAATAGCAATTGCAAAAAATGGAGCAAAATTGATTGAGAAAAACGATGCAATATTAACTCATTGTAATACAGGCAGTCTTGCTGTTTCAGGATTGGGAACAGCTCTCGGAATAATTAAATACGCTCACAATGAAGGAAAGAATATCAAAGTTTACTTCACTGAGACAAGGCCACTTCTCCAGGGAGCAAGACTCACTTCATACGAACTGCTAAAGAATAAAATTCCATCAACACTAATAGTAGACAGTACTGTAGGTTATTTAATGAAAGAGAAAAAAGTTAACAAAGTTATCGTTGGAGCTGATAGAATTGCTAAAAATGGGGATACTGCAAACAAAATTGGCACATACCAGATAGCAGTCCTTGCTCATTTACATAAAATACCCTTCTTTGTTGCAGCACCTAAATCAACATTCGATGAATACATAGAATCAGGAAAAGAAATTCCTATAGAGTTTAGAGATCCAGGGGAAGTTAAAGAAATCTATGGAATTAAAATAGCTCCCCCGGAGATAGAGGCTTTAAATCCAGCCTTTGACATAACTCCAGGGGAGCTCATATCTGCCTTTATTACTGAAAAAGGAATTATTAGCTCTTAATAATTATCTCTTTTGTTTCCTGATTCCAACTAACTTTTGCGCCAAACTGCTCAGCAATAAATCTCACTGGAACAAATGTTCTTCCATTAACAATCTCTGGTGGGGCTTCGAGTTCATATCTCTCTTCTCCAGTTTGACCAAATTCTTTGATAAATACATCTTTCGAACCAATTCTCATTCTTATACTCTTCATATCTTTGTTCATTATTGTAATTTCCTTATTTGTCCCATCCCAGCGAACTTCTGCATCTAATGCTTCAGATATTAAACGCAGTGGAACCATAGTTCTGCCATTCTTAATATAGGGAGAAGCTTCAATTTTTACTTCTTCATCATTTATATAAACAACATTTGAGCCAATTTTTAATTTTATTAAAGTAACAAAATTAATGACAAGTTCGACTTTTGTCTCATTTGATGCTTTATCTATAGCTAAAACTTCTATAAAATTTGAACCCTTCTCAAGTGCAATCTCCTCTGAGAATTCTCCGTTACTATTTACTTTTGCATCAAGTTGCCCGATTCTAACAACTGCATCTGGTTCAGTCCTACCAGTGATAACTATCTTATTCTTATAAACTTCCACTGGTAGCTCATCAATTTCTAAAATAGGTGGAACTGTATCAAGTATGACAACTCTTGTAATTTTTGTTTCAAGACCTTTTCTATTTTTTGAAACCACATTAATAATGTTCTCGCCTTCGCTTAACTTAAAGTTAAATGAAAAACTTCCATTGGATTCAATTGAAACTTCTTCACCATTAATATACAGTTTTGCCTGAGCATCAGTAATACCAGAAATTACAATTTCGGGTTTATTAGTAAGATAATTTTCAGGCGGGAAGGATAAATCGAGAATTGGAGGCACTGCATCAGGATTCCTTAAGACTTTGATGAGAATAATCTCTGAATGCTTAACTTTCCCTCCTTCAGCTAAAACCTCTAAAGAAAAGTTCTTATCAGGAGTATCAGATTTGAAAGTTAATTCAAGTTTTGAGCTAAAAGGAGCTTTTGCATTATTTGGATTAAAAGAATAGGATTCAAGTTCTTCTGGTGGATTCAAAATCTTTAACGCTATCTCTTCTTCAAAATAAGGATCAGGCACAACATTAAACTCTACAGTCAATAGCTCTCCTGCCATAACCTCAAATTCCTCTGTTTGAGTAGCAGTGGAGAACTTAAAATCTGGTGGTCTACTCTCAATAACATCTATATGAGCTTTGAGAGATTTAGTATTTCCGTTAGATTTAGAGGAAACATTAATTACAAAATCCTGAGTTGCATTCACTTGAGCATTTTGTGGTATATTTACTCTTATTTCAAGCTTATTATACTTAAGTGCATTAATTCTTAAGCCATCATTTTCTCTAGGAGTAAATTCCTTACCATCCACAAGCACCTTGTAAACCCATTTATCCTGAGATTTATTAAGAACAGAAACATTAAAGGAATCATCCAATGTCCCAGTATTAACAACATAAGTAGTTATTACAGCTTCTTCACCCTTTGTTCTATTTTGAGATAAACTCCCATCAGAGATAAATTCAAAATCTTTTGAATTTATAACCTTTACCGGACATTCCATTGTTTGAAGAACTTTTTTAGTTACATTATCCTGAACAAAAACTATCAGTGAAACATTTGAAAGATTATATAGACTAAGCAATTTAAACTCTACACTTATATCAAATATATCGCCCTTCTTCCCAAAAGTTTCCCCACTAGAAAGTTTCATAGGTGTTCCGAGATAATCATTCAAATCATCATTTTTAGGAGTGATAAAGTCGCGCAAAACAAAGTGATGTATTGTATCTTTATTAATTGCAACATAGGGAATATTGCTTTCAGTAAGAGCAAAGTAAACTCTTGGATCTTTGTATGGAATATTATCAAGAGCAATAATAGTTGCAGAAGCTCTACCCACTTTCATTGCCGAATCAAAAGAACTTCTCACCGAGATATTAACAAGGGATGGTTCTTTAAGCTTTTCCTGAATTTTCTTTGAATAGCCATCATACATTGCCTTTTCTTTTCCAGCATCACTATCATCAGCGAGCCCAGTTGGAACTCCTTTAATATAATCAGTCCCATCGAAATATATGGTTGGAAGACCCTTATCGGATTGATACCACTTTAGTCTCTGCTCTGACTCTACCCAGGAAAGTCGTGGAGAAGGATGATCAGCTGTTGAATCAACATAATACTCAATAAAAACCACTCTCTCCTTTCCAAGCTCTTCATACAATCTATCCATTGCTCTGTGTGAGAAAGGACAATTTTGACACCAAATTGCAGTAAAAAGCTCTCCAAGAACAGTATGAGGGACTAATTCAAGCTTCTGTTTATATACAAACACTGAAGATGCCCTATGAACATTATTTCCTCTCGCTGCACTTGCCTGAATTTCAATATCATAAATCCCTGCTTCAACATATTTTGAAGATGGTTTAAGTTTAAGAAAAACAGTATCATTTTCAGGTAAATTTACCGATGCAGGAACAAATGTAGGAGTAGTATTTTTAGGCAGCCCCAATGCAACAAATGTGACAATTCCAGTAAAATCATTCTGGGAGACAATCTTTATTGGTATTCCAAAATCCTCATCAGCAGAAGCAACAAATATAGGTGGGATCTCTGTATAAAAATCAGGATTTGAATCTACTTTAAATATTATATCAACATCCTTAGTCTGCCCTGAATCAAGCTTAACTGTAACCTTTGCATTGTAATTCTTTCCGTCTTCAAGACTATCCGTTGTTATCTTAACCTTAACCTCTTGATTTGCCGCACTAAATCTTTCTGGTTCAACGCTAATAGCTGGATGATTTGAAGTAATTGAGCCAGTTAAAATATTTCCACCTTCGTTATTTATAAAGAAACTCCTCTCTAAAGAAGAACTTTTGCTTATCGAGCCAAAATCAAGATAATAAGGCGTAAGCCTTAACGTATTAGCTCCAAAAACATTAGAAAATGGAATGAGTTGAACTCTTAAATTATATGAATCAACTACTACTATATAATCCTTAAAACAGGTGATATCAGATGGGTAAAGAAAATTTCCTGGAATAAGAGAATAATCAAAATCAACATCTCCCCGTGCAATGTTAGATTCAATGTGAAATATTGAACCAAACGAACCATAAACATTGCTCTTATTCGTTAGTGTATCTACTATCTGAATTCTGTTATTAAGAGTATCAGCTACATAAACCTTTCCAGAAAGATCAACATAAAGTCCTGTTGGTCCATAAAAACTACCAATCTCCGAACCCTTTTTCCCAAATTTTCCTAAGAAGTTGCCATTTAAATCAAAAACTTGAATTCGAGAATTACCAAAATCAGAGACATAAATCCTACCATCAAACACACTTATTCCATCTGCTAAGTAAAATTGTCCGTCTTTAAAACCAAAAGTTCCAAATTTAGCCAGATACTTACCTTTAAGGTCAAATATTTGAATTCGTGAATTTCCTGCATCTGTTATGTAGATTTTCTCTTCATATACAGAAATATCCTTTGGAAATATAAGTTCACCATCGTTAGAACCATATTTCCCAAAACTACTGACATACTCTCCGTCTTCAGTAAAGATAAAAACTTTTGAGGCATCAGTATCTACAACATAGAGTTTTTTATCATAGTAGCTGATGCCAGATGGTTTTGCAAATTTCGCATCAATGTTTCCACTTTTTATAATGCGTACAAACTTTCCATTCTCATCAAAAACTTGAACGCACTTAAGTAGTTCGTCGAGCACAAATATATGCTTATCTGATGCAGTAACTGCAACAGGTTTAACAAACCTCCCATTGATACTTGGAGATGAACCAAAGAAATCGTAAAATTTGCCATTTAGCTCAAAAGAAAGAATTCTTCCTGTTTCAAAGTCTGAAACAAGTAATTTCTCATCTAAAACTGCTACACCATAAGGACTTAAAAATCTTTCATCAGTAATAACTCGCTTAAAAACACCTGTAGTAGAAAATACTTGAACTCTTTTATTTGCAGAATCTGCAACATAAACTTCATTATTATAAATCGTTATACCTTTTGGAGACTTTAAAGCTTTTTCTCCAGTTCCTTCCCAGCCAAAACTCGAAATAAAATTTCCACTTTCATCAAATATCTGGATCCTATTATTTCCTGTGTCAGATACAAAAATTTTTCCTTGAGAAATATCTATTCCGAATGGTTCCGAAAATTCTCCATTACCACTTCCACTTTTGCCAAAACTCTTAATGAACTTACCATTTAAGTCGAATATCTGGATTCTGTTATTTCCTGTGTCAGCGATAAAAAACTTTCTCCCATCAGTGGCTATATCAGTGGGAAATCTAAATAATCCATCGCTTTCCCCAAATCCACCAAACTGGCCTAAGTAGGTTGCTTTTGTGTCAAAAATCTGAACTCGTGCATTGCCAGAATCAACTACATAAACATTACCATTCGTTGAACAGATTCCACCAACTCCATCAAATTCTCGCTCATTTTGCCCAAAACCACCAAAGGCAAGCTGAAATACATTCCCTCTAATAAATGCCTGGACTCTATTGTTAAGTGTATCAGAGACATAAACCCTTTGCTGCTCAACATTTAAATATGTTGGCCCAAAGAAGACACCTTTTTGAAGACCACCACCAATAATTCTGATATTCCCTTCAGAAGCCAGTAAATTAAATTTTAGTGATGACGAGCCAAACCCTAAAAAAGCTATAAGTACTACTAAGAAGAGCGATACTACTTTTAAAGATCTACATACCATATTCAAAGTCTCCTATTCTTCAGCTGGCGGAGGAAATAGAATAGTAATTGTCTGAGTTTTACCATCCCACTCAACCTTAGCACCAAGTAACTCGGAAACGTATCTTACAGGAACGAATGTTCTGTTGTTCACTATTACTGGTGCAGTATCAAGAGAAATCTTTTTAGAATAACTCTTGCCTATAATAATTTGAGCTTCTTTCCTGCCTACCCAAAAATATAATGTTAAGTCACCAAGCTCATAAATTGCTTTTCTCTCTTTATTATCCCAATTAATAGATGCAGAAAGAGCTTCCCCGATAGCTCTTAGAGGAACAAAAGTTCTGCTTGAAGATTTTTCTATAAAAGGAGCAACATCCATAACTGAATTCTTATTATTCACTTTGACAGTCTTATTCCCAATAACTAAAATTACTGTCCTTTTTTCTACAACTATTCCGTAAAATTCTACCCTTTCCTTTAGTTTTGGATCAACAATTGGCCAGATCTCCAAAACTACACATACTTTTTCGCCATAAGAGGCATCAATTGAAGGTCGTAAGGTTAAATGCATAATTTCCTTTTCTCCTGGATTAATTATCTTAGGAGAAACACCCTCATCAAGATAACAGATATTAGAATAACAGAACTGCGTAAACCAATTTTTGTCAGTTGGACCATTCGGAAACCTCTTTTCAATTATTTTAGCAGAAAGTTTAGATGGTTTTCCCGCCAAATTTTTAAACGAGAAATAATATTGCGCATAAACTTCCTTTTCAAGAGGCTTAAAATAAGCATTCTCTGGAACTGCCTTCTCTGCAGAGTAAAGAATACTAACCGGTAAAATGTTGATAGTTAATAAACTGATCATAACGATGCCGATTAGTAATCTACTTCTAAAAACTTTGTTCATTCTTAAAACTCCTCCTTAAATTTTTCATTCACATTAACATTCATATATTAAAATTCTTGCACCATTCCCTTACCTACTTTATAAATATATTATCACTCCAAAGATAGTTCAAAAATTTGCAAAAACCACGCTTCGCTGTGACGAATTTGCTTATCTGTGCCTTTCTGGTGTGCCAATCTTCTTTCTATATACACAACCCTATTTTACCTTTACTACTATTTCGCCCTTTTTGTACCTACCCTTTGAGTCCTTCACATCAATTCTTATTCGATATGTGCCAGTTTTGTTGTAAGTATGCTTCAAGGTTATCTCGGAAGTAGTAGCCTCATAATCGCGTATTACCTCGCCATCACTCCAATCCCAGGAGTAAAGATATCTTCCGGTGCCTCCATCAATCTTAAACTTTACTATTAATTCTTTTCCTTTCGGAATAGTTCCATCTGGATCAAGATTTACAAGATATACCTTAAAGTAGATTGGGTACTCTCCCCCAACGCGACCACGAAGTGTAGTTTCCACTGCAAAAGTCCCAGTATAATATGGATCAGACTGAAATGTCAGCTTACTTACAATTAATTGTCCCTCCTTAGGAGGAATTGTAAATCGCTTTACCCGCGCTTTTACAATAAGATAATCAGTATCCTGATCACTTAATCCTTTCCAGTCAATGAGATTGCAGTCTCTTCCTGGATAACAATCACCTGCGTTCATATTATAAGCACTTATGTACAACCTACCATCCGAAAAATTGCCAGCAGGCTCAGAGAATAAGAATTCAAGATTAGGATCAAGCTCAAATATAATTGTGTTATTAACTAAGGGTTCATTTCCAATGTTTCTAATTTGAATCCTATATTTTACTTCATCCCCTTCCTGCACAACTTCAGGGAAAGATTTCATAAAAACATCAACTTTATAAATTTTTGGTCTTAACCTCACTTCAAGCTTAAAGGATTTTATAACAGTTAAATCTCTTAAACCTAAAGGATCAATATTTTTTGCCATAATGGAAATTTCATAATCACCAACAGGAGTATCCTCGGTTGTATTAATTGTCATCTGAGCTTTATAGGCAAGTCTTTGAGAGGTTGGATTAGGAAATATTTTGAATGTAGAATTTTGCGGCATACCAAGAACTTGGTCGAGCACAAACTCTACATCCTGACTAAACCCAAATCTTGGCAAAATATTTATATTATAAGTAATACTCTCACCCTGGCGAATGCTCGCAACTGCGGGAGCAAAACTAATGTCAAAATAAGGCTCTTCTATGACATTAAGAAAAATATCGACAGAGTTTGAGAGGTATTGAGCAGAAGCTGCATTAACAGTTATATTATAATTTCCATTTGGAGTTATTTGAGATGTATTCATTACAATTACCGCTTCAGCACTACCACCAGCCGGAAGACTTACTGGATTGGGATTTATTGTATAAGTAATACCAATTGAAGAGGGAGAACCTCCTGGAATATTGAAAACAAGGCCAATATTTACCATTCCTGAAGCTCCACCCTTTGAGATAACTTTTGCAGTATATGAAGTTTGCTGCCCCTTGATTACAGTTCTTGTTCCAGGAGTAACTTTGAGTTCAATACCTGGTGGAGTTGGAGGTGGTGGTGGCTCTGACTCAACAACAGTTCCAGATACGACAAGAGCAAATGGTTGTGGCCCTACAGAAATATTCTTGCCAATAACTTCTATTTTATACTGACCGATTTTAGGTTTCTCGATGTTTATTACTTCAACATTGTTTAAATCATCATAACCAACAGGATTTGCTATTGAGTAATTAGTGTTTGATTGAAACCTATTTCCATGATATTCAACATTACCAGGACCTGTTATTTTAAGATCTAAATCATTAACGAGGTCTTTCGAAGGATCATTTGCCTGTTTTGGAGTCCCTGGATAATCTGTCCAAACAAGAGTTGCCTTAACAGGAGCAAAATCAGTATATGCATTTAGGTAATATTCTTTTTTATTACCTGTTAACAAGCCAGTTGTTTCATTATAGAATTTTAATTTACCCTCCTCAGGATAAATAGCTTGACTAACATCTACTCTTCCCCATCCTGATATATAGTTTCCGATATAGAGATTTGTTCCTGTATAATCCATTAGTCCATCATTAAAGCAACCATTTATTAAAGTAGCTTTTAAAAGGGCTGCTGGTGGGTTTGCAACTGCAGGAATAGCTTTCTTTCGATAATACTCCCTTATAATGGCAAGAGCACCTGCCGTAACAGGAGTTGACATACTCGTTCCAGACATATTTACATATCCACCATCTTTATATGTAGACCTTAAATATTGTCCTGGCGCTACAACATCTGGCTTTATTCGGGAGTCATGAATAGGGCCTCTGCAAGAAAAAGATGGAACTACAAGAGGATTATACCCAGCTTTATTATTTTGAACAGCTCCAGCAGTAACTATATTCTTCGCTGTTCCCTGGGCAGTAATGTTAGTAGCATTATTACCAGCTGCAAAAACTGCTATAAAATCCTTATTCTCCCATAAATATGTATCTATAAGTTGAGGTTCACTTGAATAACCTCCAACAGGACCTCCCCCCCAACTGTTACTATGAATTCTTGCACCATCACTATAAGCATCTCCAAAGAGAGTACTATAAGCTGGTGGAGCAACAGCATTAGGAATGCCTGGATATTTCAAGCTCTGCATCACTAATCCTGCTTGAGGTGCCATGCCTTTATATCTTCCGGATGGATATGCTGTATCGCCAGCTCCGGTACCAAGTATTGTTCCACTAACATGAGTTCCATGACTTGTGCTGTTATCTGCCCAATCAGTGTTCCCAGCTACTTCTGGATAAAAGTGAGTTGCTATAATTTTTGCAGATGGAAAGCCAGGATGAAGTGTCGTAAGATCACCGTTGCATAAACCAGTGTCCCCCACTGCAACTACTTCACCTTCACCCTCGAGTCCATTAACATTATTATTATCCGAACCATCTCTTATAGTTACAACCTGAGCTGCTTCAGCATTAAATATCTTAGCAGGCTCAACTTTATTAATCGCGAGAACATCTGGATTGTTGTAGGCATTTGCAAGCTTACTTGCTGGTAATTTCTTAACAATCAAGAAACTATATTCACCAATAGTTGATATACTTGCATTCTCTTTTGAAACACCTATTGAGCTAACAAATTTATCAAAATCAAGCTCCTTTGTTGCCACAATGTTGATGTCCATAAATTCTTTTAAATTATTTAGAAGATCTGTGTTAACTTTAAGAATTGGTGGAATATAGCCCGCAGTCCTCACAAACCTTTTCTCTTTGATAGGAGAAAGATTATTCCCTTTCATCTTTACAAGATATGCAAAGGAAGGAACTGAGAAGTAAAACTTTACATCCATTCCTTCTAATTCGTACTTCCATTCTTCTTTTACGGGTCCGATAAACTGCAAGAGAAATATAGAATAAGTCTCTTTAGGATAAGTGCCTATTTTTGATTCTACCTCTTTTGGATAAATCATATTCTTAGCACCATCAGAAGCAAATGTATAGCCAGCATACCTGATTGTTCCAACATCTTTAAGCTCTGTATATGAAACATTTTTCTCGATAAGAATCTGTTCCTGTTCCTGGGTTATATTCGCAAAAAAGAAACTTTCATAGATCTCTATAACATCAAAACCTGATTTAACATAGCTATCAACCGCTTCTGGTCTATTCTCATAAACAAGAACATATTTCCCACCTAAGGCAAAAATATTACTTTTCGAAGGAAATAAAAAACTTGAAAAAAGAAAAACTAAAACAAGAATCATTCTAAGAAACTTATTCTTCAACATCTCTACTCTCCTTTTCAAAAGGATTGATCTTATTAACTTTATAATACAAGTCTTCTATAAAAGCAAAATACTTTTCTTCTATATATAAGATTAAACAATCCAAAGTCAAGAAAAAAATTAAACCAAATTGTAATCAATTTAAAACAAAAGGTTTTAACTCAATACATCAATACAACACGGTTAAATTTATATTATTAATATTTTCTATTTTTAATTTGCTTTGGTAAAAATTAGATAACAAATTTTCTTCAAAGCCCTACATTTTCTTTTAAATTCTTCGGATTCCTGCTTTCGCGGGAATGACAGAGAGGTGGTTTCCCATTTGTCATCTCCGTGAAAATGGATCTCCATTTTCTTCTGTCATTCCGCACTTTCTTTTTGTCATTCCGCACTTGATGCGGAATCCATTTCTCTCTGGTTTCCCGATAGATACATTCGGGAATGATAGAAAGAATACATCTTGGGATGACTTTTTTATACCTATTTAATCTCAACAGTGGCGCCTACTGAAACTAACTTCTCCTTGAGATCATTAGCCTCCTTTTCGCTAACTTTTTCCTTGATTGCCTTAGGTGCGTTATCAACAAGCTCTTTTGCTTCCTTAAGACCTAATCCAGTTATTTCACGAACAACCTTAATAACTTGAATTTTCTGAGAGCCTGCATCAGTTAAAACAACATCAAATTCAGTTTGAACTGCCTCTTGAGCAGCTCCTTGAGCTTGCGTAGCTCCACCGATTGGTGCAGCAAACGCAACAGGTTGAGCTGATACACCAAATTTCTCCTCAATAGCTTTAACGAGTTCAACTAAATCTAAAACCGACATTTTTTCAATTTCACTTATAATTTCCTCTTTAGTCATTTTTAAAATTCCTCCTTTTTATTTAATTAGATTCTTTTTTACTTTTAAGAGCATTAAGTGCATAAAGTAACTTTGAAATTATTCCGTTAAGCGACATTGCAAGATTAGCTTGAGGCATAAGTAGAACAGAGGCCAATCTTTGATAAACTGCTCCTTTAGATGGAATTTTCGCTAACTCCTCGATATCCTTTGAATATACAAATTTTCCATCAATGAACCCCCCTTTTATAGCTGGTTTACCGTTCCTTTTAAAAAAATCATAAACCACTTTACAAGGACTTAATGGCTCTTCAAAAGATACGACAATTCCTGTCTGCTTAGAAAAAACTTCTTCAATTTTTTCATCAAGTGTAATTCCTGAATTTCGAGCACCGATTTTAATTAAAGTATTTTTCGAAACATAAGCTCGCAAACCAGAATTTCTAAGTTCTTTCCTGAAGTTAACAGCCTCGTTAGCCTTCATCTTTTCAAAATCATAGAAAACAATCCCCTTTGCCTTTTTCCATAATTCGCAAACTCTCTCAATTAATTCTCCTTTTTTACTACGTGTAAGCAAATTTACCTCCTCTCCACAAAAAAAATTGCCTTCCCCTATGACTCCTTTAGGGAAAGGCAATTAAAAAAATTTAGCAACTCAAGAGGTTGCTTTTATCTTCTCTTTATTATAAATTGCTCTCCCTCAATGAGCTTGTCCTTTTTAAAGGACAAATTAAATTCCCATACCTTTATGGGAATACTCAAGGTCTCAGGGAAAAATAAAAACTAAACCCTTAACGATTTAAGCATCTTACTAACATTAAGTTTAATTGAAGGGCTCATTGTCAAACTAATAAAACATCCTTTAATATATTGCCCTTTAGCACTTTGTGGTTTAGCACGCATTACTGCGTCAATTAACGTAGAAATATTCTTTTGCAAGTCTTCTTTTCTAAAGCTCACTTTCCCGGCTATAGCATGAATATTTGCAAATTTATCTGCCCTAAATTCAACTCTTCCTGCCTTAGCATCCTTCACCGCCTTTGTCACATCATTAGTAACTGTCCCAAGTTTAGGATTTGGCATTAATCCTCTCGGTCCTAAAATCTTACCTAATTTACCAACAACATCCATAGAATCAGGAGTTGCTATAACTACATCAAAATCAAGCCATCCACCCTCGATTTGTTTAGCCAGATCATCTGCGCCTACATAGTCAGCTCCTGCTTCCTGGGCTTCCTTAACTTTTTCACCCTTTGCAAAAACAAGAACTCTTACTTTTTTACCAGTTCCAGCAGGTAGATTTACCACACCCCTGACATTCTGGTCAGACTGCTTTGGGTCAATACCAAGCAACATTGATATTTCAACCGTTTCATCAAACTTAGCAACCTTTACCTTAGGTAAAAGGTCCAGAGCTTCATCAAGGTCATATTCCCTATTTTCAATTAATTTTCTTGCATCAAAATATTTCTTCCCAGCCATTTTATAATACACCTCTTTTCTTAATTAAAGCTCAACTTCAACACCCATTGACTTGGCTGTTCCAGCAACTACCTTCATAGAAGCTTCCAGATCAGTAGTATTGAGATCTTTTAACTTAATCGTTGCAATTCTCTCAACTTGTTCAACTCTTAGTTTGCCGACTTTCTTTTTGTTTGGCTCACCGGATCCTTTTTCAATTTTTAATTCCTTTTTTATCAAAGCAGATACTGGAGGAGTCTTAAGAATAAAATCGAATGTCCTATCCTGATAAACGCTAATTACAACAGGAATAATGATTCCTGCTTGATCTTTTGTTTTTTCGTTGAAATCTTTACAAAATTGCATAATATTTACACCCTTTTGGCCCAAAGCAGGACCCACAGGAGGTGCTGGGGTTGCTTGCCCTGCAGGTATCTGTAATTTCACTATTCCAACAACTCTCTTTGCCATTTCCAAAACCTCTCTTTAAACTCAACTTCGTTAATTTAATTTAAAAATTTTAAAAGATATACCCATATTAAACATTATCAATCCAAAATATCCACTACTATATTCTTTATCATTTTAGTATGATATTCAAAAATTTCTTTTAGTCAATCACACTTAGTAATTCAAATAATGTTTTTACTATTATTTTATATTATTATAATACTTGTAGATTTCACGTGAGCGGCAAGCCCGAGCTTAAATTATTCATCAAATTTTATCTACATTTACAAAATCCAACTCAACAGGCATATCTCGTCCAAAAAGCATAAGTCTAACTTTTGCTTTCTCGGTTTCCTTGTTTATCTCTTCGACAATACCTATCATCCCATCAAATGGACCACCAACAATCTTCACAGAATCTCCGACATCAAAATTCAATTTTGCTTTTGCTTCTTCTGCTCCAACTCTTGAAAACATCTTCTTAACTTCTTCATTACTTAATGGCGCTGGTTTACCCTCGCTTCCAACAAATCCTACTACATAATTAGTATTTCTTACAACACTCCAGGAATCATCATCTAAGATCATTTCAACTAGTACATAGCCTGGATAAACTCTTTCTGGAACAACTTCTCTCTTTCCATCTTTGAGTCTCACTTGATAATCAACTGGAACTTCCACTCGTAATATTTTATCTTCTTTTCCTAAGGATTTTACCTTCTGTAAAAGACTCTTTTTTACCTTATCTTCATATCCTGAATAAACACTAATAAGATACCAACTACTCTTTTCTATTTTCTTCTGTTCTAATTCCGGACCCTTCTCTTCTTTTGCTTCAACCATAATTTATGACTTACCTATCCACCTTTTGCAAAGTTAAGAAACGCCTCTAGCCCTCTTGCAAATGCAAAATCAAGAATTCCTACATATGCTGCCCAAATAATAATAAAAATAATGACCACACTCGTTATCTCTAATAATGTCCTTCTTGAGGGCCAGGTAACCTTCTGAAATAACTCTACTCTCAACTCTTTAAAAAAATCAGCTATCTTACTTTGTTTTGCCATATCTATTCACTCCAGGCCCGGAGGGACTCGAACCCCCAACACTCGGTTTTGGAGACCGATGCTCTACCAGTTGAACTACGGGCCTATCTTACCTCCTTATGTTCAGTATGTCTTCTACAAAATTGACAATGCTTTTTTATACTTAGTCTATCTGAATCATTCTTCTTATTCTTGGTAGTTGTATAATTTCTCCTTCTACAAACACTACACTCAAGCGTTATTATCTCCCTATTCTTACTCTTTGCCATATTTAATCTTTACCCCTTATTTAAACTAAATTCACTCAATTATCGTTGTTATGACTCCAGCTCCTACTGTTCTACCACCTTCTCTTATTGCAAACCGAAGTCCTTCTTCAAGTGCAACAGGGTAGATTAGGGTAACTGTCATTTTTACATTATCACCAGGCATAGCCATTTCTATTCCTTCTGGTAATTGTATTTCACCAGTGACATCCGTTGTTCTCAAGTAGAATTGAGGACGATAACCCGAGAAGAAAGCCTTATGTCTTCCACCTTCCTCTTTTGATAGGATGTAAACTTTTGATTCAAATTTTGTATGGGGATTAATTGTTCCTGGTTTTGCTACAACCTGTCCTCTCTCTACTTCTGAATGCTCTACACCTCTAAGAAGTAATCCAACATTATCACCTGGATGACCTTCATCGAGAAGTTTTCTGAACATTTCTATACCTGTTACTACGGTCTTTCTTCTATTATGCGATAGACCTATTATTTCTGCTTCATCTCCTAATTTTATTATTCCTCTCTCAATTCTACCTGTTACAACAGTTCCTCTACCTGTTATTGTGAATACATCCTCTATTGGCATAAGGAATGGTTTATCTGATGGTCGCTCAGGAATAGGGATATATCTATCAAGGGCATCAACTAAATCCCATACTGGTTTAGCATTTGGATCATTCCTCGAGAGATCTCCTGTTGATTCCAAAGCTTTAAGGGCAGAACCTCTTATAACTGGTATTTCATCTCCAGGGAAACCATACTTTGTTAAGAGAGACCTTACCTCTTCCTCTACAAGGTCAATAAGTTCGGGGTCTTCTACTGCATCTACTTTGTTTAAAAATACAACTATTCTTGGAACATTTACCTGCTTTGCAAGAAGAACATGCTCTCTTGTTTGAGGCATTGGACCATCAACTGCAGAAACAACAAGTATAGCTCCATCCATCTGTGCTGCACCAGTAATCATATTCTTTATGTAATCAGCATGTCCTGGACAATCTATATGGGCATAATGTCTATTTTCAGTCTCATATTCTGCATGGTGAACATTTATTGTTACACCTCTTGCTTTTTCTTCTGGTGCATTATCTATCTCATAGAATGATTTAGCTTTAGTTTTTCCAAGAGTTGCAAGGACTCTTGTTATAGCAGCAGTTAAAGTTGTTTTACCATGATCTATATGACCAATAGTTCCCACATTTACATGGGGTTTTGTTCTCTCAAATTTTTGCTTAGCCATTAGTGCCTCCTATAAAAATATAAAATTCAAAATTTTTCCCATATACTCAAGCCCACGACCAGAATCGAACTGGTGACCTTATCCTTACCAAGGATACGCTCTACCTACTGAGCTACATGGGCGAAAATTGCGGGGGATGGATTTGAACCACCGACCTTCGGGTTATGGGCCCGACGAGCTACCGGACTGCTCCACCCCGCAACATAACCATTTAAAACTTAGACTAATAAAATAACTCAAAAAGTAATAAAGTCAATAGTTTTAATTAAAGAGCGGGAAACGGGACTCGAACCCGCGACATCTTGCTTGGAAGGCAAGAGCTCTACCACTGAGCTATTCCCGCTTAAAAATGGGCAGGGAAGGATTCGAACCTCCGTAGGCGCCTGCCAACAGATTTACAGTCTGCCCCCGTTAACCACTTGGGTACCTGCCCATTCAGACCAACAAAACTTTCAATTTCAAAGCCGACGATCCGACTTGAACGGATGACCGGCTGATTACAAATCAGCTGCTCTACCAACTGAGCTACGTCGGCAAAATATTATTACCTAAAAAATTTTTGCTCTATATTAATACATAAATTACTTAAAAGTGTCAACCACTGAATAACATTTATGAAAAAATATATTTACTCGATTCATAAGCAATTATTCCAAAGGCAACTGAAACATTTAATGAATCTTCCCCTTCAGTAATGGGAATCCTTGCCACATAATCGCAGTGCTCAACAATCTTTTTTCTAATTCCTCTCTCTTCATTCCCCATAACAATACCTATGTTCCTTTTAAAGTCGATCTCCCAAAGGGGTAGCCCTGAATGAGAATCAGTCCCTATAAACCAGATATCCTCTTTCTTAAGTTTTTCAATGACATCCGATAAATTATTTACGCGAGCAATTTTCTGGCGAAATATGGTTCCCGCTGACGCTTTTATAGCTCCCTCACCAATAAAAGAGGTTCTCCTTGATGTCATAATAATTCCAGAGAAACCAAAACAGGCACAACTTCTTACCATAGCACCTACATTTTGAGGATCTTCGATTTCATCAATTAAAAGAATCCTTAAGAAACCTTTCTTATCGGATTTAGTTAATATATCTTTGACATCCACAAACTCTATTTCTCCTGTAATTGCAACAATACCAGATTCTCTACTAAACTTAACTTTAAAGACTTCATCCGGTATTTTGTAGATAGGAATCTTTGAAACTCGTATAAGTTTATAGAGTGGTTCCGGAATTTTCTTATCCCGAGATACTATTATTTTCGAAATATTTTTTTTATGAATAAGTAATTCTTCTATATCTCTAATCTTACTAATTAACATCAAGATCTCTTACAATCCTATACACAGTTGAATCTTTTTTATCTTCAAGCTGGATTCCTACTTCGAGTAAATCATTCCTAATTGAATCAGCTAAAGAGTACTCCTTATTTCGCCTCTTTTCGTTTCTTAGCTCTACAAATCTATTTATAATATCAGAAACTTCCTCGTTTTCAATTTTTATTCCGTATTTATGGGATAATTCAATTAATTTCTCTTTCAGGGAAGCATCATCTTTGAATTTTAATTCCTCTTTTTCCACTTCTTTAAAACCAAATATATCCAACCAATTAACTAAATGCTCCTTAATTCCTTTGAGAGTCTCAAGACTCTCTTCCCCCTGGTCAAGAATTCTATTTATTTCCTTGCATGCACTTATAAGGATAGATAAAGCTAAGGGAGTATTAAAGTTATCAGTTAAAGCATTGTTTAAATCGCTTTCTAAAAAATCAAATAACCTTAATACTTCGCTATTTATATTTAACCCTGAAGATGGAGCATTAAGAATAGCCTCATTAAGTCGCTTTAAAGTTATTACAATTCTCTCAAATGTTTTACCTGCCTGGGAAAGAGCACTGCCCTGGAACTCAAGAGGAGAGGAGTAAAGAGTGGAAATAAGAAAAAATCTCAAAATATTGGGTGAAACAATTTTTAAAATCTCATCAATTCTGAATACATTTCCTATAGATTTCGACATCTTCTCATTATCACGTGTTAACCAGCCAGTATGAATCCAGTATCTTGCAAATGGGCTTATTCCAGTATAGGCTTCTGCTTGAGCAATTTCATTTTCATGATGAGGAAATACTAAATCTTGTCCCCCTCCATGTATATCAAAACTATTACCAAGATATTTTAAAGACATTGCAGAACATTCAATATGCCAACCTGGTCGTCCTCTTCCCCAAGGACTTTCCCAGAATGGTTCCCCCGCTTTGGCAGATTTCCATAAAGCAAAATCAAGAGGATCTCTCTTGTTTTCTCCAGGTTCAATTCTTGCCCCAACAAGCATCTCTCTTATGCTTCTTTTTGAAAGTTTTCCATACTCTTTAAAACTTCTAACACTAAAATATACATCTCCATTAGAAACATATGAATGCCCTTTTTCTATAAGCACTGAAATCATCTTAATAATATCTTCAATATTCTCTGTCACTCTTGCATAAAACATAGGTGGAGAGATATTTAAGAGTTCCATAGCTTTAAGATAAGCATTTATATACTTCTCAGAAACAGAAGAAGGAGGTATTCCCTCTTCGTTAGCTTTCGCAATGATTTTATCATCTATATCAGTGAAATTTGTAAGATAATGAACATTATAGCCATTTCTTGCAAACACTCTTCTTATTACATCAAATACAATTGCCGCTCTTGCATGCCCTAAATGAGGATAGTTGTTTGGAGTAAAACCACAAACATAAATATAGAGATTATCCTTTTCTCTTGGGATAAATTCAACTTTTTTAGCAGACATTGTGTCATAAAACTTTATACTCATTAATGATCACCCCTCGTAAAGCTTTGTTAATACGCTCTCGAGAATAGAAATTACTCTTTCTTTACCAAGAAGATAAATTACAAGATAAATTTCAGGACCTTCTTCCATACCAGTAATAGCTATTCTAAATGGAAAGTACAAATTTCTGCCCTTAATACCTAACTCTTTTCCTGTCTCTCTTATTAAATTTAAAATATTTTGAAAATTCCATTCTTTTAGATTCTTAAGCTTATCAATAAAAAGATTAAAAAGTTTAATAGCCTCTTCCTTATTTAATAATTTCAAATGCTCAGCATCTGCGCCACTAAATAAATAAATCATTTTTAAATACGGAACAATATCAGTAGTTAAAGTAAAGTGTTCTTTTGAAAGTTCTAAAACATTTTCAATTCTTTCTCGAGCTAATGAATCTTTTTCTAAAAAACCTCCTTCAAGAATCTCATCTTTAACATACGAAAATAGTTCTTTACCCGTCTTCTGTCTTATATAATAAGAATTAAACCATTTTAATTTCTCGTAATCAAAAATTGCAGGACTTACTCCAACACCTGATAAATCAAACAATTCAATAAGCTCAGATAAAGTAAAGAGTTCTCTTTCAGTTTTTGGAGACCATCCCAATAATGCCATATAGTTAACCAAAGCTTCGGGTAAAAAGCCTAAATCTTTATAATCAGTTATTGCAAATGCTCCATGCCTTTTACTTAATTTTGTTCTATCGGCCCCAAGAATCATAGGAAAATGAGCAAAATAAGGAGGCTTTAAACCTAAAGCCTTATATATTAATATCTGCCGCGGAGTATTACCAAAGAGATGATCTTCTCCGCGTAGTATATGAGTAATCTGCATCAACGCATCGTCTACAACAACTGCAAAATTATACGTAGGAATACCGTCAGATC
>Ga0067045_1003358_pt1 | contig 43616 bp, 43 predicted proteins | sample TerdegcTABiofilm_FD_59184 | JGI IMG/M metagenome (GOLD analysis project Ga0067045, IMG submission 59184) | Combined Assembly of (Gp0054472, Gp0054536) Wastewater bioreactor microbial communities from Singapore -Terephthalate degrading...
CTTGATGGTTTATATGCAGGGATAATAATATCCGCCTCAAGGTCAGTTTTGAAATGGTATGGATGTTCTATTTTTATTTTATATGGCTCAAGCTCTGAATACCCATGCAGCCTTGCATAATTTCTGTTTACACCGCCACAGACATTCAGAATTCCACATTCTCCGCATTTATCTTCACAGGAGTTAATCTGTCGTTGAAACTCCCTTCCATGGGCAAGGTATCTCTCTTCTGTCTTTGGATAAACACCGTAATCCCATTCATAGGGATCGAACATTACCTGGGGATTATTGCAGATGTGTGCCTCGTAACCTCTTAAAGGACAAAATGGAAAATACCGCACATTTGCCCATAGGTTATTTGCCTCCAAGATATCTAATGCCTCTTTTAGATATGGTGCCACCTCTGAAACCCTTATCTGTACCTGATTTAGTTTCTCATATACCTCTGGTTATTCAACTGCTCCCCACTGATAATGGGGGTTAAAATTGATAAAATTTACTATCCTTGCATTGACATGATTCAAATAATAGTGGGCAAGATAAGGCAGATCCTTATAATTATACCTTGTCAATGTGCAGTTGACCCTTACAAAACATTTATTTGCTTTTAAAAACTCTATGGTATTTTGCATCCTATCCCATGCACCCTTAACCCCGAATAGCTGATCCTGCATTTCTTTATATCCATGTATTGACAAAAGCCATTCACGGCATCCTGAATCTACTATTCTTTTGATTTTTTCTATTGCAAGGCCATTTGTTATGATACATGTATGAAGGCCTATTGACTCAGAAAATTTTATAATCTCAGGCATCTCGGGATGTATTGTAGGCTCCCCTCCTGTAAAATCAGTAGATGTATTACCCCGTTTTTTTGCTAAAATAAGCTCTTTTTTTATTATATCTCTCGGCTTTGTCCATTTATCTTTATCATAGGTGTAGTAACACATCTGACATCTCGCATTACACACCCTGTTTACATCAATCACTGCCCTTTTAGTTGGGATCAATTCGCCAAAAAACATATATCTATCTCCTTAAAAATATTGAAAAATCATACTATCACCATCTCCTCTGAATAAAACAGTTCATCCGAGATCTTATCTTTCCAGGAAAAAACTAGGCAATATCTGTTCTCTTCATTTTTATCTAATGCATGGTTTATTGTGCCATTGATAAAGGTAATTTCATTATGCTCCACAAGATTATGAAAGGCTGGGTTGGATAATATTTTGTCTTTTATCTCTTTTTCGTCTATTCCATCATGATATATTTTGAGCGTAACATCCTTAGTAAAACGTTTTTTGCTATAAAACTCAAGGATATCCTTTATGCTTTTTTTGTTGAATACATTTAAAAAAATACCTTTTGTATTTTTTGTAACAGAAAAGGTATTTTTATCAAAACCATCTTTTCTTCTCAATATCTCATGATACATCTCTTTTTCATGATGTATTTCTTCTTCAACGCCCCACTTTTCCTTAAATCTTTTCATATTTTCAAGATAGACATCTCGATAATCAAAGCCTTTTTGAAAGGTCCTATTTCCAAAATGATAGATAAACACATCTTTGCATATTAAAATAGAATAACCTTCTAATTGTATTCTCATTGAAAGGTCTGAATCCTCATAGTTTCCTGGATAAAATACCTCATCAAAGCCACCAATCTCATCAAAGAGGGATTTCCTTATACAAAGACACAACCCCATAATTGCCTCTGTTGTTATATATGTATTCAGATTTTCTTTAGAGATCTTCAACTGGTATGAGGCAAGTTTTCCGTAATCAAGTGTCACCGGTGAATTAAAATTCAAGGGACAATCATGTATCCTCTGCCTGCCATTTACCAGGTTAGAAATAGGGCCAGTTATACCTATAGAACCATCATTTAAAAGAGGTATCAATAGCCCTTTAATCCACCCAGGTGTTATAACAGTATCGTTATTTAAAAATATGAGATAATCTCCAATAGATACATCTACCCCTTTATTGCAACCCCCTGCAAACCCTTTGTTTTCTTTAAGTCTCAGGTATCTTATAGAAATCTTTGGATTTCTATCCCTCCATTTTGCAAGATTTTTATATATTGGTATTTCAGAACCATTATCAACAATTACTATCTCATAGGGCAGATCTGTATATCTTGAAATCGAATCAAGGCACACCTTTGTATATTCCCAGTTCTCTTTGACAGGTATAATGATGCTGACAAGATGATTTTTAAATTCTGGTGGAGAAAATTTAATTATCTTTTCTATACCGAATACACTTTCTTTAATTGGTAAGCTGTTTTTTCCCCCTGAATCTTTTAAGAATATCTCTTCGATTTTTTTCTTTACTGCATCTGGAGAAAAATTATCATGGATATAGGCCTTTCCATTTTTAGAAAGCCTATCCCACAGGTCGCCATCATTATAAAGACGTATGACTTTATCTGCAAATTCCTTTGCTTCATCAGCAATAAGGACATGGATTTCATCTACTAAACCCATACCCTCAGCACCTATAGATGTGGTAACAACAGGCAAACCCCAGGAAAGCGCCTCCCCTATCTTACCCTTCATGCCTGCACCGTAACGGAGTGGGGCAACGGATAGCCTTGATTTTAAAAGATATGGCGCAAGGTCTTCAACATACCCCGTCACAATTATATCCTCTGTTGCAAGGGATTTGATGTCCTCCTGGAGATTATTCCCTACTATATAGAGTTTTACGCCTTTTAGTGCATTCTTTATGAACGGAAATATCTCATTACATAGAAAAAAAGCTGCATCTCTATTAGGCGGATGATTAAAATTTCCAACAAAAAGGATATCCTCTGTATCTTCAAACACCTTTTTTATGTCTATCTTTTCATGGATATTCGGGACTATATCAATGGGTATTCTGCTACCCAGGTATTCCTCTATAGCCCCTTTGTCATCCTCTGTAACCACCCACACCCTATCTGCCTGGCGGTATGTAGATATCTCATCCTGTTTATTTGCCATAGCCTTTTTTAATAGTTTCGGATCTTTTGCAAGTTGGGCCTCCCTTATCTCACGGATGAAGTGTATATCTACGGAGTCAACGATAATCTTTGGATCTTTAGAAATCCTTTTTAAAAAAGGTATCCAGTCCTTTGCTAAATTCCAGAATTCAATCAGTGCATAATCAAATCCTGCCTCTTTCAAAAATGCGGAAAGGTTTGCTATGTCAATATAATTTCCCTTTAAAAAATATTGCATTGTGTATGTTTCTATCCCCAGTTCCTCTAAAATTGACCTGTATCTCTCCTCCGATTCGTTGTTCATAGCAATAAACACCACATGATAATCAAGTGCCTTCATCATCTTCAAAATATTAAATAATCTCAACGAACCAGAGGCCCTATCATACATAGGTAAAAAATGGTCCAGAACAAAGATTTTCCCCTTTATACCTCTTTCTGCTGCTTTTTTTACATGCTTCACATCATATGGACACTGGGATATAAGCTCATCTTTCCATTTTTCAATAAATTTTTCCCTGTTTATCTCCTGATACTTTTTAAATCCATAGGTGGTATCTGTCCCTGCTGTCTTCCCTTCGTGGTGGACTACCACACTCTTAGGCTGGTAATAAACCTTATACCCCCTCTTTCTTATCTCGAAACATAGGTCGGTATCTTCATAATAGGCAGGAGAATACCTTTCGTCAAACCCGCCAATTTCATCCCATAAGTCCCTTCTTACCATCAGTGCGGCGCCTGAACAGTAATCCACCTCCCTTACGAAGTTGAATCCTGGATCACCAGGATTCATACCTCGTCCATAATTCCAGCCATTTCCATCTGAGAATATAATCCCCCCTGCCTCCTGGAGGGTACCATCAGGATATATAAGCTTACAGCCTACTGCACCGCAGTCAGGCCTAATTTGAAAAGTTTTCAAAAGATTATCAAGCCATCCTATCTGTATCTCTGTGTCATTATTGAGAAATACTATATAGTCTCCCTCAGCATGGGAAGCACCAAAGTTGCATCCCCCTACAAAGCCAAGATTTTCCTCGAGTCTGAAATAGCGGATTTTCTGTATTTCTAAGTTGTTGAAGTAATTATTGGTTTCATCTATTGAGCCGTTATCAACTATGATTATTTCGTAATTACTATTTTTTTCTTGTTTTAATATTGAATTAACACAGGTCCCTGTTAATTCAATATTGTTGTATACAGGGATTACAATGGAGACGGAAATCTGTTTTTTCATGATATACCATGAATACTGAGTCCCCTGTCCTTTCTTTTCTAAGATAGTAAACCCAAGTTCACCGGCTATTAAGCTTATTTCTTCTTCAGTCACTGTTTCACCATGCCATGTGTCTTTTTTCATGGCAAGCCATTGTGGGTCCATACATCCCTGGACCTGAAACATAAAAACACCTTTGTTTTTCAAAACCCTGTATACTTCTTTGATATAATTAAAGATTATTTCTTTTTCTGGGATATGCTGAAATACTATAAAGGAAAAGACAAAATCGAAGACGCTATCTCTAAAAAAAGATAGATCAAAACCATTATTAACACAAAAAAATGTATTTTCTACACCCCTTAGCCTCTCAGAGGCCCTCTTTGTCATCTCTTCTGATACATCGATACCATAAACCTTACCAAAAATGCCTGCAAGATGTTTTGTCATCCTGCCAATTCCACACCCAATTTCAAGCATCCTTAATGTCTTAGGGTCCTTTCCATCCGTGATTAAGTTTAGTTTTGGCATAATAATATTATCAACATTGTCCTTTCCTGACTGATCAAACTCTTCTTCATTTTCCTCTTTTTCTGTTGTGTGGACATAATACCTTGCACTCTCTTTTGCCCATTTATCCCAGTCCTCTTTCATCCTTCTTAATATATCTTTTTGATTATTATCTTCAGAAATATCAGATAATGCACCTTCAATTATAGCAAGATTTTCCTTATAGATTTCATTGGAATCATCAATACTTAAGGCAATCTTAGTATATTTGTATGCCTGTTCATAATCCCTCAACAAATAAAATACATAACCGAGATTGCACCATAACTCGGCATAGTCTGGATTATATTTTAATCCGCTTATAAAGACCTCTTTTGCCTTTTCATGTTTATTGTTCCTTACGAGATGTTCACCGATTCTGTTCATAAAGATTCCGTTTTCTGGAAAAAGTCTGAATACCTCAAGAACAGCCCTTTCATCATTTTCATTGCCCCATTTTTCAAAGATATTGTCTATCTGTTTAAGAAAAAAATCCATCCTGTCTGTGGAATGTAGTATATTTAAAAATTCTACAATATTCATTGCCTCAGGGGATTTTGTTGAATTTATACACTCATCCTCTTCAAAGCCTGTGTAAATTACAATGGGGTCATTTCTGTGCAGCCAGCATTCATACAATATTGCCTTTTCTGTAATATAGTGGTTCTGTATGCCAAGGCCAAATTGAAGATTTTTTCTGCCCTGCCGTGCCTTTGTCTGCATCCTTCTTCTAACAGCAATTCCAGGGTCTGCCATATGCCAGTGGGCACCATCCATCATATCCATGCACTCGATAAGCCTTCCAAAATAGTTATGACATCCACAGTTCCATTTAGGGTCCTTTCCTCCTCTTATTACGATAGGTTTTAGATAAGCCCTGTCAGGCATGTGATAATCACGACTTTCAGGTTCTAATGGTATACCGTGTCGCCTTTGAGAGACAGGTGGCTTACTATAATCTATGTCTTTATCCCATTCATGGCGATATACCTGCCATAGTTTTGCCCACATAACCTCTCCTGGCTGTCTTGCAAGAAACCTTTTTATATCTTTTTCACCGCTTTTGAAGAGAAATTCGTCTGCATCCACCACAAAAACCCAGTCAGATTTAACCTGTGAATACACCTCGTCTATTTTCGCCTGTTTAATGGTCCAATCTAATCCGTCAGGAGGATAAACCTGCCTATGAATTATAACCCTTGGGTCTGCCCTGAGTATCTCTTCTGTCCTATCGTTCGTTGCGGTATCGAGAATTATGTGTATCTCATCAGCAAAATCGTAATGCCTCAGAAAAAGTGGGGCTAAATGTTCTTCATTATACCAGGCAGAAACTATAGCAATCTTTAGATTAACATATTCGGGGCCCTCATATCCTCTATCCTGTCTGTTATGCCATGGTTGCCAGCCGACTGAATTTCTTTTAATATCATCAACTGTCAGCCTATCTTCTACTACCCTCATATTTTTAAGATTTCTTAAGTTATGTTTTTTAAACTTTTCATATAATCCATAAGAGATGAGTTCATCCCCATCTGCGAGATTTTGGCCTGGATATGGAAGACACATACCGCACAGATAACAATATTTTTCAATTTGATCTGAATAATCGTTTCTTTTCCACCAGCCAGGTTCCACAGGCCATCCTCCATCCATATCTAAGGCTGTATCAAGCCCCAATGCACAATCGCAGAAAAAAACCCCCTTCTTTCCTATAATAGGAGACCACATTTTATTGCACCAGCAGTTCTCAATTAGAGTTTTCATAGTAGCTCTATCAGGTGCCATGTCACCTACTGCAAGAAGTAATGGGTGGTGTAAGCAAACTTTTTTTTGTTCTTCGTTATGAAAATTTATGTACACCTCGCTGAAGGTATCGTCTATAAGACCCTTAAACTGGGTGAGCCTTTTCTCATGAGAGGTAAAAATTAAGGCCTTCTCTTTTGGAATTAATTCTCTTACAATTTTGCACAGGCCAGGGACATCGGGATAATTTAATGGCTCGCCACCGGTAAAGCCGATCTTCCCAGGCCAATCCTCTAAAGATCTTATCGCCCTGATTATCTCATCTTCTGTCATCTGAGTGATCTGGTCTTTTCGCAGGTGTCTGATGTGTTTGGGGCAATAAATACAGTTGTGCCCGCAGACATTATTTACATCGATCATTACCGCCCATTTTTGCCATAGCTTAATCATATTATCATCTCTATTTATTAATTTTCTCTAATTCTTTTTTAGCATCATGAAAAAAATCTATCGAATCGAGCAGAGATAATCTATCTTTAACAAAAGATTAGGGATATTCCTCAAGACCTGAAGTTTTAAGCAGGCCTCCCCACCAAAACCACATATCAGTATCAAAAATTTTTCTTTAGAAATTTTACATTCTCCTTAATCTCCTCTCTGTCTCTTCAAGGCTATTTTTAGCATCGTAATTGAAAGGGTCTATCTGGAGTATCTTTCCCAAGATTGCCTTGGCGTTATTATAATTGCCATGATTAATCTCTATTGCAGCCAGATTATTTAATGCCCTTACATGGTATGGCCAATGATTTATTATTGATGAAAAAAGCCTTTTTGCATCTTCTATCATGCCGCACTGATAATCAAGCTCTGCCCTGAGGTTTGCAAAAAAAGGTGAATGGGGATATAACATCTCTATATCTAATAAAATCTGCCGGGCAGACCTAAATTTACCAAGACTTAAATATTCCTGTATCATCCTCAGCCCATCAGCTATCTTTGCAGGATATATTTCAAACATATTCTCTGTGAGGGGTCTGGGTAAGATTGAGTATCCAATGCCTTTTTCTAAGGCAAAATTTTCCAGAACCTCTCTTAAAAAATGGTCTTCTTCTGTCTCATGCGAGAGAATCATACCAGATAGCCAGCCATTATCCTTTAATTTAGGATGCCATGTATAAAGTAGGGGGATATTAAAACATTCTTGCTTTAAAAATATAAAAATAATATCTATGCCTTTATCGGCAAACTGGGTTGCTGCTTCGACTGGCGAAAGAGGTATGACATCTATTGATTTGAATACACCATATCCCTGCAGCCTTTCTATAAATGCCTTTTGCTTATCTTCATTATCTAACGTGGTATCAATATGGAAAAATGTAATATCTGATATTCCGCCTGGCTTTACGCCCATAGCAAGGATATCACCATAGGTTTTTCCTTTATCGCCTATCTCAACAACTATCTTTTTGTTATTATCAATAGATCTGCCGGTGTTAAATATATAATAGCTATTTCCATCTGGAAGGTATATATCTTTCTCATTTTTATGGGATTCATTTACTCCTATTCTATGTTTTTTTGATTTCATTGTTTTTCTTTTTCTCTTCATCCGCACCTCTCACACAGGTTTATAAAAAATATTACATATATCCCTAAAATACCGCTTAATAAAAGATTTTGCAATAATGATGCCATTAACCTTAATGGTGCGGGGTAAATCAAAAAATACATCCATTCTTATCAATCTTTATTCACGGCTGAATAAAAAAGCGTCTATCCTTAGATGCGGGTTGATATCTCAGGTTTATCAATCATGGCGGCAAGCTGATAAAAGAGCACCAATGGAATAAATTTGTGAAGCTGAAATGTCATTTCATAGATTAGACTGACATTTTTTTGACACCTGCTATAGATAACCTCTGCCTGCATATGCCCTGCCTGGGGATTCAGGGGGGGGAACTTCTTTATTGTTTATCTCTACAAAACAATCATTAGGTGCAATATTTTTTTTGTTTTCTGAACAATTCTCTTTTTCTTTTTCATATGCCTCTTCAAAACCAACATAGATGGTTTTAATAAGGGATTTACATTCATCCACAGCATTTTTATCATTTTTTAGATTTGCCTCGTCAAGGCGTTTAATTATATACAGGTAAAGACCCTGAAGGTTCTGGGAGATCTCGCCATACTGAACATCCACTGAATCATATAATATCTCAAGCGCCTGCCTTATCTTTGATATCTCTTCATATCTTTTTTCGAAATTTCTTGATTCAATATGAATGCCTATTATCTCAAGCTTTTCTAATATCCTCTGAAATACCTTGATAAGAAGCGCGCCTTTATCGTTTTCATCTATAGAGACTGCCGTGTTCCTGTAACTTGCTAAACCATGTAAGGTCATCTTCCCTCCTGTTGGCTATCCGTTATTTTTTTTCATATAATCTGCCTGCTGGGTAAGCCAGTTCTTCATGAGATTGGATGAGGATATAAGGAGTTCGAGGCTGCTATATCTCTTCTCCAGTCTTTCTGTCTCACGCTCATATCTCTTGTTAAGCTCCTCTATCCTTTTATCAATACCGCCTATGGTCTCGTTTATGGATTTCTCTACCTGAGTCAATGTCCCTGTAAATGGATTTACATAGACATTCATGTTCGTTTTTAATGTCTCACCGAGCCCTGTGAGCACATTTAAGACCTCTGTCTTATTGGTGTTTAAGGCATTTGAAAATGTTGTTGTATTAAGATTTAGGGTGCCGTCACGACTGAACGTAAAGCCTATAGAAGACGCGGTCTTATAGGTGGTGTTACCATCAACCTCTACGAATATAGCATTTGTTATGCTATTACGAACAGTATGAAGGTTGATATCCCCCATGAGGGGGGTGGATGATGAGCTACTGCTTGAATAGGTATTCTGTGTCTTAATGTAACTTAGGATGCTATTAATGCTACTTGCCATAGCAGAGACCTTGCCGCTTATGGCACTGCTATTCTCAGTTATCGACAGTGTAATAGGGCTTCCTGCGTTTGTCGCCTTTAAGGTTAATGTTACACCCTCTACAACATCTGCAAGGGTATTAGATGCAGAGGAGATATTATATCCATCAATATTCAAAGAGGCATTTTCACCAGCCCTTATTATATTTTTTTTCTGGTCTGATGAGTCGATGATGCCGAGTGTCTCAAGGACATCACCGCCATCCATCAGGTCTATGCCCTCCTCGCCGGTGGTAGCTGACTCAAGGATAAGCCTATGTTCTGTATCGGATACAGAAAGAACACCTGCCGTGACACCGGCGCCTGCACTATTTATCTTTGATGCAATAAGGGATAGCGTGTCAGTTGCCTCAATGTTTATTTCTTTGCTGTTTATTTTAATGGTCCCTGATAAGCCAAGGCCATCTGTCTTCGATGTCTTGGTATCTGATGCAATCTTTTCTGCCTGGGCAAGGTTTGAAACCTCTATGGAATAGCTGCCAGGACCTCGGGCACTCCCAAGAGAAACCCCCAATGTGTTTCCAGCCTGAATAGATGGATCAGATGATGAAAGAGAACTCGTATATAAGGCATAACCTACTGCCTTATCAAGATTATTATCCTCTATATAATTCTTGAGGCTCAAGAGAAGGCTGTTGAATGACTGGTATGCAGAAAGTTTTGATTGGTAGGTGGTCTTTTTATTTTCAAGGGGTGTTATTACTGCGGATTTTTTTGCATTTATAGTAGCTGATATAAGATTAGTCCAGTTTATATCACTTGTAAGCCCTGTTAATGACACGCTGCCTGCCATATTAAATCTCCTTATCTACTAATATGCCTATAAATTCATTAAATGCCTGTAAAAACCTTACCATGGCCTCAGGGGGTATCTGTTTTATGACCTCTTTGTTACCCCCATTTATAACCTGGATTATTATCCTGTTAATGGATTTATCATACTGAAACTTTACAGAGCTATTGGATTCAAAAAACTTAAGCATCTCCTCAATGTTCTGGATGACCTCCTCCTGCGTCTGTCTTGTGTTAATGGCGGGCGTCTTTGCATTGACAGCCCTGGGCTTTGTCTTTTCCCCTGAAACGCCTGCAATCCTTTCGGATATCTGGGATTTTATCTGGATACTATTTATTCCTGATATGTCCATGGCAACCACCTTGAGGTTCTGTCCCCCTGTCCTGAGGCAGGGGGACAGGTTCTAATCCTATTTCATAAGCGAGAGAACAAGCTGTGGTAACTGGTTTGCCTGGGCAAGCATTGCTATACCTGACTGGGTCACTATCTGGAACTTTGTAAACTCTGCCATCTCTGCTGCAAAGTCTGCGTCCTTGATGGTAGACTCTGCTGCCTTGGTGTTTTCATACATTGCCTCAAGGTTTGCCACATGGTATGTAATCTGGTTCTGGGCAGCACCGATCTTACCACGTTCTTCGTTGAGCTTTGTTACTGCAGCATCAATAACCCCAAGATATGCCTGTGCTGCGGTTTTAGTGCCTATGCTACCAGATAAAGCTAAAACATCTGTTGAGCCGGCCTGGAAGTTCTTTATGCTTATACTTATCTGATCAAATGCGTTATTTGAATCGCCGAGCTGATAATCGAATGAAGACGACCCAACAGTTACCGTAAACGCATTGGCAGCAGCTATATCCACAATCGATGCGTTGATTGAAACCTTTATCCCAAGGTCACTGAAATTGGCAGTAGCGGTGGAAAGGTTAGTGGGTTTTGTTACATTAACTGTCTGGGTCGTAGTGCCATTTGTAAGTGTGAGTGTCACTCCACCCCCACCCTCATCCACGGTAAGAGTAAATGTGGTAGTCCCTGTGAGGGCAGCATTTGTTACATCTATACCAGAGATACCATTACCCGGTGTAATGGATGCACCATAGGCTGAGATTGAATTTGCACCCTGTAATAACGATGTTGCCCCATATTTAGTATTCTGGGCAATCTTGTTTATCTCTCCCTCAAGCTGAGCTCTCTCTGTATTCAGGGCAGCCCTGTCATCAACAGTTATGTTATCAGATGCTGCCTGCGTTGCCAGTTCTTTTAGCCTTGTAAGGATATTCTTTATCTGGTCAATACCACTCTCTGCTGTCTGAAGCATTGCCACTGCCTGATTACCATTATCGATTGCCTTGGATACACTTGCGGTCTTGACATTTAATTTTGTTGCAATACCTATACCTGCTGCGTCATCTGCTGCCTTGTTGATCTTGTAACCTGAAGAGAGTCTCTCGAGGGATTTTGACATACCTGCATTTGCCACTGAAAGCCATCTCTGTGTGTTAAGGGATGCTACATTTGTTGCGATTCTAAAAGCCATGATAAACCTCCTTGTTTAGTTTTTGATTCGGCATCTTGCCTTTTTTATTTTTTGGGGAGTTAACCTTTTCACCTCCTCTCTTCCCTTCTGTGTATATTATCGTGTAGATGAAAAAAAACTTAAGAGGTCTTTAAAATAATGTTGAAAAAAATTCTTTAATTTTAAAGAAGGGGATTGGTTATTCTATTGGGTTTATCTTTGACCGTTCATCCTGGATATCAGGTAGATCTACAAGATAGTTTAAACCCCTTTCAAAAAATGATAAGGACTTACCTTCACCTAATTTTTCAAGCATGCCCTTTATCTTTAAACAATCTTCTGGAAAAGGTTTATATTGCATCAAAAGGGTTTTAAGCAGGAGTTCGTAAAAATGATTTATGCGGTTCAGGTTAAGGGTCAGGCACCCCAACAGGAACCCACCTGTGAGGACCTCAAGGTCATAATGGATACTATCAATCAAGGCAAGCTCATTGCATGCACCATTAATATCACCCTTTTCAATTAAAAGAAAAAGGCGTTTTTTCATAAAGGATGCCTCTCCCTCAAATCTTTCTGATGCCTCTGCACAAATCTTTATTGCCCTATCTATATTGCCTGCCCTCTCCTCACAAAGGATAAGGTAATGATAGTACTCCCTATTATCAGGTTCATCATAAATGAGATCATTAAAGCACATCCGTGCTGTTGCATAATCCTTAACAAACAGGGAAGAGACACCAAGGTATGTATTTAAATTTCTCCTGCAAACTCTGGGGTTAATAGGCAATAGCCATGCCTCAAAGGTTTCACTCCTCATCCTTTCAAGATATCTATAGGCATTTTCATAGTCGCCTGATTTATAATAAAGTTCAGCCATTGTAAAATTTATCAGATTGTCCTTTCCTTGGGGGGCATTAAACTCTTCCATTAAGGAGATGGCATCGCCAAGCCTATTGTTCAAGCAAAGGATTGAGGTTTTTTCCACCAGGACAATCCTGAATAGATCTGTTGACCTAAATTCCACACCCTCTCTTGCCCTCTCTATTAATATGTCAAGGCAGTGGGAGGCCTCATCGATCTTATTTAATCCTTTAAGGGTCCTGGCAAGGAAAAGTAGTGTATTTGCTTTATCGGGGTTGTTTTCAAGCTCCTGCTTCAATAACACTTCATTTCTTTTAAGCTTTTTAATAATATCCTCATTGTTGAGGTATCCATGATGGATTATTGTGGCATGGCATAAAGACATCTTTACGCCTGCATCCACGATTGCATCGTATACCTGTTCGTGCACCCTCCCAGAAAACCTTATACCCTTTTTGTTTGGAAACATCCTCAGCTGTATTGATACATCCTCATGGCTTTGCAGATTGTTTTTAATATGCAGATAAAAGGCATGGTCCTTTTTTATTAAAAGGTCTTTTTTTATCTTCTCGTGCTCCTTTTTTGGGAGCTCATCATCCCCGTCAAGCCATAATATATGATCGCAGGTGGCATGTCTTAGGGATTCGTTCCTTGCTGCGGAAAAATCATCACACCACTCAAAAAAATATACCTTTGCGCCGAATGTCCTGGCAATCTCAACTGTCCTGTCTGTTGAGCCTGTATCCACAACTATTATCTCATCGGCAAGCCCCTGGATAGAGCCCAATACCCTCGGCAGGTTTTCCTCCTCATTTTTTACAATCATGCATACAGAGAGGGTGGGTGTATGGTTTACATAGGGTCTCTGGATATACCCTGACCTCTTATTCTTATTTTTCTTTTTCATCCCTGAAGATAATAAAATTTGTAGCTTGTTATTCCTCTTTCTTTACAGCAAAGGGGACAGACACACCATAGCCCTCATTCTGGAGAACCACCTGGACAAACCTGCTTCTTGTTGTATTAACAATAATAGGTGAGCGAAGGTTCACATAAAGGGTCTTGTCATCGGGTCTCACAATACATAAGACCGCTATGGCCTCATCCTCCCCTGACCTTTCTATAAGCCCTTCTGCCACATGGTCATCTATGTCAAACGAGTAATCCTCCAGGATATAATAAGGATTCACAACAACAAAGGAGAGGGCCATGTCCACACATCGCAGGAGGCGAAAAGGCGATTCCTCGCCAAAGGGGGCATCAAGGAGATAATCCCCGAACTCCTCAAAACCTATAATCCGTCCCTTAAGCCTTGTCTCACTCACTGTCTTCACCAATAAATTTTTTTATCCTTTCAATATTATCAATAGCCGATAATCTGTTTGCATCCTCTATCTCGCCTATAAGCTCCTCTCTGAGAATTGTATACCCCTTTGGCGCCTCAATGCCGAGCCTTACCCTACCTTTTTCTGCATCTATAAGGAATACCCTGATATTACCATCCCTGCCCTTTATGATGATGCCTTCATTCCTCTTTCTTGTAAGGACAAGCATTAGAGCATTAACCCTCTTATCTTTAAGTAAGATAATTAAGAACTGAAAGATTCTGTATCTTAGCCATGCTGTAGAGCATTGCCTCATAGGCATTTGAAAGGGCATTAAATTCTGTTACTACCTGGGCAATATCCACATCCATCATCTGTGATAACGATTCATCTATGTCAAGGTTTCTTACATCCTTGTATTCTATATAGTTTTCAATCTTTGACACATAGGTGCCCACATGGGAGATATTTGCCTGTGTCTTGCTTAAGGCTGCCTCCAGGTCATCCAGTGTTTCTCCTATCCCTGACGCATCGTTTGCCTCAAGGGCATCCTTTAGTTTTTTAAGTCCATCAAATATATTACTATCAGATATAAAGACCCTGTAACCTGATATACCTGCCGCCTCCTTTGTCCCCTTATCAATATATATTGATGAGGCATCCTCTGAACCATTGAAGGTAACATTATAATCGCCATCCAGTGTAAACGGGATCTCGCCTGCCTTCTCACCGCCAAAGATGTAACTACTGCCTACCTTTGTATTGCCAATAGTCACAAGCTGTTCTATTATTCCCTTTATCTCCTCTGCCGAGGATCTTCTTGTTGTGGCATCCATTGTGCNTGATGCCTGCGTTATGGCTATCTCCTTTGCCTTTNTAAGGAGTTCATGGATGCCTGTAACGCTTGTATCATAGAATCCCCCCAGGGTCTTGAGTTTTTCAAGGTTTCTTGTATATTGGCTATTCATATTTTTTTCTGCCTCAAGCCCAATACCAGAAGATGCGGCAACAGGGTCATCAGAGGGCGCAATTATCCTCTTGCCTGATGCAATCTTATTCTGTGCAACATCAATGTTCTGTTTTATCCTTGCAAGATTTTTATTAAGGATTGCGTATTTTAGACGATCCGTAACCCTCATTATACAGCCTCCAATATACTCTGGAAGAGTTCATCGGCTACTGCAAAAAGCCTTGATGCTGCCTGAAAGGCATATTGAAACTTTATGAGATTTGCCATCTCCTCATCAAGGGACACGCCGGATACGCCCTCCCTCTGCCTCTCTATTATCTGCATGGTATCTTCACTGTATTCCAGAAAATTTTTAGCGCTCTTTGTGAATTGTCCAATCCTGTTTGTGATAGATGATGTAAAATCCACAATAGTAGATCTGTCTCCATCGAGGATCTTCTGGTCTATCAGAGAGGCAATCTCAAGGGCTGCCCCATTTCCGATGGGCTTACCTGTGGTTGTATCTATCTTAGATGCCGCGGCTATGTTTTTTATGTCTGCCCTTACCTCATCTGACACAGCCATATCCTTTGAGTAATTCCCTGTTATCTCTTTAAAAAAGGCTATGTTATCAGGGTCGGTGCTCGATGTATCATGATTCAGGGTATACCCACTTTTATGTACAGTATTTACCTCCTCAATAATCGCCCTGGCAAGCTCGTCCATATCAGATATAAAATCATTTATCTGACCATCACGCATCTCAATAAGACCATGAACCATGCCACTTGTTATATTGCTTGTTATATCAGTTATGTTGCCGGATGCATCTTTCCATCCCACATTATAAAAACCCGTTGTCTCATTGTCAGTTACTGTAAGCTGCCAGGATTGACCACCATCCACAAGGGGTTTACCCTTTGAGGTAAGAATGGTAACCCTTCCGAATCCATCCTCAAAATAGGTTATATCAAGCTTACCGGACAGCTCCTTTATATATTCTGTCCTCTTGTTGAGATAGTCATTTGCTTCGCTTGTAGAGGTAGAACCCTCGTATATCATTTTATTCAGGTCTGCTATGGCAGAGGTGATGGTGTTTATGTTATCTATCTCCTGCTTAAGCTTGTTGTTGAGCTCAATCTGAATGTTTTTCAATCCATTATATATATTGTTTATTGACCGACTCATGTTTGTTGCAGCAGCAAGTATACCCTCCCGGGCGGCAATGCTTTCAGGGTCTGTTGAGAGCTCTTGCCAGGAATTGAAAAATTCTGTTATGCTTGCAGTGAGTCTGGTGCTATCTTCATTGAGAATGCCCTCTATCCTCTCAAAATACTGGCTATATATGGTCTGCTCCTGAAGTTCATTGTTTTTTCCTGCAAGCTGCCTGTCGATATACCTATCATAATACCTTATTACACTGTCAACCTTGACACCATTACCAATGAGTATACCACCAACAAAGGATGCTGATTCCTCCTCAAATACAGGCGCCTGCCTTGTATAACCATCTGTATTTACATTGGATATATTGTGCGATGTCACCTGGATTGCCATCTGGTTTGCCGAAAGGGCATTCTTGGCAATATTTAGTATGGATGATATACTCATACCTATATCTCTCTTACAGGAAAGACTGAAAGCCTTGCCTTCCTGCTGCTATAGGAGGCTTTATTGACAAAATTGACTATATTGTCTATAGAGTTTTTTACGTGGTCCACAGAGAATGATAAAAGATTTATATTCTTTCCAAGGGCAATATTTATCTCGCCCATCACTTCCTTTGTCTGTTTTGATATGGTTGCCCATCTTCTATCTCTAAATATTATCTCAGGGTCAGGGGTCTCTTTTATGATGCTTTCCTTCTCAGCCTCGAGGAACTCAATCTTTTTGAGAAGCTCCTCCTTTTTATTATTCCCCGTTATAATACCATCAATGGAAAATGAGATAATGGCATCCCTCTCCTCTCTTAGTGCCTTATGAAAATCCCTTAGGGTGTCTAATTCTTTTTGGGCTATATCGAATAAGATATGTTCCATAACAGCCTTTTAAAATTTTTATAGAATCGTATCCAGTATGCTGCTCTTCAATAGGCTTTTTGCTATAAGCTCGCCCTTTACGTTATAGGTCTCTGATTTTATCGCCTCTCTTATCCTCTCCACCTTGTCCTGCCTTACCTCTGGGATTGCCTTTGTCTTTTGGACAAGCCTTTCTACATCCTGACTCTTTTTGGAAAGCTCCACCTTATCTGTCGTCTCCTTGCTGCCCCTTGCATCAGTGGCAGTCCCTTTTGCCGGTTTATTCTCCAGGGACTTAATAATGGTTTCAAGGTTATTGGGCTGGTTTGTATTTGTTATCTTCATGGTAATCCTCCTTCTTTACTTACCACTATTATCGCCCTTTTCTTTCAAAACTTTAATATTTTTTTCCATGTGTTCTGCAATCATCTCCTTTATGCCTATACCCTTTCTTGCTATGTAGTCGCCTAATTTTTCATACATGACAGACATATATGTCTGTTTCATAAAGCTCTTGTCTGAACTGTTTGTTGTCTTCTCCATCTCCTTGAGCATTGTATATATGAAAAATGACTCAAAGTCCTGTGCTATCTTTTCTATGTTAGGTGCACCTTTGTTGCCATGGTCTTTAAGGATACGGGATGTGTAAAAACTGGCTGGGGGGTTTTGAAGATTTATCATAGCACCTGTCTTTATCCCATCACTCATTTTATGCCTCCTCTCTCATTTTTTAACTGCCTGAACGTAGATTATGCAAGCACCATGCCAAAAAACCTAAAAGATGCGCATGCTTTAGCCTGCAACTTACAACCCTATTAAAACTAGCATAGTAAGCTCATTTTTCATATTATCTCCAGCTCTGCATGGAGTGCGCCCGCAGCCTTTATGGTCTGAAGTATGGATATCATCTCCCTTGTTGATACACCAACAGCATTCAAGGCATTTACAAGCTCCCTTATCGTAACATCCCCCTCTACAACAAAGAGCCTGCCCTTGTCCTCCTCTGCCCTGAGGCTTGTATCAGGGGTTACAACTGTCTGGGCGCTCGATGGCGCAAAAGGCATGGGTTGGCTTACCCTGAAATCCTCTTTTACCATAACACTTATATTTCCGTGTGATATAGCAACTGTTGATATCCTCACATTCTCACCAATCACTATTGTCCCTGTCTTTTCGTCAACCACAATCTTTGCCAGCATATCAGGCTTTACGTCCATATTTTCTATTACAGATAAAAATTTTACTGGATTTTCCTTCATATCATCAGGGATCTTTACATGCACTGTCCCGGCATCCCTGGCGTAAGAGATATCGTTGTAAAGAGAGTTTATACGTTCCTCAATCCTTCTGGCAGTAGTAAAATCAGGCGTCTTCAATGATATTATTACGGACTCTGTCTTGACAAACTCATATCCAATCTCTCTTTCAATGGTGGCGCCATTGGGAATCCTTGCAGCGGTCGTATGGTTCTTCTGCATGGTGGCACCAGCCCCACCAACAGAGAAACCGCCCACTATAAGGGGCCCCTGGGCAACAGCATAAACCTCGCCGTCGGCACCCTTCAGGGTTGTCATAAGCAGAACGCCCCCTGTAAGGCTTGTTGCATCACCAATGGATGATACAGTTACATCTATCGTGTTTCCAATCTTACTGAAAGGCGGTAGGTTGGCTGTAACAACAACTGCTGCAATGTTTTTGACCTTTGTGGCATTAGGGTCAACCCTTACGCCCATCTTCTCCAGCATATTGGCAAGGGACTGGGTGGTGAATATTGTATTTGCCTTGTCTCCTGTACCGTTTAGGCCTATTACAAGACCATATCCTATAAGCTGGTTTGTCCTTATCCCATCTATATATCCAAGCTCTTTTATCCTTGCCCCATGAGAGCATATGGGCATTAGGATTGAAACCGCCAAAAAAATGACACAGAGCATTATACTGAGAGAACCCCTGCCCCCTGTTTCAATCCCTCCTATCAGGCCCTTTGTTTTTTTATTATTCATTGTATACCTCACCATCCCGATTATATCAGCTATACATTAAAATGGCCAAAAAAGATCGAGAAGCCTTACAAACCAACCAGGCGACTGTTTCTCGGATATAACACCCACCCCAGCGACTATTATCTTTGCATCTGCCACCTGTGAAGAGAAGACTGAATTGTCCGCTGCAATATCCTTGGGCCTAACAATGCCCTGAAGCAGCATCTCCCTGCGTTCACTATTAAGGGTTATCTCCCTTTTTCCCTCCACAGCAAGGTTTCCATTAGGCATTACCTCAACCACCTTAGCAGAAAGGGTAGCTACAATAGAACCATCTCTTACAGTCTCTCCCTCGCCTTTAAACTCATTGTTCGTAGTTGCTGTCACAAGCTTATCAGGGCTTATAAAGGTTTTTCCACGTTGATTATACTCCATGCCAAAAAAATTGGGTATCCCAAGATTTACATCTGCCCTTGTCTTCTTAAGGTCAGTCGTTGCCTTTTCATTAGATTTTGTTGATTCCACGATCTTTATGGTCAGCACATCGCCTATCCTTGTTGCCCTGCCATCGGTGAAAAAATTATTAGCACCCCTCTCTCCGGGCCATATTGTCCCTGTGGTATTATGTTTTACCTTTTTTGCGGGCTCTACATACTTAAAGGTATTGTCAATATTAAACTCTTCTCCCCTTATGTGGCTTGTATAGTTTGTAGTATTGCACCCCCATAATGACAACATGGTAGATATACAAAAAATGGATAGAAGGCCCTTTATGGTGCCTCTATATCTAGATGGATTATATGTTGTATCAGATGAATTAAACATCCCTACCTCCATTACATCCCCACATTAACGATACCGCTTCCTGTTACCCTGCCGAGAATCTCTTTCTGTGAGGTCAGATTTTTGACCTTTATAACATCCCCTACCCTGCCTCTCTCTATTGCCCTACCCTTAGCCCTTACTACAAGCCTCTTGTGCTCCATCGTTATGACTACTATATCATTCCTTTTAATTACAAAATAATCCTCCATCATATCCTTTGTGATTGCTGTCCCTGCATTCAGGTCCCTCTTGAGTTGCTTTCCTACAACATCTTCAGCCTCTGATGGATAGCCTCTTTTATCATCATTAAGGATTACCTCCCTGGGGGTAACCCTATCCTCTGTTATAATCTCGCCTCTTTTCATAGCCTCTTTTAATACATAAACCTTTTTTTTGTGCATAACCCTGAAGGCAACAAAGACATTTTTTATCTGCCTTCTCTTATCCTCTAATTCTACCGCACATATACCATAGCCATTGGAATCAGGAAGTCTTGAAAAATTGATGGTTCTCACATTTACATTCTCATCCTTTAAAACAGACGGCTGGTTGTTTAGGGTGATCTGGATGTCATTCTTTTGACTGTAATAGCCGCTTATGAAATCTATAAGCCTTTTTTCCACAAAGGCATTCCTGTCCTTACATATGCCTGACGCAGGAAAAAACAGGGTGAGTATCAGGATCAAAAAAATAACCTGTAAGCCATCAGCCCTACGATAGACCAACAGGCTTTCAAGCCAGTATTTACTTCCTTTTACATTTACCCCTTTACCTTCCACGGTCTTTATCTCCTCACATTATTTGCCATCTGCAGCATCTCTGCTATTACTGGGGCTTGCGTCGCCCCCTCCACGGGCAAAAAGCCCGTTGAGCCTCCCCCTCTCACGACAGAAGTCGTTATTTTATGTTTTTGGCCTTCTGTCTTTAACATCTTTATCTCCTCAAATTATTTGCCATCTGCAGCATCTCTGCTATTACTGGGGCTTGCGTCGCCCCCTCCACGGGCAAAAAGCCCGTTGAGCCTCCCCCTCTCACGACAGAAGTCGTTATTTTATGTTTTTGACCTTCTGTCTTTAACATCTTTATCTCCTCACATTATTTGCCATCTGCAGCATCTCGTCTGCGGCCTGAATTGCCTTTGAGTTGACTTCGTAGGCTCTCTGGCCAATTATAAGGTTGATCATCTCCTGCATGACATTTACATTGGACATCTCAAGAAAACCCTGCAGAAGCGTGCCTCTGCCGTCTTCACCTGGTTTTCCTGTAATAGGGGTACCGCTTGCATCGGTCTCCATATAAAGACATTTACCCATTGACTTCAACCCCGATGGATTGGGAAATGTTGCCAGTTCTATTGTGCCAAGCTGCTGGGGCTCTGATTGGTCTGAAAGCTTTGCAGACACTGTTCCATTGGGCCTTATGGAAATAGATATTGCATTCTTTGGTATGGTCATACTCGGATCTAATTCATATCCATCAGAGGTTACAATCTTTCCATCTGAGTCCCTCTTCAGGGATGCTGACCTTGTATACCCCTTTTCACCTGTAGGCATTATAACTGTCAGAAAACCGTTACCCTCAATGGCAATATCAAGCTCGTTCTGTGTCTCCTGAAAATCACCCTGCATAAATACCTTCTGAACTGCCGCAAGCATAGCCCCATGACCTATCTCAATGCCTGTGGGCACCTCGTTGCCCTCGCCTGTCTTTATACCCTGAAGTCTAAGGGTCTGATACATGAGGTCCTGAAAGTCCGCCCTGCTTTTTTTAAAACCATTGGTATTAACATTTGCGATATTATTGGCAATAATATCCAGGTTCACCTGTTGGACATTCATACCTGTTCCGGCAGTCCATAATGCCCTTATCATATCTTACCTCCTACATTCTCCCCAAATTTATCAATTTACTCATCATCTCACTAAAGAATTGGTCAACCTTTGTATAGGACTCATATGCCCTGAGAGCAGACATCATCTCAATCATCTCCTTTATGATATCCACATTGGATGCCTCATAAAAACCTTGTTTGAGCGTGTATTGTTCAGGTATCTTTTCCTCTGCCCTCTTGTCTGTATTGACAAAAAGACTCCTTCCATAATTTCTCAGGCTGGTCTTATCATCAAACGTGACGATCCTTATCTTATTTGCATACTTTTTATCCACATATATTGTCCCATCTGATTCAATCTTTACATCACTTCCATCTATGGTTATATCGCCACCCTCTCCCATCACAGGATTTCCGTCCATAGTAATGAGCTTCTTTTCCTGATTTAGCGTGAACTGACCATTTCTCGTATACATATTCTTACCATCCAGAACAACAACAAAAAACCCATCGCCCTCTATACCCACATCAAGATTATTTCCACTCTCCACCATGGCTGCTTCCGCAAAATTAGTGTATGAACTCAGGTCATAAATACTGCCACTTCCCACCTGCTGGACCGTCTTATCAGCCTGAAAGCCTCTTTGGTCATCAATAATCTTGAATATTGGGCGGGATGCCTTATAACCAGCTGTCAGGGCATTGGCTATATTGTTAGCCACCATCTCCATCCTTCTCTCTGTCACTGCCTTACCTGTTAATGCCCTGTATATGCCCTTTAGCATTTCTCCCTCACATTAAAATTATATGCAATCCATATGCCGAAGGCCTATTGTGGGATGGATTTGAAGCCTTGCACAGAGTCTCCATACTGTCTTATTTGGACTGTTAGCAAATCTTTTGTTTTAAATGGTTATGAATGGGTGGGATAGATATCTATATTGCTAAATTGGGGAAAAATTTTCCTAATAGAGTATTTTTTTCATGCTGTAATATCTATTGATATGTGACCGTCAATCTCCTGTTTTTTAATGCTGGTATCTTGCTTATCCTGGGGCTCTTTTGTGGGTTTTTTTGGATTCTGTTTATTATGCTTATGTTTTTGCTCTTCATTCGCCTGTCTTTTTAACTGTAGTTGTTCCTTAGAGATAGGAAGCTTTTTATCAAGCCCTCTAATCTGGGAAAGCAGATTTATATCAAATATCTCTTTCATATCAATCCCTTATAGCAACTAATGTGCCACATTTTACATACTATCCGGATGAAGCTCCATGCCTTCCATGGTTCTATGTTCTGCAGGCGTAAAAATCTTCTTTAGCTCAAGGAGTATAAGAAGCCTGTCCTCGAGTTTGCATACACCCTCTATGAATTCAGATTCTATGCCCCTTATTATGGAGGGAGGTGGCTCTATGGTATTGCTCGGTACCCTTAAGACCTCAGAGACAGAGTCTACCACAAAACCAAGGACAATGCCTTCAAGTTCTACAACAATAATCCTTGTCGCCTTGTCATACTCCTTATTGGGAAAACCAAGCTTTTTCCTGAGGTCAACGATGGGGATAATCTTCCCTCTTAGGTTTATAACACCCTCTACAAAATCAGGGGCATTTGGTATCCTCGTTATATCCATCATCCTGTTTATCTCCTGCACCTTGAGTATATCCACACCAAACTCATCATTTTCCAGCTTGAAGGTAACGAGCTGCAATATAGAATCTTCATTCATGATAAACCTCCTCCTTTCTCATATCTTCGGAAGAATTCAGGATTACTTAAATATTTTTATATAAATTTAAGATGCAAAATTTTCCTTAATCAGATAGATTTTAAACTACTGGTCCAAATTCAGACTGCATATCTGTATTCCTGAACCTCCTCCCTCCTCTTGTTTATCCTCTCCATATATCTACTGCTTATCATGGCAGGTATATCAAGTATTAATATGACCTTTCCATCCCCTCTTATAGATGCACCACCGATACCCTTTATATTACCCATGAATTCTCCAAGGGGCTTTATAACAATCTCCTCCTGCCCGACCACTGATTTGACCTTTATGCCAAGGGTCTTATCGCCAATCTTACATATTACAAGATACCTATCCGCTCCATCCTCCTTCAGAGACATAAGGTGTGATACATCAAGTAAGGGGACAATCTCATTCCTCAACATCAGAACCTCATTTTTATCCACTGATTTAATAGCCTCTTTTCTAAGTTTTACGAGTTCAATAACATTGTTTAGGGGTATTGCAAATAGTTCCCTTCCTATCTCAACTATTAATGCGCCCATAATGGCAAGGGTCAAGGGTAGTTTTATGGATAGCCTTGTCCACTGATTCTTTTTTGTGTCTATATATACCTGTCCATTCATTCTCTCTATGTTTGTCTTTACCACATCCATGCCAACGCCTCTTCCAGATACATTGCTTATCCTCTTGGCTGTACTGAGTCCTGGTATAAATATAAGATTTATTAGATCCTTTTCTGACATATCAGCAAGCTCTGTCTCTGACATAAGACCCTTTTCTATGACTTTTTTCCTCAGGGCATCGAGGTCAATGCCCTTGCCATCGTCGATGATATCGATAACCACATTATTCCCTTCGTTATATGCATTGATTGAAAGTGTCCCCCTTTCAGGCTTGCCCCTTTTCCTTCTCTCCTCTATGGTCTCAATGCCGTGATCCACAGAATTTCTAATAATATGGATAAGGGGGTCGTGGAGGGATTCTATCAATGACCTGTCCAACTCTGTCTCTTCCCCGGTTATCTTTAAATCAATCTCTTTATTAAATGAATTACAGAGATCACGGACAAGCCTTGGAATCTTGTTGAAGAGCTTACTTAATGGCACAAGCCGTGCCTTCATTATAGAAAGCTGAAGCTCATTTGTTATAACCTCTATATAGTTTGTAACCTCCTCAAGGCTGTCAATAGCAGTATTCTTGGCATCCCTTTTCACCGTGTTTTTAACCATGTTCAGCCTATTTTTCCCAAGGACGAGTTCACCTACAAGATTCATCATCTCATCAAGCTTCTTGACATCTATCCTGACTGTCTGGTCTTCCTTTTTTGTCTTCTGGGTTGTCAGTATATTTTCAAGCTGTTTCTCTGTTATAAGTTTCTGTTCCACTATAATCTCACCGAGCTTTTTATTCTCCACCTTCTGTTTTTCAAGAACGCCCTCAAGCTCCTGCTGTGTTATGATCTTCTCTTCTACAAGGATCTCACCAAGCATTTTTTTATCAGGGTTACTCAATCTTTCAAGTTTATTTAGAATAGCCTCGGTATCCTGTTTCTCTGTATAATCCATTTTTATATCATCTATTAAAAGCCTCATTAAATCCATCGCCTCGAGAAGGGCATCGGCTATGTCTTTATTTATCATTAGCTCTTTCTTTCTTATAAGCCCCAGAAGGTCTTCTGATTTATGGGCAAGATTGGACAGGGCCTCAAATCCAAGAAAACTCGATGTCCCCTTGATTGTATGAACTGCCCTAAAGATGCTGTTTATGATTTCATCATCCTGACTATTCTCTATGGTAACTATATCCTGGGTGGCATTCTCTATCAGTTCGCTTGTCTCTACTATAAAATCATTAACTATCTCACGCATCTCCTCGTTTTCTAATAACGCATTACTCATTTTCTACCCCCATTAAAAGACTTTCTACCTTATACAGTAGAATATTAGGCTGTATTGGTTTATTTAGAAATAAGTTAACCCCTGCCTCAAGGGCAGCCCTCCTCAGGTTCTCGTCCCTTGTTGTTGTAAGCATTATAATTGGGGTATCAAGGTGATAATAATTGTTCCTGAGGCTCCTAACAAGCTCTATGCCGTCCATATTAGGCATATTCAAATCCGCAATTACCAGGTCTACCTTCGCATCTATGAGTTTTTCTAGGGCATCAATGCCATCCTCTGCCTCTGTGATATGATAATCCCTTTTTCTCAGTATATAGTTTATGAGCTTTCTCATAGTTGATGAATCATCAACAACCAGTATCCTTTTCATATTCTACCCCTTCTGATAGGCGATAGCACCTGGAAACATTATAGGCCTAAAGGCTCGAGAGATATTATGCAATGACTCTGCATGACCGATGGTTAGGAACCCCCCTGGTTTCAGTGATTCATAGAGATTATCTATAACCATTTTTTTGGCCTTTTCATCAAAATAAATAAGGACGTTTCTGCAGAATATTATATCCATATACCTGAATCTCTTATAGGCATTGCTGTCTACAAGGTTCATATGTTCAAATTTTACAAATCTTTTAACATTGTCATTAATAGCATAACTATCACCCTTTTGAATAAAATATTTTTTTATTATGTTCCCATCCATATTTCTTATGCTATAGGGACCATAGACCCCTTTCTTCGCTGACTCGAGGACCCTATAACTTATGTCTGTTGCAAAGATTGTAAAGGGTATATTTTTTCTTGTTAACTCTATCATCTCAAGTATCATTATGGCAAGCGTGTAAGGTTCCTCACCTGTAGAACATGCAGCACTCCATATCTTCAGGGGTGATGCAATAGGGTTATTATTGTTATTCATATAATTTTTCTGGAGCATTATCTTGAAGGCATCAAGTTGGGGTGGATTCCTGAAGAAGCTCGTCTCGTTTGTTGTTACCACGTCAAAGAGGTTGTTTAGCTCCTTTCTTGAATCTTCATTGCCATATTTGAGAAAAAAATAGTAATCATCATAGCTCATGAACCCCAATTCATTAAGTCTGTTAGAAAGCCTGCTTTCAAGAAGATACATCTTGTTTTCCGCAAAAAATATACCTGTTTTTTCATATATAAAATCTCTAAGCGATAAGAACTCTTCTCTTGTCATATCATAGCCTTTCTCCTATACCTCACTAAAACCCTCAAGTACACTCTCAGCGGCAACCCTTATGTCGTCATCATCACTACTCAGATATGGCTTTATAAAATCAAGTGCCCTTTTATCATTAAGGCCTGAAAGTGCCTTAAGGCTCCCTATCTTTATAATATTATTCTCGTCTTCAAGACCCTTTACAAGGACATCAAAGAGCGTGTGGTCTTCTAATGAACCCAGGGCGAGCAGGGCATAATATCGTGTCCAGAGTTCATTGCTATTATTAGAGAATATTTGGATAAGTCTGTCCTTGAATGCATAGAGCCTTCTGTCTTTTATGATCTTCAATGCCTCATGGGGGACATTATCATCCTTAAAGAGACTATTAAATAGCCCCATATAACGGTCATTATCAAGAAAACGGCCCACTACACTGATAGCCCCTTTTCTAACGAGATTATCCCTGTCATTGAGGAGTGCCTTAATAAGGGGATAGTTATCATCCTGATTGATGAAAGGGGCAACAGATATATAGAGTCTTTTGTCTTCCGTGGAACCCCTCATGACAAAATCCTCTACCAGATTTTTAAAGGAGTCATAGTCAAGCCTTAAAAGTGCCCTTAGTGCCTTCTGCCTCATATCAGGATAGCCTTTCTTCGCTATCTCAATAACCCTGTCCTTAAAGTCATAGGCACCCATTGTCCCTACTGCAGAAACAGCATCCCCCCTTACATGACCATCGGGGTCTTCAATTGCCTCTTTTAATATTGTGGAGCCGCCCCCTTTTACGATGGAGGGCAGGTTCTTTGCAATCTCTCTCTTGACATCTACGTGTGATGACACAAATATCTCGTAGAGGAGATCTTCGTCAATCTTCACCTGTGCCATACCGCATGCCTTTATAAAAGGTAATATACAATCCTCTTCTTTCCTAAGAAAATTCTCTATATGGTCTTCCCAGACATCTGACAGGTCAACAAGAAGGGATAGGGCATCCTGGTAATCATCGCTATCAGGGCTTATATATTTAAATGAATCAAGTATCACCTCTGCGGCAAGGGGGTTTCTGAAACAGGAGATAAGCCTTAAGGTTTTGATGGACTTTTTATCATCTGATTCCGCCATGAGCAAAAGATGTTCAAAGAGTTCATATCCCATCTTTTCCTGCACAGCAAAGAATATCCCCTCGTCCTCCTTCTCAAGGATAACCTTTATATATTCGCTCCTTTTTGCCTTATCCCATCTTTTTAAAACCCCGATGACCCTATCAAGTATATCTGGATCCCTAAAATCTATTAATGCCTCACATGCCATGAGGGAAACCACATCATTGCCTTCTGCAAAAATTCTAAATAATGGCTCAACAACCCTGCTGCCCCCTATCTTGCCAAGGCTCTGGACTGCTGAAAATCCAACCCACTCATCATCCCTTAAGGCATTAAAAAGTGCATCTACAGCAGACTCATCACCTATCTCACCGAGGGCAACACAGGCTAAATTCCTAACATTTACCTTTTCATCCTTCAATTTTTCCACAAGGTATGGGATAGTATCCTTCTCCCTCATACCCCCCAAAATCTCACATGCATATATCTGTATATCCTCATCGGGGTCATCTAAAAGTCTGAGGATAGCCTCCATGCTGTATCTTCCTATTTTTTTAAGGATATCCACTGCAAACATACGGACTACTGTCTCACTGAGATATAACAATTCAATCACCATCTCCACTATCTCTTTTGATGGGGTGGAGATTACCTGCTCCATAGCCCTTTCTTTTTCGAGGTTGTTGCCTTTTATTAAAGCCTCTTTAAGCTTCAGAAGTCTTTTATCTCCTAACTTCTTCTTTTTATTCACCATCTCAACCTCATAAAATTTTTATTATCTCATCGGGTATCTTATCTATGGGAAGGATAGCATCAGCCATATTGGCATTGACAACTGCCCTTGGCATACCATAAACAACACATGTATCCTCGTTCTGGGCAATGACATAACCATTTCTTGATTTTATCTCCTTTACACCTACAAGCCCGTCATTTCCCATGCCTGTCAGTATTACGCTTAATGTTTCTTCGCCATAAACAGTAGCAACTGAACCAAAAAGCAGGTCCACAGAGGGTCTATATATATACCTTGTTGTGTCCGGAACAAATTCTATAGATATCTCGGTGCCCTTTCGTCTGATTGCCATGTGGGAATCACCTGGTGCTATAAAGGCAATGCCTGGCTTGAGTCTCTCGCCATCTTCAGCCTCCTTTACCTCAACCTGTGAGGCATTATTTAGCCTCTGGGCAAATGATTTAGTAAATAATCTTGGCATATGCTGTGCAATAACTATAGGGACTGGAAAATCCCTATATAGGCCAGAGAGTATATGTTCGATGGCAGGGGGGCCCCCTGTGGATGCCCCAAGGGCAAGGACACTATATTTAGACCTCTTTATTGTGCTTGCTGCCACTGAGCGTCTTGCAGAATGCAATCTCCTAACTGTATAGACCCTTTTTTTCCTGGCTACTGTCTTTACCTTATTCACCAGCTCATTCTCTTTATCTATAATCTTAATGGAAAAATTGGAGAAATCCTTGGCAATAAAATCTGCAGCGCCTATATTTAGTGCCTCAAGGGTAATCTCTGCGCCCTCTTTTGTCAGGGCACTGAACATTATTACAGGGAGGGGATTCTTCTCCATGATATATCTAAGTGCCTCAAGCCCATTCATAACAGGCATCTCTATATCGAGGGTCATGACATCAGGTTTGAGGGACTCTAACTTCTCTATGGCCTCCCTGCCGTTTTTTGCATTCCCCACCACCTCTATATCACTATCACTTTCAAGCATCTTGGCAATAATACCCCTCATAAATGCCGAGTCGTCTACAACAAGAACCTTAATCTTCTCAGCCATCCTCATTCCCTCTAAAGATACCCCCCAATCCCTTCAATGAGCTGTAGATCTTACTAAAAAGCTCCATCTCCTCCTTGGGATTCAGAGGAAATCTAAAGTGGTTTATTGTCTCCACAAAATTTTTATGAAAAAGCATAAAATCTATAAAACTATCTAAATCCCCCCTGGAGGTAATCTGTTTTGATAGAATATTTCCAAGATGAACACAGATGGCATTCTCTCTATCCTTATCTGCCTGTTCAGGACAATGATGGTAACGGACACTATTTGTTATGGATCTGGGGAGATCCCAGAGATCAAGAAGCATTGCCCCTATAACACCGTGATCAAAGGAAAAGACCTCTCTTTCTGCCTCAATCCTTGGCATATTTTTTTCATTGATCAAAGATAATATCCTCTCCCATTCATCCTTAAAGAAACGGTAGATGACGATCATGCCCACATCATGGATTATGCCGGCTATATAGACCTCACTGGGATTTCCTATTAGGGTTACGGAGCTTATGTCCCTCGCAATAACCCCGCATAAGGTGGAGTGGGTAACAAAGCCATTGATATCAATTGATGTATCATCCTTTTTTGTTAGGGTTAGGAAGGGCATCTGGAGGATTATATGTGTCAGATGTTCATAGCCGATCATGGCGATGGCATGCTCTATGGAGGTAACGCTTCTTGCCCCTGCTCTACTAAAAAAAGCGCTCCCTGCCACCCTCAATACCTCGCCTATCATGGATGCATCCATGTGCCTTGCAATATCAGAGGCAGAGCTCATGGGGTCATCTATTATCTTAAGGACCTCACTGACAATATTAGGAAATGTTGGTAAAAGGTCTATATCTTTTAGCCTTTCTATGATCTTCTCTTCCATCTTCATTTTTCTGCTTATATATTATCGAGCAACAAATGCCAAAACTTTAGCATCAGGTTCGTTTTTTTACTGTTGCCCTTAGATTTAATATTGCCTGTGAGTGTATCTGGCAGACCCTCGCCTCTGTTATACCAAGAACCGCTGCGATCTCCTTCATGTTCAGGTCTTCATAATAATAGAGGCTCAAAACAAGTCTCTGTTTTTCTGGCAGTCTATCAATCTCTGTTGCCAGTAGATTTTCTATCTCTCTAAACTCAGCCAGTTCAGCAGGGCTTTCGCTTTCATCCATAACATACCTTATCATCTTTTCCCTGTCTTCACCAACAGATTCGTATAGTTCCTCTATGCTCATTATGGATAGATTCCTGTAGTTTTTTATAAAGGTGAGATAATCCTCAAATTCCATATTCAGCTCATCTGCTATCTCCTCCTCCAATGGGTGCCTCCCAAGTCTGTTTTCAAGCCTTCTTATAGTATCTTCGATCTTTTTTGCCTTTGTCCTTGTGTTTCTTGAGAACCAGTCCTTTGCCCTCAGTTCATCGATCATGGCACCACGGATTCTCAGGTAGGCAAATGTCTTAAGCTGAACACCCCTGGTATGGTCATATTTCTCCATTGCCTCAAGAAGACCCATAACGCCCGCAGAGATAAGGTCCTCTGTCGTTGTATTGTCATCAAATCCCCTGGCTATCTTATAGGCAAGATGTTTTATGGTAGGAAGGTATTCCTCAATAATCCTCTCCTTTTCAAGCTTTTTATCGGCAGCATATCCAGACAATCTTGTCATCCTGTTCTCATAATACCATTTTATTGCATATTCTTAAAAGCGCCTTGGTTGCCTGGGTGTCAGGAAAGTGTTCCACCCACAGCTTCTGTTTTTTTGTTGCCTGCCTGATATTGGCATCCATTGGTATGAACCCCATAAAATCAAGGTATACATTTAAAAACTGATCAGATACGGAGAGAAGCTTTCTATATACATTCAGTGCCTCTGTCTCATCCCTTACCATGTTCACAATGATATTAAAATCCTTTCTGCCTGTCTTATTATATAACACCTTTATCACAGCATAGGAATCGGCAATGCTTGCTGGGTCAGGGGTCACAATAACAAGGATATCCTGGCTTATTGAATTAAAATATACAACATTTGATGAGATACCAGCTGGCGTATCGACAAGCAAAAAATCATAGCCAGTCAATTCCTGTATTGAAAGCATGAGGATATTTCTCTGTTCCTCTGTGAGGTTTGAAAGCTCCACTATCCCTGATGTGGCAGGGATAATCTTAATCCCGTATGGTCCCTCGACTATAATCTCGCCTATGCTCTTCTTTCCTTCTATGAGGTCTTTTATATTGAATTTGGGTATCATACCAAAGAATATATCGATATTCCCCAGGGACAGGTCTGCATCAACAATATAGGTAGACTCATCCCTTTTGCCGAAAATATATGCCATATTTGTTACTATTGAGGACTTGCCGACTCCTCCTTTTCCGCTCGTTACAGCTACAGTTTTTCCTCTTTTCTTCTCCATCTATTTCCCTCTAAAAGTATTTTATAAAAAATCTCCTTTCCGGGCATAACAATATCCGAGATACCTGTCCCTGTCGTAAAACAACATATCTTTTGTTCCAGTGCAATCAAATTACTCAGGATATGCCCTAATGTCTCCTCCTCATCGAGTTTTGTGAATATAAGCCCTTCCCTGCCTTTATCACTGAATATCTCAAGATAATTCTTTATTCTTTCATCCCTTGAGCCTGCAGAAAACACCACTAGGGTGCTTACATCCTTAAGCCTATCTGCCACATCCTTTTGAAGCTCTAATATGCCCGGAAGATCGATGATCTTTTTTCTTTCATCGCTGTCTATAAAAGAATAAAGGCTTTCCATACTATCTACATTAAAAGACCCTTTTATGGTTTTTTCATGCATCTTATGCACCCTGACCCTTTTTTCATCATGACCATATGATATAAGGGATACGGGCCTTCCAAGGGCAGACAACACAATTTCAAGCTTTTTTGCTGTTTGTGTCTTCCCGGCGCCAGGGGGACCAAGGATGAGTATATGGTTATTGATCTCAGCGAGCTCTCTGATTTTTATCCTTTTTTTAATTATATCTTTTAAAAAAAAGTTTGCCTTAGAGGACTCATCAGATAATTCGCCTATCTCGATATATATCTCTGATATGACAGATATAGCGAGCCTTGGATTAAAACCATTTTTTACCATTTTGTCAAAAATAAACCTTAAGGGTAGTGAGTAGGATCTCAATCTATCCATAATAATATCAGACTCAAGCTGTCTGATTTTTTCAAAGACCTGTCTGGTTATATCGTCCTTTATCTTCTCATATTGTCTTCTGCCTTCCCTTGGATCATAATCGCTATAGCCTGCATCATCTTCAACTGCCACAGAGATCTCGCAAATCTTACCATCGCGATCTATATTCTCTTTCACATCTATAATAATCGTGTCAGGCCCATATTCCCTCTTCAATATGTCTATGCCTTTTTTTAGATCATCAAAAACATATGTCTTAATTATCATATATCTTAATAACCCCTATGGTCTGGATTTTTATATTCGGGGGTATTTCATTATGGGATATAACAGCGATACCCTGTATATATCTCTCAAGGAATCTCCTCAGCCTTAATCTTATAATGGGATGCACAAGGAGAACAGGCTGTATATTCTGAAGGATTGCCTTTTTTACCTCATTACCCAGTTTTTCAATGAAGCGCTGGCTGAATGATAGGTCAAAGGTGAAAAGCCCGCCCTGTTCACTGTTTTGCATGCTATTTATGATAGCCTCCTCTACGGATTTTTCTAAGATGAGGATGTTCAGGACACCGTCGATGAGATATGTTTTTATAATGCTCCTTGCCATCCTCTGCCTAATATACTCTGTTATGACATCAGGGTCTCTTGTTGAAAAGGCAATATCTGCTGTTGCCTCAAGGATGGATACAAGGTCTCTTATAGATACCTGTTCCCTCAACAGATTCTGTAAAACCTTCTGTATTATGCCTATATTTACCTGTGCCTGACCCAGCTCTTCAATAACCTTCTGATGTGTTGCGCTCACTGTATCTATAAGCTTCTGTGTCTCCTGTCTTGTTAGAAGCTCATGGGCATTGTTGCGAACTATCTCTGTCAGATGTGTAGCTATAATGGTTGCGTGCTCCACAACAGTGAAGCCCTGGGCAACATACTTTTCCTTATCTTTTTCCCTTATCCAAACAGCATCAAGTCCAAAGACAGGCTCCTTTGTGGGTATGCCATCGGCAATGGTATTTTTTTCATCCTGTCCCATGGCAAGGACATAATTTATAAGAAGGTCTCCCCTTCCTACCTCTATACCCTTTAAAAGGATGACATATTCACTGGATTTGAGTTGGAGATTATCCCTTAATTTCATGGGTGGGACAACAATGCCTAGTTCATAGGCAATCTGTTTTCTCATTGCCTTAATCTTGTCAAGGAGCTCACCCCCCTGCTCTGCATCCACAAGAGGTATAAGGGCATAGCCAATCTCAAGCTCAAGCATCTCCATGGGTTGGATAAGGGATTTTTCCTCTGGCTCCTCGACTGCCACTGCCGGCACAGAAACAATCTCCTTCTCCTTTTGTTTTTTTATAAGATGACTCATGCCAAAGGCGGCAGAGGATAGTATAAGAAAAGGAAACAGGGGGATACCAGGGACAATGCCGATGCATAGTATTATCACTGCAGCAAGCATCATTGCCCTGGGCTGGGTGAACATCTGTCTTGCCACATCCCTGCCAAGGTTTGACTGACTTGCTGCCCTCGTAACAATTATGCCTGCTGCAGTTGATGTTAAGAGTGCAGGTATCTGGCTTACAAGCCCATCTCCTATAGTAAGTATTGTATAGATGGATAGGGCATCTGTAAAGCTCATATCCTTCTGCACAACCCCTATTATCAAACCACCCAAAATATTTACAAAGATGATTATAATCCCTGCGATGGCATCTCCCCTGACAAACTTGCTCGCACCATCCATAGCACCATAAAAATCTGATTCAAGCTCTATCCGCTCCCGTCGTGCCCTTGCCTCTGCATCATTTATAAGCCCTGCACTCAAATCAGCATCAATGCTCATCTGTTTGCCAGGCATGGCATCAAGGGTAAACCTCGCTGCCACCTCAGCCACCCTACCTGCACCTTTTGTGATAACAACAAAATTTATAATCACCAATATCAAAAATACAACAGCACCAACAACATAGTTGCCACCCACAATAAAACTACCAAATGCCTTTATTATCTTTCCGGCTGCAGCAGAACCCTCATCACCCCTTACAAGTATGAGCCTCGTGGTAGCGATATTTAAAGATAGCCTGAACAGGGTCATAATGAGCAGGATAGAGGGAAAAACAGAAAAATCCAGGGGCCTCTGGATATACATGCCTATAAAGAGTATGAGGATAGAGATAGATATACTCAGGGTCAGGAATATATCTATCATAATACTATTCAATGGTATTATCATTATGAGTATAACAAAGACAATAGATATAGCGATAAAGACATCGCTTTTCTCTTTTATGTTTTCCAGAATATTACCCATTATATCAATCCTCTGCCTTTCTGCTTATATACATAAGCAAGAAGCTCTGCCACAACTACATAAAATTTTTCAGGTATAAACTGCCCTACCTTAACAGCATAGAATAATGCCTGGGCAAGGGGCTTATTCTCAACTATGATGACCCTATGCTCCCGTGCTACCTCTTTTATCCTCTGGGCAACAAATCCCGCGCCCTTGGCTACAACCTGAGGTGCAGGCATCCTGCCTACCTTGTATGTAAGTGCCACGGCAAATGTGGTAGGGTTTGTGACAACTGCATCTGCAGTTTTTACATCCTCTATCATCCTCTTTCTTGCTATCTCCCTCTGGATGCTTCTGATTCTTGATTTTACCAGGGGGTTGCCCTCCCTTTCCTTATACTCCTCTTTTATCTCCTGATGGGTCATCATAAGGTCTTTTCTGTGTTGCCACCATTGGAATAGAAAATCAAGTCCTGCGATAAAAAGAAGGACAATACTCACCTTCAGGGTCAGGATAAATGCAATCCTTCCCATATACTGAACAATAAAGTGGACATCCTTGCTGTGAAGCGATAAAAGCTCAGATAGCTCCTTTGTAATTATGGAGTATGCAATATAGACGAGGATTAATATCTTGAGCATTGCCTTTAGAATCTCAATCCCCGACCTCTTGGAGAAGAGTTTCTTAATACCTTTTAGGGGGTCAAGGACCTCTACGTTGAATTTGAGTGCCTCGAGGCTCCACATAAAACCAGTCTGGATAAAGCTGCCAAGGATTGTAATAGCAACAAGAAGACCAAATATAGGCAGGACAATCTTAAGCCCATTAAAAAAACCGTAATGGATTATCTCCTGGATATTATCCATATTTACATCAAGGTCTAGATTCCTCACATATCCTGTATATATCCTGAACATCTCTTCGAATCCCCTGGACACTGAGAAATAGAGAAAAATAGTGACAAAGAGTATCAGAAAACATGTGGTAAGCTCCCTTGACTGGGCAACCTGACCTTTTTTCCTCGCATCCTCAAGCCTCTTTTCAGTAGGCTGTTCTGTCTTTTCCTGGAATGTATCCGCCATATCCTACCCCATAAGCCTCATTATTCTTAAAAATTCCGCCTCCATGCCATTGAATATACCTGCGATAGCAGTTACGGTTATACCAAGGGAAAAAGATAGAACAACCATGGTAATCAGTATCTTAATGGGCATACCCTCTATAAAAACATTTATCTGGGGGATAAGCCTTGAGAGCAAACCCAATGCAAGCTCTACAATAAAAAGTGTCACAGTCAGGGGTGCGCTGATCCTCAAGCCAACAGAGAATATCCTGCCTGTTACATGGATGATGTAGGTTAAAAGACTATTATGAAGGACAACAGCACCAAGGGGTAGTTCCTTAAAACTTGCAAAGATACCCCTTATCAGTGTATGATGCGCATCTATTGAAAAAAACACCATAATAGTCAGGATATTTTTAAGCTGCTCCATAACTGATGACTGAGACATGGTTATGGGGTCCATAAACCTGGCAAAGGAAAAACCTGTCTGAAGGGATGCCATCTCTGCTGCGGCAAAGACCATCATAAAAAGCGCCCTTACAAAAAAGCTTATGGTAAGCCCTATAAAGATCTCTTTTATAATAAGAACAGAGAGATATACAGGGTTATATGCCGTATCAAGCCCTGTCCCTCCGAATTCAAAAACCAGATAGGAGATTATCAGGGAAAGCCCTGCCTTGAAGGGCATTGATATAGCCCTTGTGGCAAATATGGGCACAAGCCAGAGTATTGAAAGGGTTCGAAAAAATATCAGTGCAAACCTCTGGATATCTATGCCGATTTCAGGTGCCATTATCTCACATACACTGGTATATTTGATATAAGGTTTATTGTGTAGGTCACTATAATATTTAGCATCCAGGGGAACAGAAAGAGAACACATGCACTGATAACAAGTATCTTGGGCACAAACACCAGGGTCATCTCATGAATCTGGGTAGCAGCCTGAAATATGCTTATAAACAGACCCACAACAAGGGATGCGAGTAACACTGGCGCCATGATCACAAGGGTTGTTCTGATTAGCTCCCTGAATATCTGGACAATGAGATCAAAGCCCATGATTATCCTCCTTGACTTGTAAAATTTATTTTACTGTGTTTATCCATAAAACCCATTATCACCATGATCAGTAAAACCCCTTAATAAGTGAATTGACAAGAAGATTCCAGCCATCAACAAGGACAAAGAGCATGAGCTTGAAGGGCAGGGATATATAGATAGGGGGCACCATCATCATACCAGCAGACAAAAGCACGCTCGCTATAACTATATCTATAACAAGAAAGGGGATATAAATAAGAAAACCTATCTGAAATGCCCTTTTAAGCTCGCTTATGGCAAAGGCGGGGACCAGTATCTTCATGGGTATCTCGCTTTCGTTTTTTGGCCTTGAAAGTCCTGCCACATTCATAAAAAGGGCAAGATCCTTTTCTTTGGTGTATTTGAGCATAAATGCGTTCAACTCCTTTGATGATCTCCCCAGAAATTCATTAAACTCCATCTTCTTTTCCAGATAAGGGGAGAGGCCGTTGGTATAGACCTTTTCATATGTGGGTGCCATAATGAAAAAGGTCAAAAATAGGGATAGACCAATTACAACCTGATTAGGCGGTAACTGAGGTATGCCTATTGCCTGTCTGAGAAGGGACAGGACAATAACTATCCTGGTAAACGAGCTCATAAGGAGAAGCACAGCAGGGGCAAAGGCAAGGATTGTCAATATTATTGCCACATTTATAAAATTTCTGTTGCCCTCTACGGAGCCCAGGGAGCTCAAAAGATTACCCCTGTCATCAGACCTTGGTTTTGCTGTCTGCCTTGCATCTGCCACAAAAGGGACTAAAAGCAGAGATAGGATTATCCCTGTTATAAGCAATATCTTCATTCCTCTCCTTCTTTTGTCTTTTTCCATCTCAAAAGGGTCCTTATCTCCTTTTCCCCAATACCAAGGACAAGGACATATTCATCCACCTCTACTACAGATATGGATTTTTTTGCACCAAGATAGATGGTATCCACCCTCTTCAGATTATAGGGTGATTTGCCTTTTTTAATATTAAATCTAAGTTTTCCGCTGTATCTATAGAGAAGGAACATGCCAGATACTATAAAAAGGAGTATAAAGATAACCTTCATTATATCAAGATAGGCCTCCATCATTATCCCAGTTTCTGAACCCTTTCCTTGGGCGTTACAATCTCGATTATTCTAACCCCAAGCCTCTCATTTACCACCACCAAATCACCCTTTCCAAGAAGCCTATCATTTACATAGATGTCCACAGGCTCTCCTGCCACCTTATCGAGTTCTATTGTGGAACCCTTTGACAATGACAGGAGCTCACCTATAACCATCCTTGTTCTCCCTATCTCCACAGAGATCTCCACGGGTATATCAAGGAGGCTGTCAAAATTCAGTTCAGCCTTCTTTGTCCCGTCTGCCTGTTGATTGTCTATTGTAAAATTATCCATCTCTCCTCCTTACCATAATTCCTCAATGGATTTATCCATCTATCTGGACCGCCTTATTTCCCTTGAATATCCCCACCTTGCCTTTGAATTTAGGTTTATCTCCCACAAGGATATCAGCAGGATCGTTCACGTATCTGTCTATAACTATTACGCTATCCTCACGGATATTCATAAACTCCTTAAGGGACATCCTCTTTTTTCCAAGTATTGCCCTTACCTCAACAGGAACCTGGGATATGCCCTCCTTCATCCTTTCCATCCATTTCTGCCTCATCTCAAGGTCCTCCCTTGAGGGTGTAGAGACAAGGAAGTCCTTGATAGACTCGAGGACGCCATAGGGTATACACACCTTCATCCATCCACTCACATTCCCTATCTCAATGGTGAACTGACACACGGTTACAGTCTCCTCCTGTGATATAAGGGTTACATAGTTTGGATTCATCTCTGACCTTGAATATCTGCAGAGGATTGGATAGATAGGTGACCATGCCTTTTCCATCTCTGTAGAGACTATTTCAACTATCTTTTTGATTACGTGGAGTTCAATTTTAGTGAATTCGCGGCCCTCTATCCTGGGAACAGAGGGACTTAGTGAGCCAAATAGCGCCTCAAGGGCATAGAAGATAACCTTTGTATCAAATATAATAATAAAAAAACCCTTCAGGTTTTCTGTTGTAATAATATTCATGTTTGTGGGCAGTGGCAGTGACTTAATAAACTCTCTATATTCTATATTCTGGATTGGGGTGTATTGTATCTCCACATCCCTCTCTAAAAAAAGAGATAGCGCTGATTGAAGGGATTTAGAGAATCTGTCGTATATAAACTGAAGGGTAGGGAGGCTTTCCTTTTTTGTCCTTGTATACTGAAGGATGTCAAATTTTTTTATCTCTTTTTTTTCTTCCGTGGGCTCAGGCTCTTTAACAGGCTCAGGCTCTATTGTCCCCTCTGACAGGCCACTTAAAAGGGCATCAATCTCTTCCTGGCTCAATATCTGTTCCATCTGTCCCTCATTGAATCATAATATCAGTTATATATATGGCAGCTATATCATCTTCTTTTGGAAACAATACCTTAACGGCATCAAGGATCTCCTTTTTCATTGCATCCCTACTTCCCACATCCATAAGAACCTCTATGCCCTTTGAACCCAATATTGTAAGGATCCTGTCTCTGATAGCTGGTGTTATCTTATTTGCCTCTTCCAATGCCTTCTTGTCCTTAAACTGGACCCCAATGGTAATCTTTGCGTATTTTCCGCTTGTCCCGGCTATATTGAAAAGAAATGGTTCAAGGGACATAATAGGGCCCAGGTTTTTTTCTGGTTTTTTTTGAACAACCTGTTCCCTCTCCTGTGGTGCCCCCTCCTGTGGTGATTTATTGAAAAATTTTTCTATGATCATGTTGCCATATAAAAGATATACCCCTGCAATCCCGAGACACAAAAGGGCAATAACAGCCAGGAGGATAGGCCTAAATTTTCCCTTTTTCTTTTTAGGTGCCTGCTCTTCCTCTGTCTGCAAAATCTCTTGTTCAGCCATATAACAATCCTCCCTGGCAGTCTGTAAGCAATATACATGCCATAATCCTGGTCATAAAATAAAATTAGTAAATTCAATATGTTAAGGATTATTACCTACTTTAATGGGATTTTCTATAACGAATATAAAAAGAAATAAGGGATTCTTATGTTGACGTGTAGGACGAGGGTGTCATATCCTTGACACAAGACCACTAAAAAAAGTCTTATAATATAAGCGGCTATAAGGGGTGGCAAGCCACCCCTTATTATTTATCTCTTCAGATTCATAAGCTCCTGGAGTATCTCATCGGATGATGTTATGACCCTTGAGTTTGCCTGAAAGCCCCTCTGGGCAATTATCATCTTAACAAACTCTGTTGCCAGGTCAACATTGGACTGTTCAAGGGAATTGGAGTTTATCTTTCCGAGTCCCCCTGACCCTGGTGCATTGGTATACGCAGGTCCTGAATCCAATGTCTCTGCAAACAGGTTTCCGCCCTCTCTTCTAAGCCCTTGTGGGTTATTGAAATTGGCAAGGGTTATCTGATAGAGGTCGAGTATCTGGCCATTTGAGTAATGCCCCGATATAACCCCTTCCTCACTTACAGTTATGTTTTGAAGAACCCCTGGGGGATAACCATCCTGGGTCTGAAAATTGGTGGTGGATGCAATAGGATACTGGGTGGATGCACCCCCTCCTGACTGACTGCCGAATACAAGGGCTATTGGCTGATCTGCCTCAGCGCCCTGGGAGAAGTCAAACTTCACTATTATAGGGTCACCACCAGAGATTAGTGTCCCCTTATTATTAAAGACCATATCACCCCAACTAACAAGGGTATCCTTACCGGTTGCAGAGTCTACCGCCTCAAGAACAGCATGCCACTGCCATGTGCTGTTACCAGTAGAGGAGTCCTCATATGCCTTGCGGAAATAGACATTTACAACATGGGACTGCCCCAGAGAGTCATATACAGATATAGACGATGAATAGTTGGAGGTGGTTGTGGGGTTTGATGTTACGCTCTCATAGGTATATTTAAAGCCAGTTGTGCTGAATTTCTGTGTTCCATTTACAATAGCTGATGCAGTTGTAATATCAAGCCCTGAACCCTGCCAGTCCGGGTAGGTTATAGAGGGGTCTAAGTCACCTGTCCAGCTAGTTGTAAAGCCTGTTGGATTACCATCAGGGCCTATCTCCTCAAATGTCAAGGTAAGTTCATCGGCGTCTACTGTAGCAGTGTAATTACCTACCCTGGGATATTTACCTGAACTTGCTGCAACAGTTGAAATAGACGTCCCTGTGCCTGAAAGGCTCCCCACAGTACCCTTCCATGCGGCATTGGATTGAAGGTTTACGGCCATGCCTATCTTCTCTGTTGCCTTAGGCTCACTTGGTGCAGGGGATATAACAATGTTCTTGCTTACACCAACTGGTGTCTTTGTCGCCCTGTCAATCTCTTTTCCCTGGACAATATAGCCCCCTGGGTTGATCATCTTGCCTTCCTTATCAAACCTGAACTGACCTGCCCTTGTATAATAGAGCATATCGTTTTCTAATGATTTTACAATAAAATAGCCGCTGCCACCTATTGCCAGGTCTGTTGCCTCGCTTGTGCTCTCAAAGGAGCCCTGTGAATAGAGTGTATCCACCGAGCCCAATGCTGAGCCCCTTCCAACCTGGCTTGTGCCTGTGGCAGATGTTATGGACTGATACAGGACATCCTGAAATGTTGTCCTGCTTGCCTTATATCCCACGGTATTGACATTTGCAATATTATTACCCACTACATTTATGGACTGGCCATTGGTTACCAGACCGCTTATCCCTGAAAAAAGTGAACTTAACATAACCTAACCTCCTTATCTTTATTGAATCTCTTTAATCTTGTCCAGTGTATATGTATCGCCGTTACCTGCCACAAGCAAGGGAACCCCCTGTTCAAGATTCACACCTGAGATAACCCTATAGACATTTGTTGTGCATCCCACCGACTTATTGGACTTCGTGGCTGTAACAGTTATTGCCACGCTTTCATCCCCCTCCTGTTTATAAACAAGGGGGTCGCCCTTTTTAAGGGTAATAATCTCTGTTGAGCCTGTAGTCAAATTGGTCTTCGTAAGGACAATCTCATCAAAATCAGCGCTGGGCTTCAGATAGACCTCATCCCCTTTCGATAGGATGCTGCTTTCAACATTCATCTTTTTCCCCACCGATGATATCCACTGGGAGACATTTGACTGTTCCAGGGACTTCTTCATTGACTCAAGGGCACCTGTCATGTTCTGCAGTTGCTCTACCTGGGTAAGCTGGGAAAGCTGCGTGAGAAATTGTTCTGGCTTCTGTGGTTCAAGGGGATTCTGATATTTAAGCTGTGTCACCAGTATCTTGAGAAAATCATCCTTGCTTACTATTGAAGAATTTTTTGTCCCTGTTGTGCCCCCCTGGACTGTATTGTATGTTGCTGAATTTACCTCCATATCTACCTCCTTATGCCTGTGCCTTTAATATATCTGAAAAACCTTCATCCTCTGCCTTTACCTGCCTGTATCTCCTACTCTCCTGTTTTCCCTCCCTTTTTTCCTGTCCCCTGGCTCCATCAGGATTAACAAATATACTGGCAAATATATTTCTATCCTCCAGGCTCCTTGTGATTATCTCTTTCTGGCTGTTGAACATGTTGATTATCTCACTATTCCTTGAGGTAATGTTCACTAATATACCTTCACCATCGTTTTTAAGACCTACCTGGAGGACATCACCATCATCTATTCTGAATTTTATAATTATATCCACATTCCTTCTGGATGCAGAATACTGTTCTACTATGTTCTCTATCTTTTGCACCATATCAGATCTTAAAGGCTCCTGAATATAATTAGCCGTCCTTACAGTAAAATCTCTCTTATAAAATCCGTTATTGACAGCATAGCTATCCTCTGCCTTTTTTAACTCGCTGTCTAGGCCTATCTTTTCCTCTGGCAGATTACCTCTGTCCTTCACTATGGTGGAGGATGCGTTATAATCCTTTTTTGTGTTTGTGGATGTAACAGCATCGGCCTCTGAAAAGATACGGATATCCCGAATCCTTTCCTCTAAGTCCATATCAACAGCCCTCTGGGTCCCTCTATAGGGATTATACTGTAGCCTTACATAGATTGGATTATCCCCTCTGGTTATAGTGTCAGCTACATCTGTCCCCTCTGTTTCAATCTTCTCTGTAGATTGTGCCACCAAATCAACCGGCTCCAGTTCTCTTGCCTTATCACCATAGACCGATTCACTAATTCCTGCCCATATCTTCCATGTATTCCTTTCAGTATAAGGATGAATGTTTGTAGTAGCAGTATTGCCATACCTGTATTCTGTCCCGTCCACCTTGTTGTCTGCTACAATAACCTCTATACTGTAGGGGCTGTCTATGTTGACGGCTGGGGAAAAAATAGGGATGTCTATATTATTTACTGGGTTTGATGTCTTAACTGGTGGTTGTATGGTTACATGTGGTTTTGTGTTGTTCCCATCTACATCCTTTTCTGGTATATCCTTTTCTGGTTTAAGGGCTGGTTGAAATGGGAGAGCTGATTCAGCAGGGGTGGTGGTTTTATCTGCCTTATTAGATGTAATCTCTATCTTATCATTATTGACGGCTGGGGAAAAAATAGGGATGTCTATATTATTTACTGGGTTTGATGTCTTAACTGGTGGTTGTATGGTTACATGTGGTTTTGTGTTGTTCCCATCTACATCCTTTTCTG
>Ga0067045_1028088_pt1 | contig 43611 bp, 36 predicted proteins | sample TerdegcTABiofilm_FD_59184 | JGI IMG/M metagenome (GOLD analysis project Ga0067045, IMG submission 59184) | Combined Assembly of (Gp0054472, Gp0054536) Wastewater bioreactor microbial communities from Singapore -Terephthalate degrading...
AAAGAGATAATTTCTTCTCTTTAAATATAGAGGAGATTAGGTTATAATTAAAATAATTTCATATAGATTTTTATATGAGGCATCGATACTTTTTTGTTTATATTTTTGATGAGGCAATTCGAAATCTTGAAATATAGCGAATAAAATTGTATACTTTTTTATTATGGTGAGAATAAATAGAAAAGAAATAAATCAGGAAAACTTTTGCTATCATATAATAGTGAGAGGAGTAGAGGAGACTAAAATCTTTAAAGAGGATCAAGATAGAATAAAATTTTTACAACTTCTTTCTAAGATGAGTACAGACTTTAAATTATCTATCTTCTCTTATGTTCTAATGGATACCCACTTTCATCTATTGCTCAAAACAGAAGAAGCAAACCTTTCTGAAGCCATGCATTCTCTAAATTCTTCCTATGTGCACTGGTATAATCTTAAATGGGCTAGAAAAGGTCACTTATTTCAGGACCGTTATAAAAGTCATCTTATTCTAAACACCCTCTATTTATGCACTGTTGCCTCTTACCTTGCCCTAAATCCAGTGGAAGCAGGATTAGTAGATGCTCCGGAAAAGTATCTCTGGAGTAGTTTTCCCTATTTTCATCCTATTTCCAGTAAAATAACTCCTGCCTGGCTAAAAATTGATGAATTCCTGAACCTTTGCCAAACTAATCGAGAAAATTTTATTAATTTAGTGGAAAAGAATAGTCAAAAACTTATTAGTGAAAAAGACCAGGGAGATTTGGACATAAATTCTGTAAATAATCTTCTTGAACAGAAGTCTAAACAAAATCTACCCCAAGATATCAATGATTTTTTACTCTTAGTTAAAGAAAGACTGGGCTCTCTACAAGATAATAAACGGTTAAAATATATACTTGTTTATATCTTATTAAAAGAAGGTTTTACCGTAAATAATATAGCCCAATCTCTTAATCTTTCCAGACAGGCTATCCTAGTAATCTATAAAAGAATTCAAAAGAATTTGCAAACTGATAACTTTTATCGTATGTTACTTCAGCATATCCAGCATAGATTATTTTCCAAAAAATAAACTGAAATGTAAAAAAAGGTGCCTGGCACCTTTTTTTACATTGGGTGAAAATGAAAACTAAAATAGCTTTTTATGTAATCTTAATTATTTCTCTAAGTTCATTGCTAACCGTTCTGGGGGGCGAGGCCTTCCAATATGATCCTAAGTTATCCTGGAAAGTATTAGAAAGTCCCCATTTCTCGATCTATTTTTTTAATAAACCTGAAAATCAAGACAACCCCTCTCCAAATTTTAATCTTAATAAAGATAGTTATTGCTCTTTTATGGAACAATTAGCCAGGGAAATCGCTGATCTAGCCGAAGAAACCTATTTTCAGATTCATACCCAAATTGACCTTCCTCCGCATCATCATATGCAAAAGATTGGAATAATTTTAGAAGATTTTACTGACTACACTCTGGGATATGCCTATACCTTCCCCCATAGAGTAATCCGTCTTTCTCTTACTGCCCCTACCGCTAAATCTTTTGATATGAAGTTTAAAAGCTGGTTTAAAATGGTTCTGGTTCACGAATATACCCATATCGCTCATTTTGAAATGACTGAGGGATTGACTACTGCCCTCCGCGCTCTTTTTGGCCAGATCATTACCCCTAATGGTTTACAGCCTACCTGGGCTCTTGAGGGACTGGCCATTTATAACGAGACCAAATTTAACCAAGAAAAGGAAGGCGGAGGCGGGAGAGGCATCGATCCTCGTTATGATATGTATCTACGTATGGCTATTTTAGAAGATAATCTAAATACTTTAGACCAAATAAGTAGCTACTACCTCCTTTCCTGGCCGGGAGGTAATGCACCTTATATTTATGGTCAATCTATAATTCATTTTATAGCCCAAAAATACGGGGAAGAAAAGATGATAGAAATAAGTGAGGTCTTCTGTCATTACCCTTACTTGGGGTTCAATTATGCCTTTAATAAAGTCCTGGCTTTAGATTTAGAAGAATTATTCCTTAACTGGAAAGAGGAATTACAAAAAAGATATCAGATTCAGGAGCAAATGATTAGTACCTCCAGGAAACTCACTGAGTCAAAACAATTAACCAATTATCATTACTGGGTGGATTACCCAAAGTGGATTCTCTTTTCTTCTGAGGGAGCAGAAAAAATAGCAGTCAGAGTTACTACTCCTCATACTTATCCCTTTATTCAAATTATCGATCCTTCATCCCTTTCCACTCCCCTTTCTTTAACTTCTTCCGTAATAAAAAAACAATCTCTTATTAAAAGAAACTATGGTCGTGATTCTTCTTTCAGCTTTTCTCCCGATGGCACTAAAATAATCTATGGCAAATTACCAGAGGACAACCTTTATTATCAATTCTATGACCTTTACTTATACAATTTAGAAAACAAAAGAGAAATAAGGCTTTCTAAAGATTTACGTCTTAAAGATCCAGCGTGGTCGCCAAATCCAAAAAAAGCACAGATTTTGGCAGTAATCAATAACCTGGGAACTCAAAATTTAGTTTTAATTAATATATCTATGGCTAAACTATCTGAACTATCTGGATTATCTAGACTATCTGAGCAACCTAAATTGTTCGAGCTAGAAGGAACAAAAAAAATTACCAATAAATTAACCAGACCAGAGCAAAATAACCTTTTAATTCAGCCGGAAGAGATTATCTATTTGACCCATTTTACGGATGGAACCCAAATCTATCAACCCACCTGGTCTCCCCGAGGAGATATGGTCGCTTTTTCAGCCTGGAGAGATGGTACCCAAGATATCTATCTCCTCACCCTGACTGATGATTATTTTAATATAGAGTGCTTTGACTTAAATAATAGTGCAGCTCGCTCGTCCCAACCCCAGCCCATCTTCCTGGATAGAGCAACCGATTTAAGTCCGGCCTGGTCGGCAGATGGTCAATACCTTTTCTTTTCTTCCGACCGCAGCCATAATATCTATAATATCTTTGCTTATTCTTTATTTGAACAAAAGTTATATCAAATCACCAATGTCTTAAGTGGAGCATTTCAACCGGCCCCTTCTCCGGATGGTAAAAAATTAGCTTATATAGAATATCATTCCACTGGATACGAACTACATCTTATGAACCTGGAAATGAATCCTGACCATCTGGCTGAAATAGAAATCTCTGAATCCAACGCCGTAAGAAATGTTTTTAGCTCATTTGAAATCTGCTCGACTTCCGGAGTCAGCATAAGGCCGGCAAAAAATCCAGATTCCGCTACCCTTTCTCTAACAGATTACCCGATCCACGATTATTCTCCCTTTGCTTCCTTCTGGCCTCCTACCCACTGGATTCCCGCAGCCCAGTTTAGTGAAAAAGATTTAGGTGTTGGATTTTCCACTGAATTGATTGATGTTCTGGGGTTTAACTCTTTACCCCTGACTATTACCTATGGCTTAATAAATAATACTTTAAATTATGATTTAAATTACTATTATTATCATTTTTACCCTGTCCTTAACCTATTCTTTCAAGGAGAGACTGATGTAAATTCTTTCTCTGCAGATTCAGGCTTAAGTTCCTGGTGGAAAAGGGGGAAGGCGGGGATTAATCTTTATTTCCAAAAACAGGGAGAAAGAAGTGTTCTTAGTTCTCCTGCCAACTCTCGTTCTTATCAACAGGTCTTTTCCATAGGATACCAATATGAAAAGACATTACTATCCTCATTAGCTTCCTTCCCCTCTGATTATCAGGATGATTATCAGACTATCGCCAGCCTTAAATTATCTTATTCCTATTCCGATGCTGAAAAATATGGCTTTTCTATCAGCCCTGAACAGGGACAATCCTTTTCCTTAAGCTATGAATATGCTGATAAAATTCTGGGAAGTGACTATAATTTTCATAAATTTATTTTTGAAGGTAAAAAATATTTTCCTTTACCTGCTCTTCATCAGGTTCTGGCTCTTCGCCTGGTAGCTGGATATAGTAGCCCAGAACTTCCTGAGGAAGAAGAATTCCGCTTAGGAGGTCATTTTTCTTCCAGTAATCTGTCCAACTCTGAAATAGAGAATTTTTCTCTACGCGGATATAAATTATCTTCTCAGAAAGGAAATAATCTCCTCTTAGCCAGTTTGGAATATTGTTTCCCTCTAGTTAATATCGAGCATAGTTTAAAACTTGGACCCCTTTCTCTCTTTTTAGAAAAACTTTCTGGCCTTTTTTTTATCGATATTGGCCATGCTTGGGAGAATGAGGATAATGATCATAAGGTGAAAAATAATCCAATAAACTATCCCTGGTCTGAATTCAAAACTGGAATAGGAATGGAACTAAAGGCAGATTTTAACTGGAAATTCGATTCCCCTTTTAGTGTGAGATTAGGCTTTGCCAAAGCCCTTTCTGATCCACAGGGATACGATCTCTACTTTACCTTCGGCACCTCCTTCTAATGTAAAAAAAGGTGCCAGGCACCTTTTTTTACATTACATCAAATCGAGGGAGCTATGATCGCCTAAAATAAATTTAAATACTCGGGGGAGGTCCTGGGAATGACAAATCTGTACTCCCTTTCCAATTAGACATCTTTGTAATCTACCGCTCACATTTTTAATCTTAGTATTTCCCAGTACCACACTATATTCAATTTCGCTATTCACTATTTCTACTCTTTCGGAGAGGGAGGTAAAGGGACCAATGTAGGAATCAATAATTCTGACTCCTCTTCCAATTATGGCCGGTCCTAATATCTTAGAATTTATCAGCTCTGCTCCTTCTTCAATCTTAACTCTTCCTAAGATACTAGAACTCTCATCTACCCTTCCTTGTTTAACATCTCTTTCTATATCCTCCAAAACCAATCGATTGGCCTCCAAAATATCCTCGGGCTTACCGGTGTCCTTCCACCAGCCTTTTATTACTTCTGCTCCAATCTTAAAACCCTGTTCTATCATCCACTGAATGGCATCAGTAATCTCCAGCTCGCCCCGAGCTGACGGTTTAATACTATTTATAGCCTGATGTACATTTTTATCGAAAAAATATACCCCGATTAAAGCCAAATTACTAGGTGGTTCTTTGGGCTTTTCCACTACCCGAATTACTTTTCCTCCTCTTACTTCCGCTACCCCAAACTGCTCAGGATGCTCTACCTCAGTCAATAAAACAAAGGCATTATATCTTTCCTGTAAAAATTTTTGGGCATAATCTTCTATTCCACATTTGAGCAGATTATCTCCTAAATACATCAAAAATTTTTCTTCTTTCAGAAAATTAGTGGCAATCTTTACTGCGTGAGCCAAACCTAAAGCTTCTTTCTGTTCAATATAAGAAATATTTATCCTCCAGCGTTGTCCATTTCCAGTTTCTTGTCTGATATCTTCACCAGTCTCTCCAATAATGATACCCACATCCTTTATTCCGCAATTCTTAATTGCTTCTATACCATAAAAAAGAACTGGTTTATTCCCGATAGGAATCAAATGCTTTGCACTGGTATAGGTTAGTGGTCTAAGGCGGGTGCCCTTCCCGGCACAGAGAATAATAGATTTCAAATCCTTTCCTCCCTACTTTTATTATTTTTTATCTTTCTATCCATCAAATTCACTTATTTACCCTATATTATATTTAACTTAAATTAATCTGTGCTCTCCTAGGTTAATCAATTATTTTTTGTTTAGGCGAAAATTATTCTGTTCAAATTTCTTCCTAAAATCTTAATCGCTCCCATAAATAATTTCCATCTTTTTATTTTAAATACCTCTTTAAATATCTCGGAATGATTTTCAAAATTCGCTACCTCTTCAATAAAATAAGCATTCTTTTTAAACAGTTTAAAAATCTCTTTAGACTCATAAGGCTGCAGTCTTTCGTATACTTTTCTTAACCTTAATGCTGATCTTATCTCTTTACTATATCTCTTCTTCCATCTCATTTCATACTCTGCTAATCTATTTTCTCTGATACAATCTACTAAAATCTCTGCTGCCTTCAATCCATAATAGATTCCTCCGCCAGTTAAAGGTTTTATCTGGCAGGCTGCATCTCCCACCAGAGCTACCTTCTCCAGATAGATCCTGGGTAACAGCCCCAGCGGAATAATTCCGTAAATTTTCTCAATAATCTCTCCCTCTATCTTCTCTTCCTTCAAAAATTGATTTAATTTCTTTCGGTTATCCCGGGAAATAATTCCTATTCTGGCTATATATTCATCTTCTGGTATCACCCAGATAAAAAAAGGGATCTCTTCACTCATATATACCTGAACAAATTCTTTAGGGGTAAAAGGTTTCTCTAATTTTATTCTATATTGCCAGCCACTATAATAATCGATCTTTTTCCCAAAATCTCTTTCCTGATTGCTTTCTTGACTATTGGTTTTCTTATCTCCACTAGCTTCTCTTAGCCTGCTCTCTTCTTGCAGGACAAACCTTCTGACCCGGGATTTAGCCCCATCCGCCCCAATCACTATCTCAGCATGGAGGTCCCCCTTATTGGTTTTGAGTAAATATCCTTCCCTCTTTCTATCTTTTTCTAAGCTGAGTAATCTGGTCTTAAATTCAATATCTAAATTATGGCTGAGCTCTTTATCAAACTTCTCCCGGTTAATTACCAGGGCAACTCCCTCTCTTTTTATCTGAAAATTATCCTTTCCATAAAAGAAAAATGCACCATTAATCTGATTGATGATGGAACTTTTAGGAATCTCTCCTCTGGTATCTTCAAAAACCTGTTTACCTACAATACCAGCACATTGGACCGGTTTCCCAACTTCTTGATGTTCCTCAATCAATTTAGCTTTAATTCCATACTTTAATAGTAATTGTGCGGTATAACAGCCTACTGGTCCTGCCCCAACTATAACTATTTCCATACCTCCCCCAACCTCTTACCAACTCAATGTAAAAAAAGGTGCCTGGCACCTTTTTTTACATTGAAAATCAATAGTGGTTTCTTCTATTATTAATACTCCCCCTAACCTTGACCACGACTTATTCATCTTACTCATTTCCGGTAAATTATAAGTGTTTGTTCTTCCCTTAATCCTTTTCATCTACCTTATCTACCATCATTTATTTATTCTATAAGCTTTCTGATATATTATTTATTATAACATACTTTATCCTCCTTCACTACCCCAGTAAGGGCAATGTAAAAAAGGTGCCTGGCACCTTTTTTTGCATTGCAAACTAATGTTCGTAGTAATATAATAGCATAAGTAAAATATAATAAAGGGGGAGAGATGGTGTTTAAGGAAGTGATGAGGATGAGGATGAAAGATTTAGAATTATGGGGAGTACCCACTTTTATAGTGGATATCTGGGAGAAGAATTATTCTTCTTATCTACTCCCGGTCCAGGAGAAAGCAGTAAAGGAATTTGGAATACTGGATTATAAACATAATAAGCATATGATTAGAGAAAATTCAAGGGAAGAAATAAATTCGGGAAAAGATTTAAGTTATAATTATTTAGAGGAAGACCAAGCCGGACATCTTTTGGTAGTTGCTCCTACTACTTCCGGGAAGACCTTTATCGGAGAGATGGCGGCAGTCACTCAAGCCCTGCATCATCACCGAGTCATCTATTTAGTACCCCTCCGCTCTTTAGCCGAAGAGAAATACGAACACTTCCGAACACTATATAGTAATCCAGAGTGTAAACTAAAGATCAGAGTTTCTTCCCGGGACCGTCGAGAAGATGACCCCCAGATCATTAAAAAAGATTTTCATCTAGCCATTATGGTTTACGAAAAATTCCATTATTTTTTACTGAAATACCCCCACCTCTTTGATGACCTCTCCCTGCTAATCATTGATGAGATGCAGATGATTAATGAGCCCTCCCGAGGTCCTCTCCTGGAAAGGATAATCGAAGTTATTCGAACGAAAAAACTTTCTCTGCGAATTATCGGTCTATCCGCCTATCTGGAGAATCTATCCAGTTTCCTCCACTGGTTCCCCGCCGGTCGTCTTCTCTTCGATAAGCGACCCGTCGAACTACGTAAAGGAATTATTCGTCAGGGTATCTTCCGTTACCTTACTCATAACCAGAAAGAATACGGAGAAGAGATCATCTTTGACCTGAAAAAAAGAGAAGGAGAAGAAATATCTTACTCTGACTGTTTAATTCGAACAGTCTCTCATTTTATAAAACAAAATGAACCTACCCTTCTCTTCCTTCCTACTCGCCAGGAGACCCGCCAATGGGCTTATCTTCTGGCAGAAAATCTTGAGGAAAGATATATCACCCGAGCCACCGCCGCTATTACCGAGCTATCTCGTCTGGAAGAGACTCGCAGTCGCCAGGAATTACTCTTTCTCCTGGAAAAAGGAATAGCCTATCATAATGCTGACCTCTCCTGGGAAGAAAGAAATCTAGTGGAAGATTATCTCAACCAAGGGGAAATAAAGGTGGTCTGTGCCACTACCACCCTTTCCCTGGGAGTAAATCTTCCTTTTAAAAATGTAATCTTATCTCTGGAAAAATTTATCTCCGAAGATGGCGAAGGAAACCAAAGCTATGGTTATCGCACCAGGCTATCCCAGGCGGATGTGGAGAATATGGGAGGTAGAGCAGGTAGACTGAGCAATTATATAAACCAAGAGCAAAAAGAATTCGGTCGAGTCATCTTCCTAGCTGATTCACCCTTTGCCGAGAAAGTCATAGAAAACCTTTACTTCAAAAAAACAGCCCAAAAGATTAAGACAGATATCTTCCTCCTTCAGGAAAAGGTAGATTTATATCCCTCTTTCTCCCCGACTGATAACCAGCACTATCAACATAAACTCGCTCCCCTTCTTCGTCCTCAAAAGAAGGAGAAAGACTTTTCTACCTTTCTTTTAAAGGCAATAGTTAGTGGAGAGAATACTAAAGAAAGGCTTCTTGCTTATTTAAAAAGAGTAACTACCCCTTCTTCCCTGCATCGCAATTACTGGGGATTTGATTTTGAAAAAGCAGATTTAACCCGGGAGGTAGAAGAAACCTTGCCTAAATTGCAAAAAGCTAAGCTGATTACCGCTGATCTTACTCCTACTAAAGAAGGCCTTTTAATCTGCGCCCAGGGGATAAGTATTAACACTTACCTCTTCTTTAAAAAATACTTAACTGAAAAAAGCGGAAAATTCAGCGACTTAGAAATTCTTACCCTGCTGGCTTTGAGCAAGGAGGGGCGAGAATTCTTTCTCCCCTTTCCTCCTTCCCAGTACCGCCTTAATAAACTAAATAAACTAAAACCAGGAAGCCCTTACCGGGAAAGAATGAGGCAACTTTTGTTCACCTCCTCAGCAGAAGGAGAAAAAGAGATTTATCATCAGCTTCTAGGGAAAAAGAGGGAAAATACTTCTAAAGAAAATACTGCGGTAGATGGAGATTTTGACCTGGCGGTAGACTTTAACTTCAATGTGGAATCTACCCGATTAAATCGCTTAACTTCAGAAGAAGAGAAAGAGAATCATCTTACTATCCAAAAGATCTTGCTTCTTTATGATTGGATAAGTGAAAAAGAACTAAAAGAGATAGAAGAAACCTACCAGCTTTACGGAGGAGCGATTCGCAAGGCGGGGGAATTTTTTTCCTGGTTAGCCGACCATTTAGCTGCCCAAGCGGAAGAGATTATGGACTGGAATAAACAGGAAGATAAAAAAGAAGATCTCCTCCGCCTTAAAATACTTGCGGAAAAATTGTCCGAGGGAGTGGAAGAAAAAGGTCTAAAATTAGCCCGTCTTCGTCTCCCCGGATTAAGCAGAAGCTATATCCAGATACTCCTTAAAGAAGGTTATGATGATGAAAAATGCCTGGAACAGTTAACGGAAGAGGAACTTTCCAGACTAATCCCTCCCCGTTTAGCCAGAAGAATCAAGGAGCGATTCCCCTTAAAGGGTGAAAATAATAAAGCCCTGTCTTTATCTTATGAGAAGACTAAAGAGAAAAATCGTTCAACTATTACCTTCTCTTCCTTACCCTTTCTCCAAATCGATAAACGCCGTCCGGATATAATTATCTTTCAAGGAGAAAAGATAGAGGTCACCGCTACTGAATTTTCTTTAATCTATCTCCTGGCTCATCACCCTGAACAGGTCCTCAGTTATGAAGAATTATTGAATGAGCTCTGGAAGGATGATGAAGAGGCAATCTACAACCGGATAAGCTTTCACCTTTCCCGGATTAGAAGAAAAATCCTGCAAAATATTGGTAAAGATAAAAAGATTGATTTGGAAAGACTCAAGTATATCTTTGCGGTAATCCCCGGCAGAGGGGTGATGTTAAGATTAACGGCCCAAGAGATTAAAATAAATTAGTTTTCTGGAGAAAGTAAAAATATTACCGGTCAATAAAGTCAATCAAGCTCTCCAATGTTAACCCGCTTACCATAGGTGGAAGGCTGGTTAGAATTGAATATTTAATCCTGCCGCTAATTTTACTCTTCGTCTCAGGTAATTGTTATGTCTATTACTTTTCTACCAGCGAAAAATCTCACCAAAATCTCAACCAAAAATCTCTAAAAACTCATTAAATACTCACCAAAAACTCGATACAGAAAATATTTTTTCCTTTTTAATAGAAAAGAGGCTGGCCAGCCAGAAGATTACCGGCTAATAATTACCAGAATAATCAAAAAATTAAAAAGGAAGGAGTAGATTAGATGTCTGAATTTAAAGAATTAAAAGAAGGGAAAGAATTGATTATTAAAGCCCAGCTCCGGGATAAAAAAGCTCTGGAAGAATTATTTACCAGGTTCAAACCACTACTCCGCTCTCAGGCAAAAAGATGGGCGAAAGCAGGCCTGGAATATGAGGAGGTCTTTCAACAAGCTTCTCTTCTCTTTATCCTTTCCGTCTACGATTACGACTGGAAAAGGAGAAATCAGATTCCCTTTGCCGGTTATATCAAGAAAAGAATTATCTGGGGATTATGGTCTTATTATCGGAAACACTTAAGACAGCAAAAAGAAATTCCCTCCGGTCTAAATCCAGAAGATAAAGGAGAATCCAAAGACTCCTAAGGTAGAATAACTTTTAAAAAGAAAGGAAAGAAATTATGAATACCCTGGAAGATATTCTCTCCTGCCTCAATTTACACCATAACTATCCACGACTTACCGACCGGGAAAAGAATATTCTCACCCTTTATTATTTAAAAGGATATACCGATATCGAAATAGCCAGAAGATTGGGCATCTGCCAGCAGAATGTAAACAGACAGCGTCGGCGAGGAATCTCCAAATTAAGAAAATTAAGAAAGGAAGGATTAAAAAAAGATTAAAAAATTAGAAGAAGATCAATAATGATGATCTATAGAGCTATACTGTAGTAAAATCACCTCCTTCTGGCATTTATAAAGTAGAGGAAGTTTTCCTCTCCCCTACCTTATCTCTTACCTCAGCTCAGGCTAAATTTACCAGCCGGTGATTAGTCCAAAAAGTTAGAAAGGAGGTGATTATAAATGGCAACCGTAATCGTGGTTCCCCGGGATTCTGCCTTACAGTTTCGATTGATTACCGGAACCAATCCGGAAACCGGTGCACCCCTCATCGAGACCAAGACCTTCAATAAAATTAAGTCTTCCGCTCTGGATCAGGACATCTACGATGTAGCTACCTCTATCGCCGGTTTGCAGAAGTATCCGGTAGATGAAATCAGAGTGCAAAAAGAAGTCCAGCTAACCGAGTAGTCGTTAGTCGTTAGTGAATAGTCGTTAGTGGTTAGTAAATAGTTGTTAGTTAAAACAGGAAATCAAAAATGGAAAATGAATTGATCAATCGACCTTACCCGCAGGAAAGGTAGGAGTTCGATTTATCAAACCCGTATTTTTAGAACGAATAAACCTGCTCTCTACATAAGGGGGAGGTTGGGTAAGGGGTAGATTGATCAGAAGGAGGTGAAAATAAATGGCTACCAGTTTAGGAGAAATCACTACCTACAAGAGATTATATCTGCAATTTCAAGACAGTACTGGAAAAACTATGAACCTGACTTTAAACAACCCTAAAAACGTAGAAGACGGCGACTATACGGATTATGACGCCATGGATGCTGCAATTGAACAGGTAATGGATATTATCCTCAGCAAAAATATCTTCCATAATAATGGTAATGATCTGGTGGAAAAATTGAATGCCCGGATCCTGGATTATAAGTCTACTGATGTTATGGATGTATAGCCAAGGAGCTATGCCCCTTGGCGGCTAGCTGGTTAGTGTTGCGGGGCGGATAAATCCGCCCCCACTTAATTAGAGAATCAGTATTTTTTTAATTACTTGTTACCTATTATATATTAGGCAATTAACTATCAGGTTAATCGCCAGAAAGGAGAAAAATCTATGCTGGAGGTTTTTTTGAGCAAATATTTACTCCATACCCTATTACTAGCTATAGTCTCCCTTGGTTACAATTTCTTAAAAAATAAATTAGGGGAAGATAGGGCTAAAACCATTAAAGAAGCCATTCTGTCCGCTATGCTCTGGGCAGAAGAAGAATTAGGAATAGGTAAAGGAGATAAAAAATGGGAGATTGCCTGGCAGAAACTCATTGAGATACTGGCGGAAAAGAATATCACCCTGAAAAAGAGTGAAGAAAAGGCAGTAAAGAGGATGATGAAGGAAAATGTGGGGAAGATCAATCAGCAAACCTATGACCTCCTTCTGAAAAGAAAACTTTTAACCGAAAGCACTTCCCCTTCCCCCGGCTCCCACCAGCAAACTGATAAATAAATTAAGGAGGTTTTTATGCAAAGGTTATCGGAAATCAACCAGATCGAGATCGCTCCTCACTTTATATTATCCGAATTTGCCTGCCCCTGCTGTCAACAGGTGATGCTGCATCCTCAGCTTTTAAAAAAACTTAGCGAATTAAGGAAGATGTTACAGCGACCGGTCTATATTACTTCCGGTTATCGCTGCATAAATTACAATCGGCAGGTGGGAGGAGCCCAGAACAGTTATCATCTCATCGGTTTAGCTGCGGACATCCGAGTAATCGGATTATCCATTTTAGACCTTTTAGATTATGTGGAGATGCTCAATTTCACTGGAATAGGTCTTTATGAACAAAAAAACTTTTTACACCTGGATATCCGCCCCACTAAACCTGCCCGCTGGAGGGAATGAAAGGAGGATGATTTATAGATACTAAAACTATCCTGGATTTAATCGCTAATCAGGGCTTCCCCATTGCCCTGTCTATACTTTTAATCTTTCGGATTGACAAATTTATGCAAGAAATAGTAAGTGCGCAGAAAGAAGGTTATCAGCAGATCCTGGAAAATACTAAAGAAATCTATAGTACCATTACCAGCTTAAACCAACAGAATCGTGAATACTACTCCCTCCGCCTCACCGAAATATACAAAGACCTTTCCTCCCTTAAAGCAAAACTATAAGAAAAAGGGGACAGGCTGGTTTTTATTTCATAAAAACCAGCCTGTCCCCTTTTTCTATTCTTTACTCTAAAAAAGTAGCCTGTCCCCTTTTTAATAGAGGGATATAGCAATTACTCCTAAGATTGCCTCTATCCCCATCAGCACCAGTACTAAATCTCTTTCTTTGATCCCTCCACTTATCTTCATTATCCACTGCGCCAATCCTACCGGTCCATTTTCCGGGCAATAGAGTTTACCTTCCTTATATATTCCCCACCAATTCTTTCCTGGAAAATGATTCTTAGCTTTAATACAAAAATCAACCAAATAAGGTATAATTAAAATTACTCCCGCTGTTTCATAATTCCCCACAATTACGGTACCGGCAATAATTGCACCTATGCTTAAAGTTCCCACATCCCCTATAAAAACCTTAGCTGGATACCAGTTATAAAATAAAGCCGCCACTAATGCCCCTAAAGCAGCCATTAAGATTAACAAAGCAGAAATTATCTGGTTAGTATAGGCAATTATAGCTAAACTACCCATAGCGACTATCCCCATCCCTACCTCCAAGCCATTAAAGCCCGCCAGCATATTTACCGCATTAGTTGCTCCAGTAATTCCCAGAGGAATTAACACTAAAGGATAAAATAATCCAAAATTTATCCACCCCATAAAGGGAATCTTCATCAAACTATATCCTTCTTTTAAAGCCATCAGGGGCAAAGAGGCAAAACCCGGAATAATCGCTTTCACTATCTGGCGCAAAGAAATCAAATCATCAAATATACCAATAATTACCACGATCAAAACCGTTGATAAAACTGCTAAAAATGAATTCAAGCTGATGGAAAGAAATACATCAAAAAAGGTACGCAAAAAAATAATTAAAATCATCCCTGCCCCAAAACCAACCGCAATAATCAATCCCCCCATTTCCGGTATTTCTTCCTGCTTTTCACTGTTCATATTCTTACCGGTGATTCCTGCTTTTTTCAATAAGGGAATAATTAAGCGAAATCCGATGAAACTTACTAAGAAGGAAAAGAAAAAAATTAAAAAAAACAGCATTTCAGTCTTCCTCTTTTTATCTATCTAAAAGTGTATTTCATAAATTAAATTAACCACATTTAAGTGTATCTGGCAACTCTTACCATGCTACAAATCTACTTAACTTTTATTGGTAAGTCCTACCCCCTCCACCTTCCAGTCAGAACAGTTTTTACCTTTTCTTCTCTCTGTAAAACACATTCTCTTTATCTTGATAACTAAATTATAGATAGTTTCTCCAATTTTTTTATAGTATACCCCCTGGCAGGTTCTCCTTCAATATAGCCTCTTTTATTGTAGCCCACAAAAATGGTTTATTCTATTTTATGAGTTATTTTCTTCAAAAGCATAAATGGATGTTATTTTAATTATTTCTGAGTTCTGGTTTTATAAATTTCACAAATACTATCTTCGTTTGACTTCCCAGATAATTATATTATTCCCCCTCAAGGCTTGATATACTCCTACCAGCATAGCCCAACAGGAAAGACAAAAATAAAAAATCATTTGTGGTATTTTAAAACTTTCTACTTTTAGAAACATTTCTGCTGATAAACCATACAAAGCCATAAAATAAAAAAGTATTTGCCCCCAGCATATGAATTGATAAAAAACACCCTGATTATATAACAGTAAACTAAAAACTAACAAGTATAATAAAAATAATCCTGAAAACCATCTAAGAAATTTATGAGAAAAGAATTGGAGTGAAAATATTCCAAAGCGAAAAGGATTTAAAAGACTGCTCAATCCTCTATCTTTAATGAAATTATAAAAAGTCCGGGTTACCACCCTTACCCTCCGAGAATAGGATTCTTGAAATGTTTCATTATTTATTTCAGAGGCCACTGCTTTTGGCTCATATATCACTCTATACCCTTTTTTGAATATTTGCAAAGGTTCAGCAAAATCACTGATCGCAAAATCGGGCAAAGCAATATATAACCTCTTCCTAACTGCGTAAATGGCGCCATTTGCGCCGACTAAAGATGAAACCTTGCTTTCTAATTTCTTAATCTTTTTTTCGTATTTCCAATATAATCCTTCGCCCTTGGCCCCAATTTCCGTATGGTTATTATTGGTTTTGATATATTGTAATTCTCCTGATACGCAGCCAATCCGCTCATCTCCAAAATGGTGGACTATTTTTTTAAGAGCATCTTTTTGATAGATACTATTGGCATCCGAAAATACGATGATCTCTCCTTTCGCAATTTCTACTGCTTTATTTTGACCATAGGTCTTACCTTTTCTCCCCTCAATTCTGAGTAGTTTTATCCCTTCTGGGTCATATTTCTTGACCATTTCATCAGTACGATCGGTAGAGGCATCAGAAAAAACGATAACCTCTAACCTATCTTTCGGATATTCCAATCTAAGGGTATTTTTTATCTTACCTTCAATGACCTTTTCCTCATTATAGGCAGCAATAATCATAGATACTGAAGGACTAAAATTATCTGAGACATTGGTTTTATTCTTCTTAAATAAACTTACAAGAAATAGTAAAAAGTAGTAACCAATGTAGATATAAAAAATTAAAAGAAGTGAAAGAAAAAAAATTATTTTCAATATAAAATCCTCTAATACAAAAATATCTGCAATTCCGTATTTCTATATCGGTTCTTCTAATAAACCTGTTTATAATCAGTATTGATTTGATTCAAATTTATTGTCTTTTCTAATCGTCGAATTAGCTAACCTTTTATAGAGATTTAATAGTTTCTTGCTTTCTAATTCCCAATTATATTTTTCTTTGACCAATTTCTTCCCGTTTTGTCCCAGTAATTTGGCCTTATCAGGATGTTCTATAAGGAAATTTATTGCTTTTTTTATGGCAGAAAGATCATTGGGATCCACACAAATACCGCAGTTATTGTCTTCAATTAACTTCTTCCAAGTAGGAAAATTTGATGCAATAATTGGTATACCTGCATTCATAAATTCAAAAATTTTAGTCAGTTCTTTCTGGCAATAATGCTGACTATAGGGAAATATAGATAATCCCGCTAACCATCCACCCATACTATAATAGGATAATATCTTTTCAAATGGAATGAATTTCTCCCCGTTAATATAAAGTCTATCTTTAGCAGAACCTGCTTTTTCATACATCCGTTTAATCAATTCCTTTTTACATTTTCCAATAATATAGACCTGTAATGATGGTATTAATTTTACTAATCCTGCATGAATAAGAGCTCCCCTATCCTCAGTAACATTACCAGTATATAAAACTCTATTATATCCATCTGACTTTAAAGAATAATCTGTAGTTTTCTGTGAAATCTCTGATAGCAAAGGATAGTTTAAAATAATTAAACCTCCAGGAAAACGCTCCTGGTAATACTTTTCGGCTAATATTTTAGGCAATTCTTTGCTATAATATCTTTCCATATAATTAAATAATCTAGATAATACACTTCTAAAAATAAATGGTATATATCTTTTTTGCCTAATACTGGTAAAATAATCTTCATGGATATCGTATATAATTTTTGCTCCTGTTTTATTCTTCAACTTTTTTGACCAGGGTAAAAATTCCGGATCGTGAAAATGATATATGTCTGCATTCTGTTCTAACGCTAATTTATATGCTTTCCAACTTAACAAAAAAATTCTTAAAAACCTATTTTTTGGTTTTGGCAAAGCAAGTATTTTTATTCCATCCACTATTTCATTTTTACTATGCTGAACAATTAGGGTTACTTCATATCCTGCTTTTACTAGAGTTTTGGCTTCTTTATGAAATATTCTGGTATCAAAAGGTTGGTGCACTGTCGTTATCATACAAACTTTAACTGGCATTGTTTAATACCTCATGATATACCTTGATTGTTTTTTCGGCATTCTTTTCTTAGTTATATGACCCAAATAAGAATTTATACTCTCTTTCTCTAATAGATTTTACCTCAAGTGTATTGTTTAAAAGATAATCGATCTATTGAACAAGTATTCTTAACTCCATATTTTAATTTTATTAAATATCTATATTTTAATAATGATTTCATTAAAAAAGCTATCGGGTAATCTAGTAATCTCATAAAATCTCGAGGTAAGCGTTAATGGATCAAGATTATTCTTGTCAAACCATTTTTTTTCTATATTATAAGTTTTCTTAAATTGAATATTTAACCATTTTTCAGATTGTTTTAACAGATCTTCATTTTTTTCTTTTAAAAAAGAAAACAAAATAAAAGGAATCTCAAACCCAGGAGCATTATATGGAAATCCATATTCGTTATTCTCTAGGTCTATAAAATATTCATCCTTAATAATATAACTAATAATTTTGTCGAAAAATTGTTCTCGCCATAATTTATGTTTGGGAAATTTATTTTTTAAGATTGCAAAAGCATATAAATTAAAACAGTGATATCCAATAGACCTATAAACTTCTTTTTCTATCCTCTCTTTTTCAAAATCAGTAATTTTAGAATATTTAAAAGTTAATTTCCCATCTCTTAAAAAAGTCTTGAAATTTTGATAGGTTCTTTTTATAATAGCGTTAAAAAAATAACTTCTAATTAAATTCCTTCTCCAAATCCATTTTATCTTGTGAAAAACAAGACCATTATTCAATATAGTCAGGTTATTTTTTACATGATCTAAAAAAAAATTAAGCTTTTGATTTATTTGTTCATCCTTACTTTCTTCAATTAAGCTTGCACTACTTGCAAACCATAGTTGATGATTAAACGTTTCATCTAAAGAAAATATTTTTCCATCAATTTCTACTCTATTCCATAGTCCATACTTCTCATTAAATGGATGTAGATTAAAAACTTCTAAGGCAATTTTGCTATACTTTTTATCCTGTAATATTTCACTTGCTTTTACAAGACCTTCAAAAGTCCATGCCTGGCCAATTAATCCATTACACTTGTCTTTTCTTTTTTTATTTCTATGAAAAAAAGTATAACCATATGGCCTCGCCTCCTTTGAAATGATGTATTCAGCTAATTTATAAACACTATCCAAATATTTTTTCTCTTGGTTTAGTTTATAAATCTTTGAAAAAATAATTATCCAATGTGCAGAATTTCTAACAGGGGTTTCCAAATCGTTATAGGGACCATTTTTACCACCAGGTATCTTATTATACTTTTTAATAATTTCCTGCCCTTCTTTTGCTAAATTTTCTAATATTTCAATTAGCTTTATTTGCATTATTTTTTCCTTGAAATATAATAACTAATTACACCAAAAAGAGACGATAATTTACAAAAATAAGAAAGTATCCATATCTTAAAAAGTTTTTCTTTTGTAAAATTTTCATTAACTTCAGTTTTCATTATTCGATTTCTTAATGAACTAATCCTATATGGCAAAATTAATTTAATAATTTGAATATAAAATGGTTTTTGATTTAATATACCTTCGTTATTTTTCCAAATCAATGGTATCCCCTTCCCTACTCTATATTGCTTTTTAATCATTTCTTTAAAATTTCTCGCTGGATGTAAAACAATTGCCTTAGAATTATAAAGCAAACTAAATCCATTTATTGTTGCTTTGCCAGTCCACTGTACATCTCCTCCTGATTGAACGTTATCAGGAAATAATCCAATCTCTTTAAAAATGCTTTTTTTAGTAATCAAATTAGCTGTTTTTGCAATATTTCTTTCCCTAATATTATCCTCTATTTGCATATTGATTATTGAATCATATATCTCAGCAGACGTTTTCTTTTTTGAAAAATAAAACTCCACTTTACCTCCAACTAAATCTGCCTCACCGTTTACAATTGGTCTTATACCTTCATTTAGCCAATTTTTATCAACAACACAATCAGCGTCTGTAAATGCTAGAATATCATATTTAGCATACTTTATTCCCTTATTTCTGGCAGCATAAGAACTCTGAATTTCTTTTTCTTCCAAGAATTTTACAGGATATTTTTTAATAATTTCTCTAGTATTATCTGTAGAATTATTATCAACAACTATTATTTCATAATTATCTTTTGGATAATCCATAGACATTAATGAATCAAGTAATAATTTAATATATTTTTCACCGTTATACACGGGGATGATTATAGACACTTTTTTGTCATTCATTTACTTACCCTAATGATCAATCTTTTGAATATTAATAATGGTAACTGATTTGAAAACCAAGAATATTTTATTTAATATACTTTCTACTACCCTGCCTAACAGATGAGCTCGGTTATATATTGGACTATTACACTAACAAATAGATCTCATTTTTCATATGCACAATAACTTTTAGTAAATTACTCTAATTATCTATTACTAATAAAAATTAATTCAATCATCCATTAATTAGGCTAGTATATAGTAAATCAAGCTTTTCTATAATTTTTTTTGAATCGAATTCACTCTTCACTTTCATATATGCTTTATTCCCAATTTCTGGATGCTTCCAAGCTAGTTTTGCTTTTTCGTAAAGACTTTCGATATTATCAGGTTCAAATAAAAATCCGTCTATTCCATCATTTATAATTTCTTTAGGTCCAGCATTATTTGCTGCTACAACCACCTTCTTGCAGCCCATTGCTTCTATCAATGATATTGGAAAAGTTTCATTTTTACTTGGCAATACAAATACCCTGGCGGCAGCAAAAGCATTTAGAATTAAGTTATAAGGTAATGGCCCCAGGCAGAGCACATTTTGGGGAATTTTTATTTTTAGAAAATTAATGATATTTTCGTTAGACATACCATTACCAATCATGATAAATTTTTTATCTGGTATCTTTTTAGCTAATTCAATAAATAGTTCCGGTCTTTTCGAACGTCTAATATCACCAGGAAAGATAAAAAAATCATCATAAAAACTATATTTTCTACGAAAAATGATGGGATTAGCTAGATCACATTTTTCTATATCAATACTATTTGGAATGTAAATTGATTTTATTCCTTGCTCCTCTAACAAGGGTTGCTGCCATTTTGCTACTGAAATAACAATATCAGATTTCTTACATGAGTCATACATTAGTTCATTTAATTTTTGCTTCATATCCCATTCTTTATTAGAATAACAATCTTCTTTAAAATATATTTGATGAACAGTGTGAATATATTTAGCTTTTCTTCTTACTGGTTTTAGAAAAATCTCTGGCCAATATGGGTGACCATGAAGATGTACGATTTTAGAAATTGGAAAAATAACTCTACTAATGGCAATCCCATATATATCACAATAAAAAACATTAAATTTTTTAAAAAAAGATATGTAATATTTCTTTATTCTATTATCACTATAGCGAACACATAATTTATTAGGTTTAACTGGAGTTAAATGGTATTTTGAAAAATTGATTATATTTATTATATGTTGTGATAATCCACCATATTTACCAATCAAGGGACCGATAAATATTTTACCTTTATTCATTTTTCTGTAAATTTCCCCTAACTTACAAAATTAGTAGATACTATAAATAAATTACTCAGATAATGAATATAAACACCATTACTTAAAATTTCGTTACATTTTTATAATAAATTAAATTTTCTTATCTATTAGTCTTATCAACAACTAAAGGCTAATTCTATTTACCTAAATCTTTATTTCATACTAATCTTTAGAATAAGCAATTAAATCTTGATATATTTTTACTAGTTGATTATTTAACTCTTTAATATTGTATTTTTTTTCAACAAATTCTCTTCCACATCTACCCATTTGAGGCCATATTTCTGGATGTTCAATTAAATATTTTATTTTTTCAGCGATAGCATTACTATCTTTTTCAGGAACAAGGAAACCAGAATCACCATCAATCATACCTTCTGGAATTCCATTATGAAGTGTAGATATTACCGGCAAACCACAAGCCTGAGCCTCCTGTATAACTAATGCTTGACCTTCCCGATCTCCATCTCTGGAAGTGATACTTGGTAGTAAAAATATATCTGATTCATTATATAATTTTACTACCTCGCTTTGTTCTAAAGCTCCATAAAATTTTACAATTTTAAAAATATTTAACTCAATTACTAAATTCTCTAATTCTCCTTTTAAAGGACCATCACCAATAATAGCATAAATAATATTTTTATCCTCTTTTTTTAGCATTGATATTGCTTCAAGTGCATATTTATGTCCCTTTTTTTCTACCAATCTTCCTACTGTTATTAAATTGATTGTTTCTTTATTTTTAATTTCTCTAACTGAAAATTTAAATTTATCTATTTCTAAGCCAACAGGCAGCAATAATATTTTATTCGTGTCACAACCATATTTTATTAATTGTTGTTTAGTGAAATTAGTATTTGCAGTAAAAAGATCTCCTTTACTAAATAAGATACTATAAACATTTTTACCCATTTTACTTGGATAGCTATTAATATCATATCCGTGAAAGCTAGTTATGTATTTACCCGGAATTCCAACTTCTTTAAGCCAAATACCAATATTTCCATTAGGACCAAAATGGCAGTGAATTATATCAAATCTCTTATTTAAAAAAGGAACTACTATATACAAAAGTCTTAAAGATAAAGCTTTTTCCCTAAATTTAAATATATTCAATGATTGCAATATTATTAGTGGAGACTTAAAGAAGTTTTTAAATATTAGAAATAGACCCTTTAATGTTCGCTTAATCTTATTATGAGGTATGCTAAAATAATGAACTCGATTCATGAGTCTATAGTTATATACCTCAGGATGAACTTTTTTATCTTTGGGATTATATTGGGCAAATATTTCAACATCATGACCCAAATCTAAAAGTCCTGTTATCTGATTCAGAATAAATGTCTCTGATAAAGATGGAAATTTACTTACTATAAAGGCTATTTTCATATTTTTAATTACCAGAATTACCAAAAAATATTTGGCTAAATTTTTTTATATTAGATTGTAAAATAAAATCACTATTAGTAAACATTATTTAATAATAAACCTAATTTTTTCATAAACTTATAATATCTTACAATATATTTTTCTACTTTTGTTCCCTTAATCTTATTTTTAAAAAATAATTTTATTTTTTGTAATAAAAAATATTTATCCTTTATTATTAATAATTTAAACCTCCATAAGTAATATTCTGATTTAGAAAACCAATTCGAAGAATAAACATATCTGTAGAAAAGATCTTCTTTAGGATGGGAACATCCTGGAAATCCAGGAATTTTTCCTGTGTAATGAATCAACACAATATTTTTTTCTATTTTTTTATGTCCATACTGCATTTCTTTTCTTATTTTTAACCATTTATTATTAAAAATTATATTCATTGCATCTTGATTGCAATGGGTGAATTTATTACCAATATTTTTTAATATTTCAATATATTTTCGCAGAATGTCATTTTTTTTCCATAAATATATATTTATAATTAAAAATCCAGAATTGAAATAAGGAGAAAGCCCATCCATTCCGGCATCAATTAAAACTTGTGAATTTACTTTTTTGTTAACATTAGTATAAGTAATATCTTGAAAGGCTGCCAAAAAATAATTATTCAATGGTATTTCCCATAGACAAAGTAAATTACCTATTACTAAAATATCACTATCTAAGTAAATTATTTTTTTAATGTCATCATTTATTATATAAGGTAACAACAAACGGGAATGTGCTACTTTCGTTGTCCAAGATGAAAGTGGCAAGTTGTCGAATAAGGATAAATCTGGCTCCAACCAAATAATATCTAAGTTTTTTCTTAAAATTTTATTAAACCTTTTTTTAGTTTCTTCTATAATTCCACCATCAATAATATAAGCTTTTATTTTAACATTTTTCTCAATATTTTTAGCAGCACTATATAAAGTCATTGCACCATTTAAAGCATAATTTTCATCAAAACAAACCGCTATTGATATTTCTTTCATAATCCCTCATAGATAATATATATACAACTAATACAATTTGATCTTGATGTTTTTATTACATAATCATTAATTATCTAATAATAGAGCTATTTTATCTGAGGCACACCATCGAATTACCTTATAATGGTTATTTTTTAAATAATTTTCCAGTCTTTCATTTTTTTCTAAGGTTAAATGCTTACATTCATAATTGATTATTAATGGTTTTATTTTTTCAATACTACAAGCATATATAACATCATCGTCTGCACCCTCAGTATCAATTTGAATAAAATCAATATGATTCCCAAAACCGCTTTCTTTTATAAAAAAAACTAGTTTTTTACACTTTGGATGAATCTTCTCTATACATTGTTCTAATGGTAAATCTATTTTAAGGTATTTTTTTGCCTCATTCATCACATATTGTTTATCATAAGATGTTATACCACTTGAGGTTCTATAATTTGGTGCATTATTTAAATAAGGTGGCTTAAAAAACGGCCATAGATTCGGTTTTATTCTAAAGAGAACTAATCCTTCATTGGTTCCAACAGCTCCTTCAACAATCTTAATATGCGGGTGCATTTTATAGTTTTCTTCCAGAAAGGGAATAATTTCAGGCTGGGGTTCAATTAATAAAGCCTTTGTGGAATATCTATTTTCCAATAAAAACCTATGAATTGGGTCATTAAACTTTCCATCATTAGCTCCTATCTGTACAACATTCATATTTTTTCTACCTAATAAAAATCCTTCCATTATTACTTCAAGATAAGAAAAATCATGGTAAACTTTTTTCTTCTCTAAATTTAAATTTTTTAATAACCATTTTAATAATTTTTTCATATTTTTTTAGTATTTCTCATTTATTTACTGATTATGTTTTGATACAATTTTTAGCATCTTATTTTATCCTAAAATTCCCCTTATTAGCTATCAACTATTTGTTTTTTATGGGGAATAAGCAAACCCAGGATGAGGTCTACTAAAGTGGTCTTTCCACATCCTGTCACTCCCACAAAACCAATTATACTATTCTTTGGGATAGTCAAGCTCAGTCCATTAATAACCTCATAAGGAGAATCTGCATAACAGAATCTTATATTTTGCAGTTTAATCTCTTTATTAAATATCCATTCACTTTCCTTAATGACTCCCTAATTTATAACTAATCAAATCTTTTTTACCTTTTAATTTTCTCTTGAATCAATTGTTGATAAATTTCATCCACTTGATTAACCATATTTTCAATAGTCCATTTTCCTTGCACCAAACTTCTTCCATTTTCACCGTGCAATCTTATTAGCTCTTGTTTATCTATATATTGAATAATCTTTTCAGCAAATCCTCTAATGTCTTTTGGTTCTATTAAAAAACCATTATAATTGTCTTTTACAATTTCCGGCACACCATCAACCTTAAAAGCAATTGATGGTATCCCCGCTGCAGAAGCCTGAACCAAAACCCTTGGTAATCCTTCCCGTAAAGAGCTTAAAGTAAAAATATCTATAATGGACATTATCCTTTCAATATCTTCTCTGTATCCGGCAAAGATAACCTGGTTTTCCAGCCCTACTTTTTTAACATATTCTACTAAATGATTTTTCTCTTTTCCTTCACCAACAATTATCAAAACTATATTTCTATCTTTCTTTATTTCTTTAACCATTTTAAAAGCTTGCAGAAGGTATTTATGACCTTTTACTCCTTCCAATCTTGCAGTATTACCAATAATGAAGGCATCGGAACAAATATTGAATTCTTTCTTTACCTCATTTATATCAAATTTGTTCTTAAGATTAATAAATTTACTTAAGTCCATACCACTCAAAACTGTAAAATACTTTGAATTTATACCAATTTTTTCTTTCTTATATTTTTTACTAAGGATATCACTTACCGAGATATAGGCATCGGTAAATTTGCCAGTCAATTTTTCAAAATAAATTAAAGCCCAGTTTAATATCTTACTGTAAAAAGCCTGAAAAGGGCTGCCATGCAAGCCACAGATAATTATAGGTATCCCCACATATTTAGCTGCTATTCTTCCTAAAATACCAGTTTTAATTGAGTGAGTATGAAGGATATCATATTTTTTTCTTTTAAAAATCTTTATTAGTTTATACAATACTATGGGATCATAAAAAAAATTCAATGATCCTTTTAATTCTTTTATCTGTATTATATTCACTTCCTTATCTTTTATAATAGATTTAAAAAGACCTTGATTAAATTCATTACCCACAATTAAATCAATGGAGTATTTTTGCTTATCTAATCCTTTTAGTGTATATAGAGTATTTTCCTCAGCCCCACCGGAAAAAATTCTTGATATAACATGAACAACCTTGATTTTTCTAATCATAGATAAATTATTCCTTGCTTATTTTTATCGTTTATCGATGATTTATTTCTCCAATCTTTATACCTTTCACCCATTCCCAGTTACCCATCATCCAGTCTACTGTTCTTTTTATTCCTTCTTCTAAAATAACTTTTGGTTGCCAATCAAGCAATTCTCTAGCCTTACTGATATCTGCCCAGGTTGACTTCATATCGGCTTTTTGAAATTCTTCATATTTACATATAGCCATTTTGCCAGTATATTTCTCCATCAATTTAATTACTTCCGATAATGCATAGGGATGATTATTTCCTAGATTGATAATTTCAAATCCCAGAGGTTTTAAAGCTTTAATAGTACCCTCGGCAATATCATCAACATAGGTAAAATCCCTCTGCTGAGTACCATCTCCATAAATTATAATAGGCTTATCTTCTAATATCCACTTAATAAATCGAAAAGTACTCATATCCGGTCTGCCTGCTGGTCCATAGACTGTAAAATAACGAAGAATACTAATATCAATACCATACAGGTAATTATAGGTATGAGCCATTATCTCAGCTGATTTCTTGGAAGCAGCATAAGGAGAAATAGGGTTATTGACTGGTAAATCTTCTGAAAAAGGAGTCTTTTGACCGGCATACACGGAGGAGCTTGAAGCCAGGATATACTTTCTTATACCAAATTCTCTGCACATCTCCAAAAGATTCAGGTTTCCCACCGCATTGGTAGAAAGATAAATAAATGGATTTTCCATACTATAACACACCCCTGCTCGGGCAGCTAAGTTAATCACTGCCTCTATCTTATTCTCCTGCGAGACTTTTCTTAAATCCTTTATATTTTCAATATCAGCTTGGTAAAAATCGAACTGACTATACTTTTTCAGGTTTTCCAGGCGCCACTCTTTCAATCTTTTATCATAATAATTATTCAGATTATCAATCCCGGTAACCTTTATACTTTTTTCCAGTAGCTTTTCAGCCACTTTACAACCTATAAAACCTGCTGTGCCAGTAACCAATATTTTTTTCATCTTAAACCACCAAATTTATGTAAATCTTAAAATAATTGTTTATCTATAATAAAAATAAGTAATTTTTGATTTTATTTTTTGAGTATAATGTTTTCTATTTTTTCTAATTTACGCCTGATTATTTTTAGGATTATTTATCTCCTTATTGTCTTTATGGTTAGGTGTTGTTTTATCACCAAGTCAATTAATCCAGGCATACCCAAGATAATAATTATCCAATTTGTTATTAAATGATGGCGAATAGCCTGGCCATAATTTATAGTTCCCATAGCCCATAAAAAAGTCATAGAAAAATATATCAATAAAAGCAAACTCCAAATACGGCGCTGGAAGCTTTCTCCTCTGTACCAGAGTAATAGGCCAAATCCAATTAATATAAATCTAAGAAAAGATTCTGCCAGGGCATAAAGATCCAGCAAATTCGAAACCTGCCAGGGGAAAGGGGCAAAAAAGTAATAAAAGTAAATAAGCGCTGCACTTTTAATTAAGGAAATCAGCGAAGATGTATCTAATAAGATTCCATAATTTGCCCGAGCATAGGAGGCAGTTCGAGTTATAAGTCTTGCCCGGTAAGCTGCAGCAAATTGGAATCCCTGACCCTTTAAAAAAGATTTTACCGCACCTATATCTTCCACCTTTAATAAAATACCGGTTATAATAATTCCTAATATAAATATTAAGGCCAGACCAATGGAAATTAATTTTCTTTTATTAATATATATTTTATTGGTAGAAGAAATCGAGCTATGAGGGGGAAACCATAATAAAAGAATGGGAAGCAGAACTAAGGTATAGACCATTAAGGCTTTTTGAAAAAGTCCCATTAATAATGCAGAGATAAGGCAAAATATTAAAGCGCTCTTTACAGGCTTTAAGTGAAATCGTAAGCCCCAGTATACCGAAGCAATAAAAAAAGTTAATTGGTACGATTCTCTTAATATTTTTGAACAAAATACCAGATTAGTTGGCAACAACCCATATAAAAGTAATATCGGCACTGTATAATGAGCAATATCTAATAGCTCAATAATTTTTATTAAAATAAAACAGGATAAAAGAAAAAATAAAACGGAAAGCTCTTCACCTAAGAATTTTGAAGGTCCAAAAATACGATAAAAAATACCTAAAAACTGGGTGTAAAATCCTGTATCAATGGAAAGAAACCATTTCCCGTTTAAAGCCCATTCTTTTGCCTTATAGTAAAACAGCATAGGATCACCTTCTGCTCCAGGAAGAGTAAAGATATAAATATTGATGATCGCCACCATATGATGAAGGAATCCGACCAATCCTAAGGTTAATGATAATCTTCCATCTTTTTTAATTTTCCAGAACCTGTAGATGATTAAAAAAGTGAAAACCATAACCAGCATTCCAGGCCAATCTTTTATTACCGAAATTAACATAGGCTTCCTTCCTTGGTTAGAATAATCTATATCCGGTTAAGAATATGCCATCCTACATTTATTGAAAAAACATCAAAGCACTATAAAGGTTTACCAGATAACAGGGTAAGATAGGTATCTTCAAATTGCTTTACCATCCGGGGGAGGTTGAAATTGTTGATTACTTTATTCTTTGCTTTTATGGTAATACCTTGCCTTTCACTTTTAGATAATGATAATACATCTTTTATTTTCTTGGCTAATTGTTGACTATTTCCCGGTTCTAACAAAAATCCGGTTTTTCCATCCTCAATAATTTCCATATTGCCGCCTACCCGGGTGGCAATCACCGGTATTCTCTTCCCCATCGCTTCCAAAATAACATTGGGCATACCTTCCCAGAGTGAGGGTAAAACTAATATATCAAAAACCTTTAAATATTGAGAAGCCTGATTTTTCCATCCTAAAAAAATTATATTACCCGGGAAAGAACCGGCATATTTTTCCAGTTTATCTTGCTCTCTCCCCTCCCCAATAATTAAGGCATAGATAGAGGAGTCCTGACTATTTAAAATTCTCATAGCCTCAATTAAAAATTGAACACCTTTTTGCTTTTCTAACCTACCTATAAATCCCACAATCTTTTCATCTCCGGAAAGACCTATCTCTCGTAAAAATTCTCTTTTCCCTAAAGAAGTCGGTTCCTCTTTTATTTCCACCCCATTATAAATCACTTTAATCTTTTCCTGGTCCAGACGGAATTTTTCTACCAGCCAATCTTTCCCTCTTTCAGTATTACTAATAATAAGATCGGTTAAGAATAAAGTGTATTTATCCGCCAGATACCGGAAAAATGTTCGCTTAAACTCCACATTTCTCTGACCGGAAATGATGATAGGCACTCCCGCCAATTGACCAAAAATTCGGGCTAAAATATTATCAAAGAACAAAAAACTCTGCAGGATATCTGGTTTAAATTGCTTAATAAGTCTGAAAAGTTGCCAAGCCCGATAAAATTTCCATTTCTTGTCCATACCAAGACAGGCAGTTCTGATCCCTATTTTCCTTAATCCTTCTAATAAACCCTCTTTCAGATCGTCCTTTATGGTGCAGACCATTATTTCAAATTGTTCCTTATTCATTCTCTTAGATAATTCAAAGATGATTTTTTCAGCACCGTATAATTTTGAGGTGGTGGCAAGATACATCACCTTGATTTTATTCTTCATTTTTCCCCTAATCTTTGGATTGCCTAATCCTGACCCAGCATTGATTCAAAGCACCGCTATTCACCCTCTTAAATCTGCTGTCCGGATAAAGAATCGGTTCTGGAAAAACTCCTTACCATTCAGGGTATAAAATCTGCCTGCCGATAATCAAATTCTTTCCATAATTTTATAGCCAATTCAACTATCATTTTAGAATGATCAGGTTTTAATTTTTGGTTAATACTGAGTTATTTAGAAGGCGTATAATGGTATTTCGATTTAAAACTGTCCTGAGTTTACTCTTTAAATATCTTCTGATACTCCTCTACCGCCTTTTCCACAGAAAAAAACCTTGCCCTATTTAGTAAAACTTCTTTTTCTATAGGATCTTTTAAAGAATCGGCAATAGCTTCCGATAATTTCTCCACATTCCCCACGGGCACCAATTTACCATATTTTCCCCCGTCTAATATTTCCGAGGGGCCGCTTGGACAATCCGTGCTTACCACATTAGCCCCGCAAGCCATAGCTTCTACCAATACATTTCCAAATCCTTCTTTTAAAGAGGATAATACAAAAACATCTGCTCTGGCCATATAAGCATAAGGATTTTCCACAAAACCAGGCAGAGAGATTTCGGATTCTAAATTTAAATCTTTGATTAACTTTTCTAATTCTGTCTTATTTTTTCCTCCCTCTCCTAAAATAATTAGTTTAAGTGATTGTTTTTCTCGGATAATATGGAATGCCTTGATGAGGGTTGGAAAGTCTTTTATTTTAGTTAGGCTTCCAGCTCCTAGTATAATTCGATTTTTTTTATCTTGAAAAAATGGATGAAAAACTTCTTTATTTGATTTATCTATAATAGTAGAATCAAAAATTGGATTGTAAATAACTCTTATTCTTTGAGCGGGAATTCTTAGTTCTTTGCCTAAACTTTCTTGAACTCCTTTAGATACAGCGATAAGGTAATCCGCCTTTTTATAGAGTAAATAGGCTAATATCTTATTAATTTTTCTTTTAAAATCTTTAGACTTCCGAAAAGAGATAGAAAAATGAGTATGTTCAGTGATAACGTTTTTTAAAGAAATACCAGATAGATACCTGGCCATAAGGGATAAAATATTGCAATCTGTTAAAGCAGAGATCAAAAAATCCGGTTTTTCTCTTTTTAAATATCCAATTAAAGGGAAAAGGGCTTTTGAGTAACGAGGGGTTTTCAAGTTAACTATATTTACTTTCTCTGAAACATCTTTCAAGTACGGGCCTTTTTCTTGCATCAGGATCAAATCCACCATAAATCCCCTTTGAACAAATTGATTAGCCAGGGTAACAAAAACCCGCTCTGCCCCTCCCCCCCGGAGAGATGGGATAAAGAAACTTAATTTTAAATTATTTTTCATTTACTTTTCCAATACTCTGGTTTTATATTCCAGTAGCGTCCTAACTCATAATCAGATAGACCCGATTTAAGTTTAATAAATCCGCTTTTAGAATAATGCGTCAGCTCACCAAAAAATATTTTTCCGCTGATATTGTAAAGATCTACTCGAACATGATCAAAGGGAGCGGATAGCTTTTCTGCCAATTCTATCATCATTTCATAATTTTTAGGCTTTTCAATTTTTAACTTTGGCGAAAAATCAGCTTCGGTTTTTGATAAGAGATTCCATTCTCGGTCATAAATAAAGTTAGATTGATTGTTCATTCTATTCAGTACAACACGAATTCTTACACATTTGCTATGAAACATATCAAACTTGAAATCTGCGGGAATATTTCCCTCTTCATCCTGCAGCAATTTTTCAATGACAATCTTTCTTTGGATAGGTTGATAGGCCCATTCCAGTTTTTCCAGACCGAAGGGGGTTTTCAGCCATTTTCGACAAGTTCTTATAATTTCTTTTTTATCATAATCCCCGTTTCTAACCATGATATATCTTCCCGAATAATGATTGGGTTTTATGATAAAAGGGACCGGAAGCTTCTCCAAAGGAATAGTTTCCGGTTTATTAGTAACATATAGAAGAGGAATTAAAATTTCTTTTGCTGTTTCTTCTCCTAACACATTTTTAATATAAGAACGCACTGCATATTTATCGGAGGTAACCGGTAATAATGGATTTCGGTCATAAATTTTTTTCCAGATTATTTTTTCGTTAAACGATTCTGGTTTCTCAAGATTAAGTTTATATCCCAATACTTTATAAAATTTTATTTTTTCTATTCTATAATTCGAAATCCTATTCAAAAAATATAAACTATATGCCCTGAGGTTAGCGGAAATAATATATAAGTAATAAGTATTATTAATCTTTGCTTTCATTTTTTTAGAGATTTTAATCATTTATAAGCACCCTCAACATACATATTTTTATTATTACTCCATACTATAGGAGATGGCAAGCCACAAACCATCCTTTTTCTATTTCCTTTAACTCAGGCTCGACTTGGCGACAGATATCCCTGGTATAGAGACAGCGATTATGAAACCTGCAACCGGAAGGGATATGGATTGGACTTGGTATCTCCTCTATTAAGGGAATAAAATCTTGCCTGAGTTCAGGATCAGGAATAGGAACGGAAGAAATAAGGGCCTTGGTGTAAGGATGTTTGGCTAAGGAAGAGATTTCTTCTGAATAGGCAACTTCAATTATTTTACCCAGATACATTACAGCAATTCGTTCACTTATGTGTTTTACTAAACTCAAATCATGAGAAATAAAAATATAACTTAAAGATAACTGGGTTTTCAAGTCTTCTAATAAATTGATAATTTGAGCTTGGATGGATACATCTAAAGCTGAGGAAGGCTCATCACATATAATTAAATCTGGAGATACTGCCAGAGCCCGAGCTATAACCACCCTTTGCCTTTGCCCTCCACTTAATTCATGAGGATATTTATCCATATATATACTACCCAAACCAACTTGTTCCAGCACCTCTTTTATTTTAGCCTCTTTCTCTACCCTATTTTTGGTTAATCTATGAATGATCAGGGGCTCACCAACTATTTCTCCAACTTTCATACGAGGATTCAAGGAGTTATAGGGGTCCTGAAATATAATCTGCATCTCCTTGTAGATCTTGATTACTTCACTCTTCTTTAATTGGGTTATATTTCTGTTCTTAAATATTACTTCTCCGCTGGTAGGCTCTATCAATCTCAATATACTCATACCCAGGGTAGTCTTACCGCATCCGGTTTCTCCCACTAAACCAAGGGTTTCCCCTTTTCTGAGATTAAAACTTACCCCATCTACTGCTTTTACATACCCAATGGTCTTAGAAAAGAGACCTCCAGTTATGGAAAAATATTTCTTTAAATTGGTTACTTTAAGCAAACTTTCGTTTCTCCATCCTTATTTATCTTTACTATTATAAATCTGATTAATAAAATAGGTAATATCTTCCGGTTATTTACTTCATAAATTTTCCTTTTAAAGAATCATTTTGCCTTCACTATTTTTTTCCAACAGCTTACCAAATGATTATCTCCTATTTTTACCATCTCCGGTTCTTTATTTTTACAAATATCAGAGGAATAACTGCAACGCGGATGAAATAAGCATCCTTGAATCGTAGTGGTGGAATTCGGCAAACTCCCTGGAATTACCTTCAACCTGACCTTTCTGGGAATATCCAATCGAGGAATTGATTCTAACAAGGATGAAGTATAGGGATGTCCTGGATTATGGAAAATTTCCTTTACTGGAGCATATTCCATAATTTTTCCGCCATACATTACCATTACCTTATCCGCAACTTCAGCAATGACTCCCAGGTTATGGGCGATAAAAAGTACTGAGGTTGCAAGTTTTTTCTGCAACTCCTTGATCAAATAAATAACCTGTTTTTGGGTAGTTACATCAAGTGCGGTGGTCGGTTCATCAGCAATCAAGAGAGAAGGATTCGAAGACAAAGCCAGGGCAATCATTACCCTCTGCTTCATACCCTCGCTCATCTCATGTGGATATTCCTTTATTCTTTTCAGGGGATCCGGAATCTTCACCAGTTTAAGCATTTCCAATACCTTCTCCCGAGTTTTTCTCTTATCCAGTTTCTGATGTAATTTTATCGATTCAGCAATTTGATATCCTATAGTTAATAAGGGATTAAGTGAACTGGCGGGTTCCTGAAAAATCATCGAAATTTCTGCACCTCTTATTTTCTGCATTTTTTTTTCGTTTAATTCCAGTAGATTTTCGCCTTTAAAGAAAACCTTTCCTGAAATCTCACAGGAAGGCATGGTGGGCAATAAACGTAATATCGACAAGGCACATACACTTTTTCCGGCACCGCTTTCTCCTACCAAACCTAAGATCTCATTTTTTTGAATAATAAAATCTATGCCATTTACAGCTTTTATCACTTGATTATCAAGGTAAAAATGTGTTTTTAGATTATTTACGGTTAGAAGTATTTCTTTTTTTTGGTTTTCAGTCTTGGTCTCTGTTTCCATATAAATTATTCTTTATATATAAAATTTATTGGGCATATTTACTTATTGTTCTTATAGCCAGCAGGCGAAGATGCTGTAATACTGTAATAAAAGATAAACAATTATTGTGTCTCTCTATTTTTCTACTCCTGCTTAATGTTTAGCAATATAGATATGGGTAAAAATATACTGATATAAATTAGTATCCCAGATTACTATTCCATTTTTGTTAGGCTCTACTCCTTCACCTTTTAGGTAAGGCTTCCATACGGAATTATCTATTCTTTGAAAAACAGCCACAATCGGAGCTTCTTGAATTAATATCTTTTCTGCTTTTCGATAATTGGCTATTCTCTTATCCCAGTCTTGAGTAGTATCTGCTTCCCTAACAAGTCTATCATACTCAGGATTAGACCATGCATGGCGCCCGCCGGAAAGAAAAAGATCCATAAAGTTACTGGGATCAAGATAATCATATCCATAACCTTCAAAGAAAAAGTTATGGGTGTGTTGGTTCTGGGCATCAGTATAAGTTTTTCTCTCGATAATTCTTGGAATGATATTAATCCCCAACTTTTCTTTGAATTGGGCTTGAAAGTAAGTGGCTGCGGGTATATGTATTATGGTGTTTTGTTCATTCTTTTTTATCCATAACTCCAGCTCAGGAAATCCTTTCCCTTCAGGATATCCTGCCTCAGCCAGAAGTTTTCTGGCTAATTCGATATTGTATTCGGATAATTCCTTTGCCTCTATAGGATCATGACCGGGAAATCCGGTAATCAGCACTGAATATTCTGGTATTGCCACATCTTTCAGAACTGTGGAGCACAATTCTTCCCGGTTAAGTACATAACTAAAAGCCTGACGTACTCTCACATCATCAAAGGGAGGTTTAGTGGTATCAAAGGAAAGATAGTTAATTCGAAATGCTGGCCAGAAATGTAGTTCCTGGGGAATATTTTGTCTGACGTAGGGTAATTGACCTGAATTAAGGTTAGATTTATAAATCTCATCATTTAGATAGGCAGGAAATCCCGTTTCTGCATTAATAGTTCCATATTTTAATATAACTTCCTGGAGATAAGGTTTCCAAATCCCCTGATAATTAGGATTTGGTAGGCAGGTAATATGGCTTCCTTTAATCCATTCGGCTATCTTAAAAGGTCCATTTCCCACCATTGTTTCGGCTTTGGTAGCATATTCATCTCCATATTCCGTAACTGCATGTTGGGGAACGGGGTAAAGCAAAGTTAATACTCCCAATAAATATGGTTTATAAACATTGGTGGTAATTTCCAGGGTATAGTCATCCAGAGCTTTTATGCCCAGTTCCTCTATAGGCAACTCACCTTTTTCCACTTTTTCCCAGTTCTTAATTCCGGCGGCAGATTTCCAATACCAGCTAAAATCATATCCCTGCTCAGCCGCTCTCTGGAGTGCAAAAACATAATTATGAGCAGTTACCGGTTTACCATCAGACCATTTTAATTCTTTTCTAAGATGAAAAATCCAGCTTAAGCCATCGTTGGATATCTCCCAGCTTTCAGTGCCCATAGGAACAACTTCTAGATCTTTATTGTATTGAAACAAGGCTTCCTGAGTAATTCTAGCGACCCCAAACAGGCATTGATAGATTGTTTTCATAAAATCAACATAGGTACCCGCTTCTCCCAATAATGGGTAATGAAGAATCTGATCGAGAGCAGCATCAGCAGGGAGAGGTTTCTCGGCAAATACTAAAGAAGAAGTTCCGGTTATTAATATTAAACTAATCAGAATAAGACCTATAACTTTTTTTGTTTTAGACATTATTTTCCTCCTAATTTTATTTTACCTTTATTGATACTGGACTAATTTATTCTTTAATTTCAATTAATTAATATCTTTCCTTATTAACTCCTTCCTCTTAGTCTTGGATCCATAGCATCTCTGATTCCGTCACCTACCAAAGATAAAGAAAGTACGGTCAGGGCTAAAAATATAGAGGGGAATAAAGGTAAGTGCCAGTAAAATTGTATATAGTATAAACCATCACTGATCATCTGCCCCCAACTCGGAGTAGGCGGATTCACTCCAATCCCCAGGAAACTTAACATTGCTTCCAGCATAATGGCCCGAGAACTGCAGACCACTAATCCTACAATAATGGGAGCAATAGCATTGGGTAAAAGGTGACGAAAAAGAATTCGTAAAGGTTTTGCTCCTATAGCTTTGGCAGCAATAAAGTATTCTCTTTCCTTTAAAGTAATGATTTCTCCTCTCACTAAACGACAAATATTCCTCCAGCTTACCAATCCAATGATAAAAATAATATTTTGTATCCCACTGCCAAATAAAGTAACAAAAAATATCGCCACAAGAAGTGCCGGTATAACGGAAAATATTTCTACTAATCGCATAATTACCCAGTCTACTATTCCTTTAAAATATCCGGCCAGCGCCCCCAGAGTTACTCCCACGATCAAGGCAATCAAGGCAGCAGTAAAGCCTACGAATAAGGAAACTCGAGTACCATAAACCACCCGAGTAAAATAATCTCGGCCTACAGAGTCTACGCCAAACCAATTGTCTCTGGAAGGAAGACTATTGATTTTATTTAAATATCTTAATTCTTCATAGCCTACTGGAGTAATTAAAGGAGCAAAAATTGCTGCACATATCAGTACACTGATAACTACTAATCCTATAATCCCGAGTTTACTTTTCTTAAAATAGCGCCACATTTTCAACATATTATAAAATTCTCCAGTTACCGATCCTTAAATTCACCTTCCACTCTCCTTTCCCCAGAGACGAACACGGGGATCAATAAGAGTATATAAAATATCAATAATCAGATAAGTAAATCCTAATAAAAATGTAACCAGCAGCATAAGTGTCATTATTAGAGGATAATCACGCTGATAAATACTGGTCACAAAGTATCCACCTAAACCAGGAATACGAAATATTTTTTCCACAAAAATACTACCAGTAATAATCCTAGCAAATATCGGTAGCATAATGGTTACAATTGGTACCATAGCATTTCTAAATGCATGACGAGTGATAACAGACCACATAGAAAGGCCTTTAGATTTAGCCGTTAAAATATATGGCTCATTCAAAACCTCAAGCATGCTGGTACGAGTATAGCGAGCAATAATTCCTGATGGGAGAAGCCCGTAGGCAATCACCGGCATTATCCAGGTTTTTGGTCCGGCAAAACCCCCCGTAGGAAACCAACCAAGCCTAAGAGAAAAAATAAATATCATAAAGATAGAACTTACATAAACTGGCACAGAAATAGTATAACTAGCAAACGCTGTACACAGGTAATCAATAAAGCTATTTGATTTAACCGCTGAAATTATACCCAGGAAGATACCTACCGGAATAGCCCAGGCCAACCCTAATCCTCCTAAAAGAGCACTAACTCGAAGGGTTCTTTTAATCAAATCAATCATTTCCTCACCTGGACTTTGATAAGACCTACCAAATTCTAAATGTAGAGCATTCCACATATATTTCATATACTGGATATGCAAGGGCTGATCAAGACCATACATTTTCATGATTTTATCTTTTACCACCTGAGAAAGAGGCATTTTTTCCTCATCAAAAGGCCCTCCCGGGATACTATGCATCAAGGAAAAAATGATAATGGTCACTACAATAACTGAGAAAAGTATGGAAAAAATCCTTTTTACCATATATATTGCCATTTTATTTAGAGCTTATCCTTTTAACTGGTAGTTTTATGGAAAGGCCAAACGCAATTTTTATGCCTTTTCCAATATTTCTTTTCTAAATATATCGCCTAACCAATACATCCAAAACAATTCTAATTATAGTATAATTACTCTTTTTTGAAATGGATTTAATTAAATTAGAAAAACACTATACTTTTAATAATCTCCAATAACTTTCATAAATGCTTTATAAAATAAACTAACCTTATGTTTATCTTTCACCATTTGATTGCTTCTTTCTCCCATCTTCTTCATCTTCTCTTGATCAGAAGTGATAATCCTAATCTTTTCTGCTAAGTCTTCCAAATCATCACTTTTAAAGACATATCCGTTTTTACCTTCTTCTATATAGCATTTTGTACCATTGGAATCACTGCAAATTACCGGAAGTCCGGCAGCCATTGCCTCTAAAAGAGAATAGGCAGCAGGTTCAGAAGAACTGGGGAGAATAAACAAGTTATTCTTTCGATATTCCAAAATCATTTTAGGGTATGGTATATTTTTTTTAATGGTCACTCTACTTTTCAGTTTATTTTCCTTAATGTATTTTATTATTTCCTGGTAATGTTGTTGTCTATAATTCAAATGGCCAACCAGAGTTAGATGGAAGTCTACCACTCCCTCTAATTTTTTTAAGGCTTTTAACAACAGAAGGACATTCTTCCTTTTTTGATTAAGTTTTCCCACAGAGATAATCTTTATTTGGTTATGGCCATTCACCTTTTCTTCATCTACTGCCTCAATGGTAAAAGGAATATAAAATGCCCGGGAATGAAATTTAGGGTAGGAAGCCGCACAGCCCTCTAAGGGGGTAATCCAATAATTCCCTATGGTATTCAGGAGTATAATTACGGTTAATTTTCGCCAAAAGGGCATCTTTTGGTATAAATCAGTTTGAGTGTATATTACTGTTTTTCTTCCCTGAAGTTTGGATATGAATAGAAAAAGGAAGATAAAAAAATTTAAATGCGGATTTCTTCCCACCACCACTTCTGGGTCAAACTCTTTTAATGCTTGGTAGTAAGAGAATATTTTACTAGAAAAGGGGTGTTCAATTTTTTTAGGATTGATTGGAATTAATTTTTTTATACCATCTTCTAATCTTTTTCTCAAAAACCAGAACTCAACTTCGTGCTTATTATCTATCAAGGTTTGAATCCAGGATAATTGATTTGGGTGAAACATTGGGGCAAGAAACAATATTCTCATAACTTTTCTTATACTCTCCAATATTTAAATTATCTACCGCAAAATCCTTTGATTAAATAATCCACATTCAATCAAATTAATTTTTATTTCTTTATAAATACCATTCATTATTACAATATCTTATACCTTGGCCATATCTCTAAATTGCTTATTCTTTTTCAGTAATTCCTCATATTTTCCCTGACCTATAATGTTGCCCTTTTCCAGAATATAAATCTTATCACAATCTCTTAAGGTACTAAGCCGATGAGCAATCATTATGACGGTTCTTGACTTTGCTGCGCTTTGAATTGCTTTTAGCACAGCTTCTTCTGTGGTGCCATCCAGGGAGCTGGTAGCCTCATCTAAAATTAGCACTTCTGGATTTCGGTATAGAGCTCGAGCTAAACCTATTCGCTGACGTTGACCACCACTGAGGCGGATACCCCGTTCCCCCACGATGGTATTATATTTCTCAGGCAACTCATTCTCAATAAAACTATCTATAGCCGCAATCCGGGCTACGAATTTTACCTGCTCATTATTAATATCTTTTTCTTCCAAACCGAAGGCAATATTTTTTTTAACAGAATCATCGCTTAGATAAATCTCCTGAGGAACATAACCAATCTTTCTTTGCCAGGCTTTGATATTTCCCTCGGTGAGGGTTGTATTATCAACTAATATCTGACCTGATTGGGGAATAAGCAAACCCAGGATGAGGTCTACTAAAGTGGTCTTTCCACATCCTGTCACTCCCACAAAACCAATTATACTATTCTTTGAGATAGTCAGGCTTAGTCCATTAATAACCTCATAAGGAGAATCTTCATAACAGAATCTTATATTTTGCAGCTTAATCTCTTTATTAAATATCAATTCACTTCCCTTAATATCTGGTAGTGGTTCAGGTTTTTGAGGTAGCCCAATTTCAATCATATCTTCGTAGATTTTATCTACAATGGCGATATTATAATAGACCCTGGTTATGGCGTTAAATAGACGATTGAGGGCAGGTATTGTCCGAGAGGCGGCAAGTGCATAAAGGCTCAATAAGGGAACAAAATCTATGACTTTCTCTCCTTTGGCAATCACAAATAAAATAAAAAAAACAATTCCTCCAAAGGCAATGGCTTCTAAAAAATATCTGGGCACTTCTCCCATTAGATGAGCAAATATATTAAGTTGGGCAAATTTTCTGGAATGATAGCTATAACTTTTTAGAAAATAAGATTCAATTCCCATGACTTTAGTAGTTTTAATACTGGATAATGCTTCATTAGCCATTCTAAAGCGTCCTTTATTGGCATCTAATCTCTCTTTTCCAGTTTTACGCAATCTATTTTTCACCAAATAATTTATCAGCGTATAGCTACCACCTAGAAAAATAAAGGCACCTGTGGTTACAGTTACATCAACCATAAATAACATACCAATGATCACTAAAACCATAAGTCCATTGATCAGTATATCAAATAAACCAATTAATAATTGCCCGGTAAGCTGGTTTATTTCTGACAAAACATTCTTTCCCAATTCACTGCTGTTTTTTTGTAGAAAAAATTCATAGGGCTGAGACAAATAGACAGTTAAGAGCCTTTGAGATAAAGAATGGTTCTTACCGAGAGTGAATCTTGTTTTTGCCCAGGTGGTTACAGCGGAAATGATACTGGATAATATTACTATTAGAAAAACAATAATTCCCAAAAAGATAATAAAAGAGTTGAGGTCACTGAAATTACCTTTATTATAGACCAGAGAAAGCCATTTATTCTGCTGAACTATATCTGGATTCATGACCACATTGATAAACGGGAAAATACTTGCCACACCAAAAGCCTGGGTAAAGGCAGTGACCATACTGGCCATAAAAATCAGCACAGTCTGTAGGCGTTCTCTGGGAGTAAATATTTCATATAATTTTTTTAGGAATGATTTTTGGTTCATGATCAATTTGTTAATTTGTTAATTAGTTAATTAATTAATTTCTTAATTAGTTAATTAGTTAATTGGTTTCATAATTTCCTAATGCGTCGCATATACTATGTTTTACAGATTTTGTATTACTGTAAAATCTTAAATATTTTATTAATCCGTTAATTTGTTTACCTAAATCCTCCAATTTTTCATAGATATCTGTAAATTTATCTTGATTAATAAATCCTAAATCTAAGGCAATAAATAAATCTCTTTGAACTTCAGCAACGGAACCTCTGGATATTATTAAAAATCTTACAAATTCTTTATTTGAACCACGTGCAAAACCTTCGGCGATATTTGACATTATAGAAACTGAGGCTCTGGTAATCTGAGAGATTAAACCATAGCTTTCTCTCTTTGGAAAATTTTCAACTGTATGGTAAATTTCTTTCACTACCAGCCTTGAATCTTTCCAAACTTACAATTCTTCAAAAGATTTAATTGTTGTCATAAAAAACCTATTAATTTGCTTATTAGCTAATTTGTTAATTCTTTAGTTAGTCAATTAGATAATTAGTTAATTTGTTAATTAGTTAGTTAGTTCAATTAAAAGACAATCGACCGATATACCAATCATCCAACTGGCTAATCAAATATAAAATACAAAATTTATTGCCTTCCCATACCAATATATGTAAATCCTAATTCTTTGACTTGGAAAGGTTCATATAGATTTTTAAAGTCAAAAAGGATTGGTTTTTTAAGTAATTCTTTTATTTTCCATAAATTTAGGTTACGAAATTGGTTCCATTCGGTTAAGATTACTAAGGCATCGCTATCGCGAGCTGTTTCATATTCATCCAGGCCATAAATCAAGGCGGGAAAGATTTTTTTAGTATTTTCTATAGCCATAGGATCATAACATTTTATGATTGATCCTTTTTGAAGTAGTATCTTGATAACCTCGAGAGCGGGGGATTCCCGAATATCATCAGTATTTTGCTTGAAGGCCAGACCTAAGATAGCGATGGTTTTATCTTTGAGATCTCCTAAGGCTTTTTCTATTTTATCCACGGTAATTTGTGACTGGCGAAGATTTGCCTCAAGAACTGCCTTGATGAGTTTAAAATCATATTTTTGATTATCTGCCATAGCCTTTAAAGCCCTGGTATCCTTGGGGAAACAGGAACCACCAAAGCCAGGACCGGGATGCAGAAATTTAGGACTGATCCGTCCGTCCATACCCATAGCCTTAGCTACCTGATAGACATCTGCACCCAATTTATCGCAGAGATTGGCAATCTCGTTGATAAAGGTAATCTTGGTGGCCAGGAAGGCATTACAGGCATATTTAATCATCTCCGCCGTCTCTAAGGTGGTAAAGACAAAAGGTGTATCTAAGAGATAGAGGGGGCGGTAGATCTCCTGCATAATTTGCTTAGCTTGTTCTGATTCATAACCAATAACTATTTTATCAGGGTGGGTGAAGTCGTAGACCGCTGATCCTTCCCGGAGGAATTCAGGGTTAGCAATGATGTCAAAGGGGATTGTTTCATCGCTTCGATCCTTGCCCAGACCAGAAGAAGGGTGTTCCTCGTAATGACCGGAGGAGCGAGAATCCGGGCATGGATGGTAGGCAGAAAGGTCTCCGGGATGGATATGGTTGGAGAAATGACTATCTTTTATGATTTGTTTAATCTTGCGGGCAGTGCCCACTGGAACAGTGCATTTGTTGACTATGACTTTGTATTCATTAATATAATTACCAATCTCTCTGGCCACCTCTTCTACCTGAGCAAGATCTACCGAACCATCATCATTGGAGGGAGTACCCACCGCTATAAAAATAACCTGGGATTGCTGAACTGCTTGCTGAAGATGGCTAGTAAAACTTAGGCGGCCAGCAGATACATTTTTGGAAATCAGGTTTTCTAAGTTTGGTTCATAGATGGGTACTTTTCCGGAATTAAGTAGGGCAATCTTTTTTTTATCCTTATCTACACAGGTTATCGATAAGCCAAAATCAGCCAGGCAGGTTCCGGTGACCAGTCCAACATAACCTGTACCGATAATTGATATTCGCATAATGATAATACCACCTCTTTCTCACCTCTTCATTGAGGATACCACATTTCATCATTTGTTTTAATGTAAAATTATACAGTTGCACAGGATGTTTAAGAGCTTTTCTTTAAGATATCTTCCAGGTCGATTATTTTAATCTTCAGATGGGGAAATGTATTTTTATATCTTTTTATTTCCATATCCAGTTTCGAGGCTTGATTATCTTCCTTACCTTTATCTCTGTAACTGACTGTTGAAATTATAACTAAGCTGCCAGATAGTTTTTCACGCGCTGGCATTTCGGATATTTTCTGGGACATCTCCTGGAAAAAATCAGATAAGGTTAGTACTTCCTGCCCCAGAAATTTCTTCTGGTCCGGAGTAGAGTTACCAGTAATGAAATAGTGTAATTTTATAAAGCTACCCAGGAGAGAAAGATAGGTTATCTCCGAGAGCTGATTGGTGCCGTAGATAGCTACCTCCCGGACGCCTTGCTGGTAAAGTTTATCCAGATAAGCAGTAATTAAGATTTTAGTTTGCTGATAGTAGTGCTGGGTTTCACGAAAACGGTCATAAAGTAGATTGGTCACCCAAGTCATACCCTGGGGAGTGATCAGGTAAAGGATTTTGCGTCCGGTTAGTTTTTGCACCTTGATCCAGCCACGTTTAATCAGGTTCTTTAAGATGACATTGGTAAGACCTAAAGAGATATTAAGTTTACGGGAAAGGGTGCGCTGGGTGGTGGATGGATTCTTTTCTATTTCTAATAAGGTATCCAGATGAATTTTTTCAGACACGGGAACTCCAATCTAATTAGTTAGTTGGTTAGCAGGTTTACCGGTTAGCTATTTAACTATTTAACTAATTAACTAGCTAACTAATTAGTTAGTTAAAGGTTTTATATATCATTAATAATGTTCAGAAAGTGAACTTATAGAAATTGTAATATAGAAAAGGAAGAAAGTCAAGAGGACGAATTGCCTCATCAAAAATATAAACAAAAAAGTATCGATGCCTCATATAAAAATCTATATGAAATTATTTTAATTATAACCTAATCTCCTCTATATTTAAAGAGAAGAAATTATCTCTTTAAATA
>Ga0067045_1003055_pt1 | contig 43581 bp, 53 predicted proteins | sample TerdegcTABiofilm_FD_59184 | JGI IMG/M metagenome (GOLD analysis project Ga0067045, IMG submission 59184) | Combined Assembly of (Gp0054472, Gp0054536) Wastewater bioreactor microbial communities from Singapore -Terephthalate degrading...
GTGGTAACCCACACTATTATCTCATAACGGAAAATTGTTGTCCAGTAGGGTTTTGCGATAAAATTTTTCTCTTGAACACCGTAACATGATGTCTATCAATGACTCTGAAAATTATGCGTCAGTACTGCCTTTACCACCAACTACCATACTAAACAATACAGTGTCATTGTTGAACAGGAAGGAAAACTGCGCAACAGCGGCTTTGGGATTTTTAGAATATGCCTGTTGAAACGCCGAAAAAACATTACTCCGCTTTACTAATCCGTCTAAACTGCTAATTTTTCTAAATATGTTAGATAAATCGCCTCTTTCCTCAAAGATCTTTTCTATTTTTGCTTTGTCCGGGTGATTATTTATTACTATAACTCTTCCATTAGAATCTGTGCCCAAGCGGATTTCTTTAGACATGTCAATATTGTTATCGGAAAAAAGTTTTTTCGTTCTCAATAGAAACGACTTTTTATCTTCCTCCAGTTCCGTCTTTAAATCATTAATGTAATAACGTTACCACTGCTATGACGAAACAGCGACTTCAACAATCCCATATTTTGAGGTTCTGTTGTTTCACTTTTGTTGATTGTTGCTGTATTTTCAGCTTGTGAAACATATACGTCAAAATCATTATTTTTCGTGTTTTTAGGATTTTGCTTGTTCTGAATTAAATAGCTGCTGGTATTCACTGGTAATATTTGCATGGAAAAGCCTCCTTCATTCTTAATAATATCTCTTGTATTTGTTATCGACATTATTTTACCACATCAATAGTAAATTAAGAACAAATTCGCCTTTGGCAACGACCTTTGGGAATATTACGCGGCTAAGCGATTAAAAAAACACTATTATTCTTATGATGCCGCTTCTGCATAGATTTCATTATAAATCAACTAGATTTTTTATCTATTTTCGATTAAAATTAATAACAACAACTTTTAAAGCATTGATTTTTCAATAATAAACCTAATTGGACAAAAAAAAGACACAAGATTTTCACTACTATCCAAAAACCTTATATCCCGTGTACCAGTTTGGTGCGGCAGAAGGGACTTGAACCCCCACGAGCTTAATGCCCACTAGAACCTGAATCTAGCGCGTCTGCCAATTCCGCCACTGCCGCAAAATTATTGTATATTAAAAATTTATAGTAGAATTACGGGTTTTATTATAGCATGTTAAAAAAATCAGGTCAACAAGATTAATCTTTAAATTTTAATCTGGACGAGATTCCATAAAAGAGAGGTTTTTTTTTGGATAATACAGAACTAAGAGAAAACAAGGCTATGAACTACCTTTTCTACCCCCGTTCAATTGCCGTAATAGGTGCGTCCGCCAATCCTGTCAAGCCGGGCGGCATGCCATTGGTTTCACTGACAAGCAACGGCTACACCGGCGATATTTATCCGGTTACTCCCAAATACAAGGATATTTCCGGATTGAGATGTTATCCTACCCTGGGAGATATTCCGGGTGAAGTGGATCTGGCCATCATCGCCGTTTCAGCACAGCTGGTTCAAAAGGCTCTTCAAGAGTGCGCCGCAAAGAAAGTTAAAGCTGCCATTGTATTTACTTCCGGGTTTGCCGAAATCGGCGGGGCGGGCATCAAATACCAGGAGGACATGGCAAAATTAGCCCGGGAAAGCAATATCACACTGTGCGGCCCGAACTGCATGGGTATTTTCAACGCCCAAAACGCAATGACAGCCGGTTTTGTCATCTCAGAGCTACCGGGAAAAGTAATAGTGCCGAACTTTTTTGGATTTATCAGCCAAAGCGGCGGGTTCGGTGCAGTAATGCACGCTATTGCTTCGGAACGCGGCATCGGCTTTACTTATTTTGTTAGTTCAGGTAATGAGGCCGACCTGCAGTTCGCAGATTATCTCGCTTATATGGTTGATGACGCCTCCACCAAAGTAATCGGTGGTTATTTAGAAGGAATCAAGGACGGCCGCAAACTTTTTCAAGCCGCTGAAATGGCGCTGCAAGCCCAAAAGCCTGTCATTCTGATCAAAACCGGACGCCATCCGGCGGCGGCCAGGGCGGCGTCTTCTCACACCGGCGCGCTGGCGGGTTCAGACCTTGTTTACAGTTCTTTTTTCAAACAAAAAGGCATCATCAGGGCTGAAGGTATTGAGGAGCTTATTACGATATTGTCCCTGCTGGCCGGCGGCAACCTGCCCCGTGGAAACAAAGTAGGCATTATTGTCGGCTCCGGCGGAAACGGTGTCTTGCTGGCCGACAAGTGTGTTGAAGCCGGCCTTGAGGTAGGTTCCTTGACCGGGCATACTCAGGCCGCTTTGAGCAAGCTGCTGCCGTCATTCGCCACACCGGCCAATCCTATAGATATGACCTCACGAATTTTGACTGACACCACCCTGCTAAGAGAAACAATTAACCTGGTAATAAAAGACCCCGGCGTGGACATGCTGATTATCTTTCACTGGTCATCGCGCAAAGGCTGGTCCCAACCAACGAGGGAAATTGTTGATCTATTGGCAAACTCCGTCAAGCCTGTGCTGGTGCTGGTATGGGGTTCAGACGAAGCTGCCATTGAAGACCTTCGTTTCTTTAGAGAACACCGTGTTCCCGCTGTGCGGGAGATTGATTATGCGGCGCGCTGCCTCGCCGCGTTGGCAAAATACTCCATTAAAGTCAACTCATATTTGAAACAAGCCAAAATTCCTCCAGCCCCGGTGCCGGACAGGGAAAAAACAATCCTTCTACTGAAAGGTTTTAAACCTGGCGACAAGCTTTCGGAATCTCAATCAAAAGAGATATTAAGATCTTGCGGTATCAGTACTACCAGGGAAGGTTTAGCCGCTGATGAAGAAGAGGCAGTGCGGATTGCCGCCAATCTGGGCTGCCCCGTGGCCTTAAAGATTGATTCACCCGATATTCCTCATAAAACAGAAGCCGGGGGAATCAGGCTTAATCTCGATACACCAGGTAAAATTAGAGAAGCTTACAGAGAAATTATCCAGAGTGTGAAAAGATCCCGCCCTGATGCCCGGATCAGGGGAATCCTGGTTCAGGAAATGCTTACTGGAGGTATAGAAGTTATCGCCGGCATCAGTCGTGACCCGGTCTTCGGCCCGACTGTGCTGTTTGGCCTGGGAGGAATCTTTGTTGAAGCGCTGGAAGATGTATCTTTAAGAGTTGCCCCGTTAAACGTGGGGGACGCTAGAGAAATGATTAACGAAATTAAAGGATTCCGGGTTTTATCCGGTTTTCGTGGAAAGCCTCCCGCCGATCAGGATGCGATAGTAGATGTGCTATTAAATTTATCCCGAATTGCGCTGGACTTTCCTCAGATTGCCGAGCTTGATATTAACCCTTTGTTTGTATATGCAAAAGGTCAGGGGGTCCGGGCGGCCGATGTTTTAATTACCATAGGGTGATGCCCTGAAAAAACGACAAAATAAACCCCTTTAACAAGACACCTCTTAAATATATAATGTATTGAGGGGTGTTAAAAAATGACAAAACAGCGATTGATAGGCAAATACGTGCCTGATAAAGACGGTAAACTAAGACACACTTTAAGCTTTATTGATGCGAACGTAAATCTGCCAACTTCGACCTCCCGCTTCAACTACTCTTTCACAAACATTACCGCTCTATCATGGTATAAAAAGATATGGTACTGGGTGAAAAACAATATCATATGAGGATGCTTCCTACAACAACCGGACTTGATAACCAGTAATAACCAACGTTCCCTGAGCTTCGATGAACTTCACCACAGCATCAAACACCTTGTGGACATGGGCCTGTTCATTGCTTATCATTGACAGTCCCAGGGTGGAACGCTGCCAGATATCCAGTTCTCCAATCTCGGCGATAGAAACGTTAAACCGTGTTTTTATCCGGTCTATAACGCTTTTTAGCACCCTTCTCTTTTCTTTGAGTGAATGAGCTTCGCCAATAAACAATTCAACGGTTAAGACTCCAATAAACAATATAATACCTCCGTCTACTATTCAGGTATTCAGAATTCAGACGCCCATGAAGCTTCGCTTCACCATCAGATGGATGAAAATGGTAAAGATTTATTTTCAGGGCAGTAGTCAGTATTCAGTAGGGATTTCTTGCATTCCTTTAGGGTTTTTAAACTCTTGAGTTGTACCCAATAATTATTCTGACTACTGACTACTAACTCATGTTACAAGTATGATTCTATTTCCTCCCACTTGTCCAGCAAACCGTCCGGCGCCAGTCGCTCCAATTCTTCCCTGCTGTCCAGCCCCCAGGTCACACCCAAAGTGAGCGCGCCGGCATTTTTCCCGGTCAAGATGTCAAACCTGCTGTCGCCGATAAAAATTGACCGGTCCACGGCAATTTCCAGCACCGCCAGGGCGTCAAACAACGGCTCTGGGTCAGGTTTAGGTTTTACCACGTCGTGCGCAGTTACCACCACGTCCATTAATCGATCCAGCCCGGTATGGGCAATTGTCCGCAACGTAATAGGCTTGCCTTTTGATGTTACAATGCCAAGTTTAAGCGCCCGGCTTTTTAAATAACTCATAGTTTCGTATGTACCTGGAAACAGTTTGGTTAAGCGATCGTGATCGAGTTGGTAATAATATTGATACAGTTCAAGAAATTGAGACTCATTTTTTTCTCCCGCAAAGTGCCTGGCTATTTTTACCAGCGGCAGCCCGATCAGCTTCACTACATCATTGTCACCCCAGGGTATCTTCAGATCATTAAACACTTTCCTGTAGGTCTGGATTATTAGAGGCAGCGTATCCACCAGAGTACCGTCAAGATCAAATAAAACAGCTTTAATATCCACGATTAGCCCTCTTCCTATATCTGTTATACCGGCGCCCTGTGGGCTTACAACGCGGCTCATGTTCGCCTTTTGACGACGCAGCTTAAGCGCCGGTAACAGCAGTCGGCAAAGCCATGATTATAAAGTTGGTTCAGTATTACGTGGCGCTTACCTTAAGGGCGATTTTGAAGCCCATATTCAAAGAGCGAGTGAACCCCCGGAATAGCGAGAGAACTGTTTGAGTGAGCAAAGCGATCGAGTTTGACCGAGCCCGAGGGTGAGCGAGCTCAAACGATTTTAAAGGGCGAACATGAGCCCGTTGGTAAGCGCCACGTAATACACCCGAGCACAACTCTTAGCCTAGGGAGGCACGGCGTTATCTATAGCGAACGACTTGCAGAGCGCCGTTAACAGCAGTCGACGAAGCGAGGGCAACCGGACTGCGGCGCGAAACCAGCGGCGAAGCCGCCTTTGCAGTGCCGCTAGTCCGGTCCGAAGCAAGCCGTTCTGCGCATCTTACGCGGAATTAATTGGGGACATTCCTTCCTTGATTTCCAAAACAACTTTCGTATTTAATTTAGCCAAGGAAGGTGTATCCCCCTTCCTCTGAGTGAGCGGAGATAACGCCGTGCCTGTACAGTCAATCGACTTCCATTATTTTTACCGGTGTAAAATTTACATAATCGGCGCTGACCAGATAAAAATTCATCCCCCAGGCACGCTCCGGAAGCCGCAACCGCGCGGCTTCCGAATGCAGGTGACCATAGACCACAGAATGCACCCCGTACCGCTTGAACAGGTCAATTAACTCGTTCTTTTCGTGCCGCTCATTGGTTGGCATGAAGTGGGTAACCACAACTATCGTGCGCACTCCTGCTTCGATACCTTTTAATGAGTTTTCCATCCTGATCAGTTCCCGGCGGTAAATTTTTTGATCTTCTTCTTTAAAGTAAACTTCACCTGGACAAAGCCACCCTCGTGACCCACAGACGGCCATATCTCCAAAAACCAGGTGGTCGTTCTGAATCACCCGCATATTTGAGGGTAATGCCGCACGCACCTGGGACAGGCTTTGCCACCAGTAATCATGGTTCCCCGCCACCCCAACAATGGTCCCCGGTAAGAGGCCCAGAAACTCCAGGTCATAGCGCGCCTCACTGAGTTTCATCGCCCATGAAAAATCACCGGGCATCAAAACTAAATCCTCCGGGTTTACCAAACTCAACCAATTATTGTAAATCTTACGGTAGTGCTCGTACCATTTTTCCCCGAAAATATCCATGGGTTTGGAGGTCTTGACATCATCCCAGCGCCGGGGGTCCACCGGACTGTTAAAAGATAAGTGTATATCACCTATGGCGAAAATTTTCAATTTTTTCTCCCTATCATTAAAGGTTAACCAGTTTATTTTGTACCACTAAGCAAACCTTATACCCGTTTTTTTAGCGGTTAGCTAAGATACCCTGATTTAATCAGGGTATCTTTCTTTGCATGAGTTTTTGCAGTCTTTCTTCTGTCCCGATAATATTAGTTATCCGCACCCCGAAGTTTTCATTCACAACCACCACTTCGCCCATTGCAACAAGTATGCCGTTAACCAGTATTTCCACCGGTTCATCAGCCAGACTCTCCAATTCAACCAAGGAACCCGGCACTATACCCAGAATATCTTTTATCGGCCACTTGGTCCGCCCCAGCATGACGGTTACTTTTAAAGGAATATCCAAGATCATGTCCAGGCGCTTTTGATCCCACCCGGGCGGAGCAGTCACCGGCCCGGGCGCAACTGATTTAGTGGGAATATACTGCATCTTGGTTGTTTGATCGCCTGAACCTATTGCTGTTGTCGATTTCAGCGGCTCTTGCTTTGCAACATCATTCGACAAGTCGCTCGATATATCGTCAACGAGACCGGGATATTCTTCAACATCTGTCTTTTCCTCTACCACTTCAGAGGGTGTAAGCTCTTCCCTTATATCCTGCTCCTCACCGAAGTTTAAGTACAGATTGCCGAGAATAAATTTGGCTTCTTCCGCAGCCGTTTCTATACCCATAACCTGCATGATTTGGGTATCCAGGATTTCACCAATAGTCATTTTGAATGAAACGACGACAATCGGACCGTTTATAATCGTTTGCAGAGGCTTAAATTCTTCCAGGCTACGGTGTACGATTGTTTCAGGGGGAGAAATATTTACTGTCCGCCCAAACATAGACGCCATAGAGGTTGAAGAAGATCCGATCATCTGGTTCATTGCTTCTGCCGCCGCGCTGATACCGATGTCAGTCAATTCTTCGGTTATATTTGTGCCGTCGCCACCCATCATTAAGTCGGCCAACACAGCTGCGTCACCCAATTTCATCATTAACAGATTGAATCCGGAAAGCCCCTCGATATACTGAATGTAGATAGTCATGTAAGGAACAGAAAAGCTCGCAAACAAATCATCAATAGTGGTAACCGTGACAAAAGGGCTCGTGATGTTTACTTTTTGGTTGAGCAACATTGACAGGGTTGTTGAAGCAGAACCCATACAAATGTTGCCGATCTCCCCAAGGGCATCTTTTTCTTCGGTTGTCAAACCACTGGCTGTATTATTTTTTTCTTCCGCGCGTGTTTCCGTGACTGATGTTTCAATTTCTACTGCTGCTCCAGCTTGCGCGGGATCAAGATCCGAAGTACTCAAGAGCGCATCAATTTCTTCTTGTTTCAGTAATCCGTCAGACATCGTAATCGCCTTCCCCCGCCAGTGCGGTTATTTGTACGGCGAGTTGGTTTCCCAAAGTACCGGCTTGCGCTTTATATTTCAAATTTTCACCAACATATACATCCATATCCTGGTCCACTTTCCTGTCCAAAACCAGAACATCACCCTCCTGTAGCTGTAAAAAATCGCGAACGTTGATTTGGGCCTGCCCGGTAATTACAGTCAGTTCAATCCTTGGGAAGCCAAGCCAGTACTCAACCTTTTTCCTCTCTTTATCATCCGCGGCAGAAACATGCGCTCCAAAACGCTTTTGTTGAGCTGGTTGAACGACGATAGGATCGAGTAAAGTAAAAGGCAGGCAAAGGTTAATAAAACCTTTTGTCGACTCTCCTACCTTGGTAGTCATAGTAATTAAGGCGACGACCTCATTAAAAGGAAATATTTGATGCAAGTTAGGGTTCGTTTCCACTGACACTATCTCAGTCTCAGCTAAAACAATATCCTTCCAGGACAATACTAGATTATCTAAAACTATCGAACTGAGATTTTTCGTAACTGAGAGCTCGATGTCGGTTAACTCCCGGACTTCCCCTGGCGTTTCCCCGTTTCCACCGAAAAAAAGGTCGATCATGGGGAATAAAAACATCGGATCAAATTGAATAATAGCAGTTTCTTCAAAAGGCTTCACCGTAAAAATTGTGATTACAGTCGGACTAGGAATAGATTTGATAAAATCCTCGTAGGTTAGCTGGTCAACGGAAACAACTTCCACCTGTATATTGTTCCTCAGGTAACCGGTTAAAAAGTTAGACAAATACCTGGTAAAAACACTGTGCAGCATCTGAAGAGAGCGCAGGTGTTCCTTGGAAAATTTATTTGGGCGCCGAAAGTCATATAATTTAAAATCAACTTGCTTTTGTGTTTCCTTGAGTTCTTCTATTTTTACCTCACCGGTGGAAAGCGCATTCAACAAGGCATCTATTTCGTTCTGGGAAAGTACATCCATATATTATTCCTTCCCTGAAAATGGATTTACTGGCCAGCCCTGGCCATGACCCTCTCAATGGCCTGAAGGATCCGGTCTTGCTGGAAAGGTTTAACGATAAAGTCTTTCGCGCCGGCCTGAATAGCCTCCATAACCATAGCCTGCTGGCCCATGGCGCTGCACATAATCACATTGGCATTGGGATCGATGCTGCGAATAGCCTTGACGCCTTCAATCCCATTCATTTCCGGCATGGTGATATCCATGGTTACGAGGTCGGGCTTGTGCTGTTTATACAACTCCACGGCAACTTGCCCGTTCTCGGCTTCGCCGATAACTTCATAGCCGTTTTTTGTTACGATGTTTTTAATCATCATCCGCATAAAAGCCGCATCGTCAACAATTAAAATCCGCTTCCCCAAAATAGTTTCCCTCCTGTCAATTGTCTATGCTCCTTCGGTAATACCGAGTGCTTCAAAAAGCCGGCTTAAGGCCCCGGTTTCCGGCAATAGAAAAAAATGTCCCCTAATCTCGTCCTGTTCCTGGAAAAAAATTGTTTCTATAAACAGCACTTTATCATCCCAGTGACCGCTGGCCACCAGTGAAGTACTTAAAATCGCCCCGAACATATCAAAAGCAAACATGGGTACCGTTGTATTCATTGTTAGACCCGTCATCCCACAAATGGCGTTCATAAATGAGCCTGTCAAAACATTACCGATTTCCGAAACGGCCGACTCACCCATAACGTCCAGTTCCGTTACAGCGCCAGCATCTTGTCCCATCAACATTTCGATTAACCTGTATGTACTCCGCTCCGTAAAAATAAACAATACCGTCCCGCGAACATCACCTTCAAAATTCAAAAAAACACACGATACCACTTCTTCAGGCCCGCCTACCATGCTGAATATTTCTTCCACGTCAAAAAAGAAAGCTTTGGGCACGGCCATATCGATCTTTTTATCAAGCAGTTCAGCCAGAGCGGTTGCCGCGTTACCCAGGCCGATATTGCTTATTTCCTGCAAAGCATCTATATAAACATCCGGGATTACCATTTGTTCAAACATCCTAATCCCCTCTTTAATTACTTTCTAATGTAAAAGCACGAAGCAATCTTCTCAAAACCCAGTTCCTTGTAGTTAAATATCATTTCACTGGCGCCAATAAACAGTACACCTCCAGGCTTCAGCGCCTTGAAAAATTTACTGTTCAAGGCATCCTGCGCCTCCCTGGTAAAGTATATCATTACATTCCGGCAGGCAATCAGGTCGTAGCCCTGACCGTATGGGTCCAACAGCAGGTCATGTTGCCGCAAAGTAACCNNTTTTTTTATATTGTCATTCAAGTAGTAAAGATTGCCCTCTTTTCTGAAATATTTCGCCAGTCTCGAACCGCTTACATTGCGCACCTGATCCGGATTGTAACAGGCTGTGGCTGCCATCTGGAGAATATTCCGGTCTATATCGGTACCTTCAATCTGGTGGCGAAGATTTGGAGATAAATCCTTCAAGATAATCGCCATAGAATAGGGTTCCCCCCCGTTGGAGCAGGCTGCGCTCCAGACTTTCAAGGCGCCTTTTTCCAACAGCATGGGGATCACTTTTTCTTCCAGCACATTAAACATAGACTGATCCCGAAAAAACTCGGACACGTTGATCGTCACAGTGTCGAGGAAATCCATATAAGCCTTGCGGTCAGAGGTCAACAGCCTGAAAAAGCCGGCATAATCACCATTATTTATTTTTTGTTTCGCCATCAGACTGTCCAGCCGGCGCTTTAACTGGTTTTCTTTATAGGCGTTTAAATCCAGTTTAAAACTACTGCGTACTTTATCTTTAAAAAGTGAAAAATCCATACTTAATTCCTTATCTCCATGTTGATCATTATATAACTTTCAACGGGGTACCAACTGTCCGGATAATCACCTGACCGTTCACAGTGTCCAGGATCATCGTTCTGCCACGGTTCCCGCCCACATCCTCTGCTATTACCCGGATACCCAGGCTTTTTAAGGTTTGTCTGGTCATGGCAATATTACGTTCGCCGATGTTCAAAACAAATTTATCATTTAACCCTGAAAACATCTGCGCTCCACCAGCCATTTTCGCCTGAAGGTTGTTAACCCTACCCCCGTAGCGTCCAACCTCCGAAACCAGGAGAGGTATTCCTAAATCGGCAAACTTGGCAGGCTTTGTAACGTTATTGAACTGGGTACTGTCAGGGAGCATGATATGCAACAGCCCACCCACCCTGGTAACCGGATCGTACAAGGTGAGACCGACACAAGATCCGAGGCCCAGGGTAATCAAACGGTCGGGCTGTGATGTTACTTTTAACTCAGCAATACCCACCTGAATTTCGGTAAAGGTCACCGCCTGGTATGCCGCAGTTCCCCATACCGGTGAAAACTGCATTCAAATCACCTTACTTCCGCAAATTATTAGCCATACCCCACATTTCATCCGCGGCACGCATGGTACGGGCATTAAATCCATAAGCACGCTGGGCTTCAATCAAATTCAACATCTCCTCTGCCAGATCAAAGTTAGGTGTTTCCAAAAAGCCCTGCCTGATCACTCCATACCCCGGACTTGAAGCAATCCCAGGTATAACCTCTCCGGCGGAATTGTCAAATGATAAAAGGTCCCCTCCTTCCAACTTCAGGCCGGCCATGTTGGTAAACTTGTACAACTGAATTTGACCCAATTCGGAAACACCTTCAGGCCCTTCAACTTTCACAAGTCCGTCTTCAGAAACTGTTATTCCGTCCGAGCCTGGACTGAACCGGATCCCCTCCAGCACGCAGCCGTTAGGTGTCACCAAGTTGCCGGACTCGTCAAGGTTAAAGGTACCGTCGCGAGTGTAATACTCCTCGTTGTCGCGAACAACCCGGAAAAAACCCTCTCCTTGAATTGCCAGGTCCAGTGAACGTCCGGTTTTTACGATATCACCCGCGCTAAAAAACTCGGCCACTTCAGCCACCCGTACACCACTTCCCACGGTGACATCATAATTGCCTTCGGCAACCGGGGAACCGGTATATTTGACCGGCTGGTTGACCAACTCGGAAAAATTAGTCCTGAGTTTTTTATAACCCGGCGTGTTAATGTTGGCTAGGTTATTCGATATTGTATCAACCCTTAATTGCTGGGCATTCAGTCCGCAAGCGCTACTGCTGAGAGCCTTTAGCATAACCTTCCACCTCTAATAATACCATAATTTATAGAAAATTCTATCCATTACTAGCTTTTTATACAATTTATAAGTTTCTTTAAACCTTTTACCATTCAGGTATTCAGTAGTCGTAACTGTTCAGTGAACCCGGCGGTGGAGGTACTGTGTTATCAGCGCTCACACATCGGTCAGGGGACACACCTCCTTCGGAGGAATGTCCCCAATAAAGTCCGCGCCGACATCACCACGGCTCGCTTCGGACCGAACTAACGGCGCTGCAAAGGCGGCGGTAGACTGGTTATTAAAGAAACCTGTTAACAACTAAGCCACTTATACTCATACTAGTAGCTTGAGTAGCCCGCTGGTTTCGCGCCGCAGTTCGGTTACCGTCAGCTTCGCCGGGTGTTGCTAACGGCACTGCGCAAGTCGTTCGCTAACGATAACACCCTACCTCCACCTGGTTTACTGAATATTTACCAGTAGTCAGTAGTCAGAATATTTCAAGACGATAAACCATTCTCTCATTCTGACTCCTGACTCCTGACTCCTGACTCCTGAGTAGTTACTCTTTACCTCAAGCTGCCTACCTGGTTTACCGCTTTAGACAGCATTTCGTCTTGAGATTGAATCAAGCGCTGGTTTGCCTCATATGCGCGAGTTATTGAAATCAAATCAACCATCTCGTCTACAGGATTAACATTAGAACCTTCCAGAAAACCTTGCATAACAGTGGTAGCGGATGCGCTTTCCGCCTCCCCTTCTCCATCAACGAATAAATCGTCAGCTTCTTTGTAGAGACCGTCCAAGTTGCCAAACTCAACCAGCCGGAGCTTTTCCACTTGAACGCCGTCGACCATGATGCTGCCGTCAGACCCGACATTGAATTTTAATTCGGAATTTCCTAATAATATCTCACCATTCTCGCCGAGCACACGATAGCCCCCGGCAGTAGCCAGATAGCCTTCCTCGTCAATCTTGAAGGCACCGTTACGAGTATAACAAACCCTTCCCGGATCTCCTTGTGCAGGAACGTTTACCGCAAAGAATCCCGGACCTTTCAGAAACAGGTCCGTTTTATTCCCGGTTTCTTGAACGCCCCCCGGGGCAAAGTCCGTCGACACTTCCACCAGCCGCGCCCCTATTCCCGTGGTTCCGATTTTCCGGGAATGCTGTGGCAACGGCAATTTTTCATTCCGGGGCCCACCTTTTTCAATTAGAAGCATTTCCGGAAAACTCTTAATTAAAAAGTTATCCTTCTTAAATCCGGGGGTTGTTGCGTTGGCAAGATTATTTGCCGTACCGTCAATCCACGTTTGCAGAACATCCATCCCGGAAGCGGCCATGTATAAACCCCTTAGCACTTGGTACATCACACCTTTCAATTTTTTCACACCGCGGTGTATGAACCCTGTTCCAACTTTTTCCTGAGCCTGTTTATAGCCCGGGAGTGCAGTTGGCAGACTCTCGACTCCGAAACCTCAAGCACTTTGCTTATTTCTTTCAAGGTCAAGCCTTCTTGATAATATAGTGACAATACTATCTGGTCTTTTTCAGAAAGTTCGCCGATAGCTTCAATCAGAAGACGTCTACCTTCCTCCCCTTCAATAACATCCAGGGGATCGGGACTCGCCGGATCCCTGATCAAATCCACTAAACGAACCGGCTCACCGTCGGTGCCTGGCGCAATTTCATCCAGTGAGGAAAGACTAAGAAGGTTAGTCTGCCCGGCCAATTTATGCAGTTCGGCTAAGCTTATCCCCATGGCCTCAGCCAGCATCTCGTCCGATACATTGTCACCATGCTCTTTATGCAATTTTTCCTTCGTTGAACTTAAATGCTGCATTTTTTGCCATACTGTGCGGGGAACCCAGTTCAGCTTCCGGATCTCATCAATCATGGCGCCCCGGATGCGGTTGTATGCGTAAGCCTTGAAGCTGGTTCCCAGATCAGGATTATATTTTTCCACTGCTTCCAAAAGGCCGAACACCCCGTAGCTTTCCAAGTCTTCCTGGTCGATTATGGCAGGCAGTTTAATCGCCAGCCGCCCCGCAAGATGTTTTACCAATGACAGGTGTGCCAACACCAGATCATGCTTAATATTTTCATCCCTGGTTTTGCGGTATTCCCGCCAAAGCTCTTCGGTAATTACCATATCATTACCCTTTTTCTGATATATGGTTATCATTCGCCCTTTAATTATGTTCCGACATTATCTGAGCCGCCTTTGATCAGACATTTTATCAATTAAGTAGCGGGTAATTAAATCCTCTTGTTTGCGGTTTATTTTAACGAATTGAATAGCGGCCTGGCGCAATTTTGTGCGCTCGTCAACCCAGGTTCTCACAACCCTGCCCACTACCTCTATTTCTTCGGAACCGGTTCTTAAAGGAATAGTAAATTTGATTATTAGACGGGTCTCCGCAGCCAAATCATCATTAATTAACAACCTGATCCCGCCACCGCTTAAATCAAGGCTGTCTGCCTTAATAAAAACAGGTTCCTTGCCCTCTGCAGGGATCCTGGCATAATCTACTGCCATTGTTATAGGGACCCTGACAAAGTCCCTCAGCTGCACGCGAGTATACTCTTCCGGCTGGGCCAGAACAAACAGCGTTATATTATCGTATCGGCGGCCGAGCGTTTTAGTGATAAACTCATACCTTGCCATATCCGCAATAAATGATACTCTTACCAGTTCTCCTTTTCTTAAAACCAGCGGCCGCGATTCCTTAATAGGAATTGATATACAAAACTCACGCCCGTTAATATCTTGCACACTGGAAGCGTACCAGTTATCTTCACTATCCGGACGGGCGACCCGGATGTTCTGGTTTATCCTAATCCATCTTTGCGCTGTCAACACTGTTCCCCCTAACCAAAAAACCCCATCAACTTGCTCCAAAATCCCCCACTTGCCGCAGGAGAATATTTCCCTTCCAACAGTAAATCCGCAATCACATCCAAGCTCCGCGAAGCCGGTGAGTCAGGGCTGGTAAGAAAAAAAGGTTGCTGCCTTTTAATCGCCTGTGCTACCAGCCTGTCCTCCGGAANCCAACCCAGGCTGTTTATCTTTATTTCTAAAAAACGCCCGGTAACTGCTTGAATCCTGCTCAGCGTGCGCTCGGCCTCCCGCTTGTCCGACGCGCGGTTTACCACCAGGCATACTTCCGAATGCACTTTGAAATTAGCCAGTACTTTTATTAATGCGTAGGCGTCGGTCAACGAAGTCGGATCAGGGGTAACCACAATAATTACTTCCCCGGCCGCACCTACGAAGCCAAGCACATTTTTATTAATACCCGCTCCGGTATCGATCAGAATAATGTCTTCCCGGCCGCTGAATTGGTTTAACATTGTCAACAGCCGCTGCCGCCGGTTGTGATCCAAATTAGCCATTTCCAAAAAACCGGAGCCGCCGGATATGATATTTATCCCCAATGGGCCCTGCACTGTTACTTCCTCAACAGTTTTATCCCCGTAAAGCACTTCATACAAGCTGTAGGGGGGAACCAGCCCCAGCATAACCTCCGCGTTGGCCAGACCTAAATCAGCGTCAAACAGGGTTACTTTGACACCTTTTTTTGCCAGGCAAAGAGCCAAGTTTACCGACAAGCTGGTTTTGCCTACTCCGCCTTTGCCGCTTGCCACAGCGATGGCTCTGGGACCATATGGCACATTTTTCACTTTTTACTATTGAACCCCGGTAAATACGGCCCGCTTTAGGTGGCCATAACCTCATCCGGGTCAACTCCCCTGAACAGTAATTTGGCAATACTCTTGGGCTTGGCTTCACTTATACTGTCAGGTATGCCCTGACCGTCCGTCAGGTAGGCTACAGGCGTACCCAAAGTGCAGACTAAATTCAAAATTGAGCCGTGGGTTTCGGTTTCATCAAGCTTCGTAAAAATAAGTTTTGAAAATTTAATTCTCAGGAATTCATTGGCAATTTTATTTAAATCACGATTTTTTGTGGTTGAGCTTAATACCAAAAAGACATCTTGTGGTTCCTTGACGACATCCAAAAAACTTTTTAGTTCCAAAACCTGCCCGGTGTTTTTAGCTGAGCGGCCCGCGGTGTCAATGAATATATAGTCCTTATCCATGTTTTTTTCCACAACTTTAGCCAACTCGGCAGGAGTCATCACTATTTCCACCGGGGTATTGAGGAAATTACCATAAGCCTGAAGCTGCTCCACAGCTCCCAGCCGGTAAGTGTGAACCGCAACCAGGGCAATCTTTTTACGGTCATAAAGACTGAACTTGGTCGCCAGTTTCGCCAGTGTGGTTGTCTTGCCTACTCCGGTAGGACCTACAAAGGTCAGAACTCTGGCTTTTTCTGTCGGTCTGTAGGCCGGCTCCAACAGGCGGATAACCTGCCTTTTAACATTCAGGAAGACATTTTCGGATTGATCACCCGGATGGTATAGTTCATTGCTGAGATTAGACAACAGGCTTTCCACAACATCCTCTTGTAAATCCATGTTTAGAAGCGCCTTCCGCCACCTGAGGATAAGGTCCTTTTCCTGGCCTGCTTCTATTTGTTTATTTACCATCACTTCAAAGATGCTCTCCCCTCCGCCGCCCAATCCGGTCTCCTTTTCTTCAACGACCGTACTGCCGGTTCGCCGGTCAGTCACGATATCGTTTGCATATCCTGCCCGGTAGCCGCTGCCGGTAAGATAAAGGTTGCTGCTCCAATGTCCCCGTAGTTTTACGGGTGGTTGAGTCGCAGGGCCGATTTGCCTGCTTGCCGTATTGCCGGCTGCCATTACCGTTTGCGCCGGGGTTCTTTTCAAACTCAAATTAATTTCAGGGGGCTCATCAAGAGCTGCAGTTACCTCGAGTAGTCTGGGCATAAAAAACCCTGCAAGTCCTTTGGCCGGCACCCGGTAACTGCTGACAATCACCGCTTCCGGACCCAGATCTTGCTTAATCAACCGGATAGCCTCCTGCATATCCCTGACTACATAGCGCTTAATTTTCAATCAAGCATCACCGTCCCTACAGCCTCAACTTCTACATTAGGGACAATTTCATTCATAGAAAGCACCGCCAGGTTCGGAAGCAACCTCTCCGTCAACCTGCGAAACGGCAGGCGTATCTTAGATGAACAAAGGACTACCGGCGGATACCCACGCAGGGTGAGATTATCCACCGTTTCCTTCAACTTATTTAAAACCTGCCTGGCAACCTGCGGCTCCAAAACAGGGTAGGAACCCATCTGGGTCTGCTCGATTGATTCGGCTATAGACTGCTCCAACCTTGGGTGCAAAGTGACCACCGCTATTTTTGATGAGTTTGCTCCCGTATACTGGCTGCAAATGGTCCTGGCCAGGGCCTGTCGCGTACATTCCGTCAGGTAATCGGGGTCCTTGCTAATCCTGGCCCCGTCCGCCAGCGCCTCCAGAATACCGGCCAGGTCCCTGATCGGCACCCGTTCTTTCAGCAGATTTTGCATGATTTTTTGCACTTCGCCCATAGTCATCAACTCAGGAACCAGTTCCTCCACCACAACCGAATTCTTTTCTTTGACAACATCCAGCAGTTCTTTCACTTCCTGCCTGCCTAGCAACTCGTGCGCATGCCTTTTGATAATCTCAGTGAGATGGGTAACCAGCACAGTGGCACAGTCCACAACCGTAAACCCGGCCAATTCCACCTGATCGCGGTCTTCGGCAGCCACCCACCAGGCCGGCAGGCCGAAAGTCGGCTCAGTGGTAGGTGTTCCCTTGACATTCAATTCCTGTCCCAGCGGATCCATGGCCAGGAAACACCCTGGCATTAACTCGCCGGCAGCTATCTCAATCCCGCGCAGCTTAAAAGAGTATGCGTTGGGGTTAAGTTGAAGGTTATCTCTAATCCGGATCGGGCGGACGTAAATCCCCATCTCCCCGGCACACTGGCGCCGCACAGCCGCCAACCGGTGCAGCAGATCGCCGCCCTGTCCCTCGTCAGTCAACAGGATCAGGTTATAGCCGATTTCAATTTCCAGGGTATCGACTTGAAAATATGAGAAGACATTTTCCGGCTCTTTCTTCTGTTCCCGGCTCTCCCGCGCAACCTGCTCCTGCTTTGCCGTTGATTTCTTTTTCTCCGCCCGGATCATGCTGTAAGCCAAATATCCTGTAACAGAAGCCAGGGAAAGGAACAGTATGTTGGGCATGGCCGGAATAAGGCCGATCGTGAAAAGGATAAACGTGGCTATTATCAACACTTTTGGAAAATTTAAAAACTGGCTTGACAGATCTTTACCGAAACTGGTATCAGAAGTGGCCCTGGTAACCAGAATGCCCGTCGCGGTTGAAATCAGGAGCGCCGGTATCTGGGCTACCAGCCCTTCACCGATTGTCAGTAGTGTGTACGTCTGCAGCGCCTGAAGAAAAGGCATATTCTTTTGAACCACTCCAATAATCAGGCCGCCCAGGATATTGATAATAATAATAATAATACCGGCTATGGCATCGCCCCGGACAAACTTGCTGGCCCCGTCCATGGCGCCGAAGAAATCCGCCTCCCGCTGCAAGCGTCTCCGCCGTTCCCGCGCCTCAACCTCGTTAATCATGCCCGCATTGAACTCGGCGTCAATACTCATTTGTTTACCCGGCATGGCATCCAGTGTAAACCGCGCAGCGACTTCCGCCACCCTGCCCGCGCCGTTGGTGATCACCACGAACTGGATAACAGTGATAATAATGAATACCACCATCCCGACCACATAGCTACCACCGACCACAAACTCTCCGAAGGCCGCGATCACATTGCCGGCCGCAGCGTTGCCCAAAATTAAACGGGTGGATGAAATATTCAACGCCAGCCGGTAAAGAGTGGTCACCAGCAGGAGCGAAGGGAAAACCGAAAACTGCAGGGGCTCGACGGTGAACATAGTGATTAAAAGGATCACCAGCCCCATGGTCATACTTAATGTAAGCAAAATATCAAGAAAACCCGGTTTCAGCGGAATGATAATTAAAAGGATGATCCCGACAATCAGCCCCGCAATGATTAAATCACTGCTCTTTTTTATATATGTTTTGGCCGCTGCGGGCAGGGGCGCTGAAGATGCCATCTTGTTTCCTCCGCTTTGCGAGAAAAAATTTACATGACATTAAAGTTAAGTTCAGTATGACGTGGCGCTTACCTAAAGGGCGATTTTGAGCCTTTATTCAAAGAGCGAATGAACCCTCGGAATAGCGAGGGAACTGTTTGAGCGAGCGAAGCGAACGAGTTTGACCGAGCCCGAGGGCGAACGAGCTCATACGATTTTAAAGGGCGAACATGAGCCCGTTGGTAACGCCACGCCATGCACCAAAGCAATCTTGATAAAATTTAATAAGAACGGTAGTTTTCTTTGGCCTTCAGCCGGTACACCATGGCCAGGATTTGCGCCACCGCCTGGTAAATTTCCAGCGGGATCTCCTGGTCAATTTCAACGTTCCGGTAAATGAACTGCGCCACTTCTTTATTCTCAATGACCGGGACACCATTCTCCTTGGCAATTTCCTTGATCCGCCCGGCAAAATGCCCGGCGCCTTTAGCCACCAGACGCGGTGCCGCCATCTCGCCCTGCTCATAGCGCAAGGCAACCGCCAGACGGGTCGGGTTGGTTACGACCACAGTAGCCCGAGGTACTTCTTTGGCAATCCGGTTCATTGAAATACTGCGGTGGACCTCCCGCCGTCTGGACTTAATCTGCTGGTCGCCTTCCATCTGTTTAAATTCATCTTTTACTTCTTGCTTGCTCATCATCAGGTTTTTCTTGTATTCATAACGTTGGTACAGATAATCCATCAATGATAAAACCAAGTAGGACAATCCTGCCCAAAACGCAACTTTTAAAATAAAACCAATGATTACCTGGTAAATCCCCCACGGCGAACAGTTGAACAGCACTAAAAAATTACTTAGNNTTTTTTTGATTAATAAATAGGTAACCCCGCCAATAATAGTAAACTTTAAAACAGACTTGGCCAGTTCCACCAGGCTGCGGCGGGAAAACATGCGCTGCAGGCCGGACAGCGGGTTGAACGCCGCAAGGTTGGGCCGCAACGCCTCACTGGAAAAAAGAAAGCCGACCTGGACCAAATTGGACGCTACCACCACCAGCAAAGTCACTCCGAAAAAAGGAGCGATCACTTTCATGGAAAAAATCATTGCACTGTATAGATACAATATCGGGTTATTATCAGAGCCGTAATGATGGCCCACCTGGCTGAAATAGCCGGTCAGATAGCGCTGTAGTTCAAGAACAAAATAGTCTTTTATTGCGTACAGGAAAACCACCATCGCCACCAGACACAATGCGCCGGTCAAATCAGCGCTTTTAGCCACTTGTCCTTTTCGCCGCGCTTCCTCCAACCGCTTAGGTGTCGCCTGTTCAGTTTTTTCCTGAGCGCTACCAGCCATTTATCTTAACACTCTCATTAATGAATATAAATCTCTTTCGATCATGTTGATTATTGAATGAAAGACGGTCCCGAGCAACGGAATTAAAAAGCTCAAGGTAAGTAGTCCAACCACAATTTTAACGAGAAAACCAGTTAAAAAAACGTTTATCTGAGGCGTTGTACGGGACAAAAAACCAAGGGCCAGATCACTTAGTTAACAGCACTGCCAAAACCGGCGCGCTTACCTGCAAAGCAATAGTAAACGCCCCGGAAAATGTTTTTGAAAGGATAAGCGGCACGCTGCCGTTCAGAGCAGCCGCGTTAAGCGGCACAAGCTGGTAGCTTTTTGCCAGTCCCATGATCAGGGTATAATGACCATCCAAGATCAGAAAGAGTATCAGTGCCAGTAGATATAGATACTGGGCAAGCAGCGTGTTTTGCGAACCGTTCATCGGGTCAACTAAAGAAGCCATCGAATAGCCTATCTGTATATCAATCATTTGGCCGGCCATCCGGATGCTGTTTAATATAAATGTAACCGCAGTGCCAAGCAACAAGCCTACTCCAATTTCGCTGACAACCGCCAGTCCATATCCCCAGACGCCTCCGGGCAGGGTTGCCAGGTCAGTGGTGGCCGTAGGAAAAAGAACAACTGCCAATGCCAGGGGAAATCCGGCTTTAAAAAGCGGCGGAATACCCCTGAAGCCAAAAAGCGGCCCGGAAATCATGAAGGCGGCGGCCCTTAAAAATACCAGGAAGAAGGCTAACAACTGGCTTATATCGGGCAAACATCAACACCCCGGTCAACGTAATAAATTCGGGATCTGGGCAAAAAGGTTCGTTGTGTAGTTGATCACACTTTTGAGCATCCAGGAACCCAGCACCAGCAGGGTCACAAACATACCCACGATTTTCGGCACCATATTCAACATTTGGTCCTGAATCTGGGTGGTAGCCTGGAGAACACTAATCAGCAGGCCGATCAACAGCGCCACCGCCATGGCCGGCCCTGCTAGAAGCAAGACCATAAACAGCGCTTCCCGGGCCAGGTGAACCACGAAGGTTTGGCTCAACCCTTTTCCCTCCTTACCTGAAGCTTTCCACCAGGGATTTAACCACCAGCGACCAGCCGTCCACCATTACAAAAAGAAGCAGTTTGAATGGTAACGCAATCATTACCGGTGGAAGCATGAACATACCCATCGCCATAAGTAGACTGGCCACAACCATATCAATTACCAAGAAAGGGATAAAAAGTAAAAATCCTATTTCAAAAGCTGTTTTTAATTCACTAATAACAAACGCAGGTATTACCACATGCAAAGGCACATCCTCAGGTTTCTCCGGTTTCTCCATTTTCGCCAGGTTGACAAACAATCCAAGATCTTTATCCCTGGTCTGCCTGATCATAAAGCTGCGCAAAGGTTTTGCCGCAAGCTCCTGCGCCTCTTGCTGGCTAATCTGGTTGTTCAAATAGGGCTGGAGCGCATCCTCGTTTATTTGTTTGTAGGTCGGCGCCATGATAAAGGCTGTAAGAAACAGGGCAAGACCCACAATAACCTGATTACTTGGGATCAACGGTACACCCAGGGCTGTGCGCAACAATGAAAGAACAATCACGATCCTGGTAAAAGAAGTCATCATTACCAGGAAAGCGGGCGCCAGTGATAATAGTGTCAACAGGACAAGCAGCTTAACACTGTCTACTACCTGCTCCGGGCTGTCGGAAGGATGAATGTTCAGGTCAACTGCCGGAAGCGGCGCGGCCGCCGCTTCCGTGGTGAGAAAAAATATTACTGCTAATGACAAAAGCAGGACCGGGAATCTAACCCTCAAACTTCTTCACTCATTTCACCATTACATATCCTGTTTATTTCAATTTAAAATTCAAACGCGGCAAGTACTTTTTCAACCGGCTGGATATAGGTCCTGTATCCCCGGTCCCACCAGTTACCCGGACCTGATCGATCTCTTTTATGGTCCGGGGAGTCAACTCCATAATGTCATCAGCCGCTATCTTTTCCTGTAAAGGTAATTCATCCAATTCCTTAATTAAATGTATTGAATTGTCCTGGTGAGCCAGCAGGAAATATCTTTCTCCCAGCGCAACCAGGCTTAACACTGTTTTAGGCCCCAGGGGAAGTTGCTCAATCAACCTCATCCGGCGCCCGCCCGGCGCAACCGTATAGCGCCGGGCAAGACCGTACTTCAAAACCAGATAAGTCATCCCGAGAACAAGCGGTAAAGCAACCAGCAGTCGCACCATAGCCCAGATCAAATCGCCGCTCATATAAGGCCCTCTGATAATTTTTGATTTTGAGCCTGGTTAATGGCGTTGATACGGACGCCGAACACATCATTTACAACAATTACTTCTCCCTTGGCAAACCTTTGCTGGTTTATATTAACCTCAACCGCTTCACCAACCGCCCTGTCAAGCCTTATCACAGAACCCTCCTCCAGGCTCAGCAACTCCCCCAACTTAAGGTCTCCCCGGCCGAGTTCAACGCTCACTTCTATATAAACATCTTCCAGGTGAGACAGGCCTGTTTTCAGGTTTTCCATTTCTACTGACGGCTTTAATAGAGGAAATTGTACTTTTCTAATTTCAACCTCGCCTTTTTTCGGGCCGGCTAGAAGAGTCCTGATTTCTTCTTCGGTCATCAAAGCGCTGCCCCCTACTGGACCAGAAAATCCGTGAAATATATTCCGGTTATATCTCCGGTTTTCAAATTGTTGTTTATCTCTTTAAGCAAGCTTTTTTTAAGATTTTCGACCGAACCGGCAGAAGTTACATCTGTCAGCGTCTTGGTGCGCAATGTAGAGATTAACGTGTCCATAACTTTGTGCTGCTTTTCTTTTAACTCCTTGGCCAGGTTTTTATTCTCCTTAGGATACTCAATGACAACCTTAACCCTGAGGTAATGCCCCCCTCCGTTACCGGTAAGATTCACCACTACCTCACCCAGGTCCAGTTTTTCAGATTCAACTTCTACTTTTGATTTTTTTTCAACTGTTTGTTTCTCTTCTACACTGGCTTTTTTTACTTCAACGCCGCCTTCTGACGGGCTTTTAAAAAAGAAATACCAGCCGGCCGCGGAACCGGCTAAAACCACCAGGACTACGAGTAAAATCAGTAGTAATTTTTTCTTTTTGGGTTTATTTTTTTTACTTTCTTTACCCTGAGGTTTTTCACTGTCCCTCGGCACGACTCCACCTACTTTTCTAGGATTCTATAAATACATTTTTCCTTATTGCCTTTGTCAAGGTGTCAAATGAGCCGGCGGTTACCGCTTGATGTTCAATAATTCCTCCAAAATCTGGTCGGAAGTGGTAACTGTCCTCGCGTTGGCCTGGTAGCCCCGCTGAGTGGTGATCATACTGGTAAACTCGTCGGTCAGGTCCACATTGGACATTTCCAGGAAGCCGGAATTGATGGTACCGTAACCGTTGGTACCGGGTATCCCAGTCTCCAATTGCTCACCGCTGGTTGGAGAAACTTTGTACCTATTCTGTCCCAAGCGCTCGAGACCGTCCTGGTTGGGAAACATGGCCAAACCAATTTGAAAAGCATTTGTATTTTCGGTACCACTCAGCGTAGTATAAGAAATATACCCGTCCTTTGAAACAGTAATCGTTGCGATTCCCTCTGTACCTAAATTAATTGTTCCACCACCAGTGTCGCATAAATACTCGCCGTTCGAATTTACCATGTTACCCTCATTATCGATGTAGAATACACCCTCCCTGGAGTAGTACACGGTCTCGCTGTCAGCAGTAGGCTTGAGAATATACCAGCCGTTGCCGTTGATGGCAAGATCAAGTGATCGGCCGGTATTTTGAAGGCCTCCCTGGCCGGTATTATTAGTAATACTGGATACCATTACACCCAAACCAACTTGTGACGGGTTTATCCCACCCTGGTTATCACCCGCGGCACTGGCATAGCGTATTGTCTGGTATAGCACATCCTGAAAATTTGCCCGGCTGCCCTTAAAACCGGTTGTATTGACATTAGCGACGTTGTTGCCGATAACATCCATTCTGATCTGGTGGTTTTTCATGCCCGAAGCGCCGGAATAAAGAGATCTAATCATACTTTTATCCTCCTTTTGGTCAGCTGCCTCAGTCGTTCGGCAGCTGCACAGCCTCCTTTCGGGCCGGCTGCATTTTAGTAGTCAGTAGTCAGTAGTTGTCTTGTTGGTTTTCCTATGGGGTTAAAGCCAACATCCCGGTTCCGACTATTTGACGATTACTGCGCTGTCGATGTTGGTAAATACATGGCCTGCTGCAAAATTGCTATCCATGGCTGTTACTATCGTCTTGTTGCGCACGCTGGTGATTAACGCCAAGTCACCGTAGATAATCAAAGATTCACGAGATCCCTTGGACTCGGCCTGTTTTACAGCCAGATTTATCCTGGCCAGATCATCCTGAGCCAAAACGATATTTCGCTCTTTTAGCCGCTTTTCAGCATGAGCGGAAATTTTTAGTCCCTGGCTTTTTGCAATCTCTCTCTGGATTGCTTCCTGAAAAGACGGTTTATTATCTTTTCTGGGCGACTGCCCGCCGCCCCCCGCCGGCATGACCGGAAGCGGTGTAACTGGCAAGATTGAACTGATGTCCCGGTTTATACTGCACCACTCCTACTGGACTTCGGTCACCTTATCCAGCCCGTAACCCGTTCCATTGACATATATTTGGACAACATCCCCGGTAAGAGTAACTTTTTCCACCTGTCCGGACACTTCTGTACCATCAGATAAGATTTTTACCTGGCGTCCGATCAGCGCCGACGCCTCACTCATTTCCTGCGAGAGCCTGAGCTGGGTGATTTCTTCATTCATATTGGTAAGCTGCTCCAGCATAGTGAATTGAGCCATTTGCGCAATAAATTCACTTGTATCCTGCGGACTGGAAGGGTCCTGGTTTTTTAGCTGGGTGACAAAAAGCTGGAGAAAAGCATCCTTGTCCAGAGTCTTAACCGGCTCTCTCTGTGTACTGCTCTTTGAATACGAATAATCATTGGTAGTTGAGCTTACTTCCATTACTTCACATCCCTTTATACTAAATAGTTAACCTGCCAGGATGACGTTTCTATTTGACGAGCCTCCGGCGGTTCCGGCGGAATATCGCCGTCTGGGCGGTAGTCATAACGGCCGTAAAGAGCTGTGCCGCTCTGGTTCTTTCCCTCATAATAAAAGCTAGAGTTGTCCCGGCTGCCGTCACCGACAAACACAAACGCTTCATTAAGCTTTAGGTCCTGCCGGCCGAGAGAGTCCCTCAATTGTTGCAGCGAACCTTCCAGAACCTCTTTCACGTTGTTATTTTCGGTGTAGAAGTGGGCGTTCAATTCACCCTTGTGAAAGTATAGCTTAATCGTAAGCTGTCCTAACTGTTCCGGCTCAAGTTTTAACTGGAACCCGTGTCTGCTGCTCACCCTCGCGGGCGTTATACACACGCCTGATTTCCTGAAGCACCCTGTCTTTGAGTCCGGCCAGCGTTACCCCCTTGACGGCTTTCCCCGGAGACCCTGCGCCAGGAAATTGGGCGCTATTTTCCGTAGTCATTGCTTGTTCCCAACCCAGTACTAAACTCGATTTTTTCTGTTCCAACCACACTGTTTGTTATTTTGCTTTTATTATTCTCACCTGTGGTGGCTTGCGCTTCCCCCGGCCTGTTGTTCTTCTGCTTGCCGTTATTATCACCCTGGTAGGAAAGTTCCGGATAATGTTGAGGTTTTGCTTTTACAACTCCGGACTGCTCTTCGACATCTGGCTTCATGGTGGCTTTTTCTGAAACAACCGAAACAGCTTCCTTTTCAGGAGTAGGCTGGAATTCCCTCGCTGCTGTCGAACCGGTAGCCGGATTCTTTTCTTTCACGGGAACTGACTCTGTTACCGCTGTCGATTCAGCTGTGTAACTTTCGACGACAACAGTAACAACTTCTTTTTTATTGGCTATCTGGGGCTCAATCGCTGCTGTCGAACCGGTAGCCGGATTCTTTTCGTTTACAGGGACAGACTCTTTTACCGCTGTCGATTCAGCTGCATAACTTTCGACTAATACTTGTGTATTTTCAGGAATGAAGATGCGTTCTGTCACCGCTACGTTCTTCATCTCCGCGGCATTAACTTCACTGCCCCGCAAGCTTACGTTTTTAACGTCAGCCATATCTTGAAAAATTTGCATTGTTTCATTCTTAACCGGAGAATCTGCAGCAATGATCGCTTCGGGTGCCGGAACAAACGAAATAGAATTTATTTGTTTAGCGCTGTCTGCTTCAGAAATTACCACCGGTGTAATAATACTGGGTTTATCTTTTACAATAATCTCAGGAGCTACTGCGTCCCCAGGCCGCTGCGATATTGTTTTGCTTTGGCCGGCAGCATAATCACTGATCTGTATCACGCTATATTTTATGTCCGGGCTTATTTGTGAATTGTTTTCTGCCGGTACAGGTACTGTTTGAGCGCTTATTATCGCTTGTCCGTTTTGCGATTCATCCGGTTTCATACCTGGCTCAGGTTGAAAATCCTCCATTAATACCGGTAAATCTAATACAGGTAAATCCACCGGCGCTTTTTCCATACCTGAAGATAAAGACGCCTGGACTGCTTGACAGGCAGGGTAAGTTAATTGATTGGTTGATTTCTCAGGTATGAATTTCTCAAATATGAGCTCCTCAGGTATGAATTTTTCAGGTATGGATGTGGCCGTTATTTCCTGAGCCGCATCCGGGATCGCTGTCAACGCAGGTATTTGCTCCATCTCGCCGGTGGCACCACTCGCCCCTTCAACACCAGTTTGTTGTGCTTCTTGTTGGTCAACGACCGGTTTCATCGCTATCATATTTTCCGTCAAGTCACCGGGAAAAATTGACGGGTCAATAAAACTAACATTACCCATACCGGTAAAAGGAGAATTACTATTACCGGAAGATGTATAATCCTGGCTTGACTCAACAGGCTGGGGTTTGAGCAGCGCCAGTACAGCAGCCATAGCCATATCAAATCCACCAGTAGCCGCCTGGTTTTCAGAGAATAGCCCGCCGTCTTTTCGTGAAACTGCCATATTATTGACAACTGTTATTTGCACTTTTTCACCTCCTTTCATCGGTAACCTTTGGGCATACAACGCGGCTCATGTTCGCGCCACCTAATCGGGGACATTCCTCCGGCCCCAAAGATAGGCCCGTTAGGGAGGTGTGTCCCCTTTCCTCAGCCATGAGCTCACTCGCCCTCGGGTTCGGTCAAACTCGGCGCTTCGCGCCTCAAACAGTTCCCTCACTTATCCTCGGGCTCACTCGCTCTTTGAATAAAGCCTCAAAATCGCCGCTACCGTATGCCCAAAGGTTACTTGTCTACAATCTATACAACGCGGCTCATATTCGGCCTCTATAATTCTCCGAGCTCACGTTCGCCCGTTATAATTAACCTGTCTCTGGTGAGCATAAAGAGCCAGTTCATCCACTTCTTTTTGCTCCCTGGCCGCGGACTCGCGCTTGTAAATCATCAAATGCTTATCCTTCAGCATCTCAATGACCTGCCGCTCTTGCCTGGCCTGTACAGCCATATTACGCTTGTTCTCAAGCACGAGGCTTGCTTCGCTGACACCCTTTTCTTGCATGTAAATTTTTTTGTTTAACGAGGCCCTGTAAAAAGATAGATACATTAAACCTAAAACATCCACCTCTTCTTCAACCACATCAAACGCTGCTTCCAGACGCCGCCTGGTGTCCTCCAGCATAGTCAGGCGCCGGTTATATTCGTGATGGGCCAAAGCCAGGGCCTGTTCCGCGGAAACTTCCTTTGCCGCGCGATGCTGCAACACCGGCTCAAGCTGAAAATGAAACTTAGCGATGGTGTTTCACCTCTTTATGCGCTAATGCTTTAAGCTTATCCAATGTATCATGATAGTCATTATGCTCGTGCATTCCCTGCCGTAAAAAATCGACAATGCCCTGGTAGGAAGCAATGGCTTCGTCAACGCGCGGGTTCGAGCCCGCTACATAAGCCCCGATATTGATCAGGTCTTCCGCCTGGCGGTAGGCTGCCAGCCAGTCACGCAGCTTCCCGGCCTGTTCCCGGTGCTCCCCGGAAGTAATGTCGGGCATCAAGCGGCTGACACTGTTTAACACATCGACCGCCGGGTAATGATTGGCTGCGGCCAGCGAACGGGACAACACAATATGCCCGTCCAGGATGCCGCGCACCGCGTCTGAAATAGGCTCGTTCAAATCATCCCCGTCAACAAGCACAGTGAAAAAAGCAGTAATCGAACCGGTTTCAGCCATACCCGGCCGTTCAAGCAGCCGGGGCAACAGCGCGAACACTGAGGGAGTATATCCCTTGGTAGCCGGCGGCTCCCCAATAGCCAGGCCGACCTCCCGCTGAGCCATGGCAAACCTGGTCACTGAATCCATCATCAACAGCACGTCATTACCCTGGTTCCGGAAATATTCGGCAATAGCGCAGGCAACAAAAGCGCCTTTCAAGCGCACCAGCGCAGGCTGCTCCGATGTCGCCACTACAACCACCGAGCGGGCCAAACCCTCCGGACCGAGGTCGGTCTCGATAAAATCCAGCACCTCCCGGCCGCGCTCCCCGATCAGGGCAATGACATTAACGTCGGCGCTGCTGTACCGCGATATCATCCCCAGCAAGGTACTCTTGCCGACCCCGCTGCCGGAGAATATGCCGATACGCTGCCCACGGCCGCAGGTAAGAAACGCATCTATAACCCGTACCCCGGTTGACAACACCTCAGTTATCCGCTTTCTCATCAGCGGGTTGGGCGGGCGGCTGTCTACCGGATAATTTTCACTAAGGCCGTTTAGAGAGCCCAAACCGTCCAGCGGCTGGCCCAGACCGTCCAAAACCCTGCCGAGCAGTTGTTCTCCTACTTTGACATTAAATGACTTGCCGGTGGGAGTAACGCCACAGCCCTGGTAGATACCCCTGAGTTCACCAAGCGGCATCAGCAGTGAACTCCCATCACGGAAGCCGACTACTTCAGCCCGGACCGGCTCAGGTTCACCCGGCACATTAATCTCGCATACCTCGCCGATAGGAGCGTTAATTCCCTGGACTTCAACAGTAAGCCCGATTACACGGGTCACCCGGCCGGTCAGTTTAAGCAGCCTGGCCTCCTTTAAGCGGGACTTCCACACTGACAGGTCTATCGGGGCATTCTCCACAAATTAACCCCCCTCGCCATAAAGAGCCTTCAGCAAAGCTTCCCGGCGCGTTTCCACAGTTGCGTCTACCCGGCCATGCTCAGTTTCGACCCTGCATCCACCCAGTTGAATTGAAGCGTCTGCAATTACTTGAAGCTCCGCCTTCGCCGGTAGAAGACTCAGCAGTTCTTTTTTTCTCTTTTCATACAGTGCCAGTTCCGCCGGGTTGATGTATAGAACGACTTGGAGCCTGTCCGCCACCAGGCGGAGTGACTCGACTGCCACATTGAAGATAATTTCCGGGTCGAGAGACAACTGGGCCGACAAGAGCCTTTCAGCTATTTCCCTGGCCAGGTTGATGATATCCCCCTCAAGAGACGCCAGAGTCCGGCGGCGGCTTTCTTCCGCCTGTTTTAAAACATCCAGCGCCATTTCCCGGATGGCTTCGCCTTCTTCCTTTGCTTTCGCCATTCCCTCCTGGTAGCCATCCCGGTATCCCTGGTCAAAGGCGCTCCAGTGAGCTTCTTGCTTGATCTGCTCACTCTCAAGCTGCGCCTGCCGTTGAGCCTCTTGCTTGATTTTCTCACCGTCAAGCTTGGCCTGACTAATGATCTTATCCGCAGCGGCACGGGCATTATTTAATATTTCTTCAGCCTGCGCCTGGGCTTCGGCACGCAAATCTATATCTTCCTCAAGCGCTGCCGCATCCTCTCCCTCATGATCGAACTGTTGTTCATCAACACTGCTGCAGCGCCTGAGGGATAGAACATGAAAAATGCTGTCCTGCACTTCGGCACCCTTGATAATCTTACACAAGTACATCCTCGCCACCCCGCGAGATAATGATTTCGCCGCTTTCATCCAGCTTGCGAAGAATATTTACTATTTTCTGCTGCGCCTGCTCCACCTCTCTCAAACGCACCGGCCCCATAAAGTCGATTTCTTCTTTAAGCATTTCCGCCGTCGCGTTTGGACAGGTTCTTGTAAATCCTGGTGTTCACTTCTTCGCCGGCGCCACGCATGGCCATGGCCAGGTCTTTTGAATTAACCTCTCTTAAAACTCTCTGAATGAAGTTATCCGGAAGCATAATAATATCTTCGAAAACAAGCATGCGCCGTTTGACTTCTTCCGCCAGCGCCGGGTCTTCCCTTTCCAGACCTTCCAGAATGATTTTTTCCGCGCTTCTACCCACCCTGTTCAGAATATCCACCAGGGACTGGACACCGCCCACCACGGAATGGTCCTGCTGTATCACAGAGGAAACCTTGCTTTCCAGCACAGCTTCAACATCCTTGATAATATCAGGAGTCAAGCGGTCAATAGTGGCGACGCGCCTGGCAATATCACTCTGCATATCGGGCGGCATGGACGCCAGGATAACCGCAGCCTGCTCCGGAGTAAGGTGGGCAAGAATCAGCGCCACGGTTTGCGGGTGTTCTTCGCGGATAATGTTTAAAATAGATTTTGGATCAGCTTTACGCAACGCGTTAAAAGGGACTGCCTTCATTTCCCTGGTCAACTTGGCAAGTATCTCTGACGCCTTTTGCTGGCCAAGGGTTTTTTCGAGCAGTTCCTTGGCGTAACTCATACCACCGTGAATCAGGAATTCCCGGGCCTTGTGGAGCTCCAAAAACTCATCAAAAACAGCGTACTTGATTTCAGGTGGCACTTTAATCATATTTGATATTTCCTGAGTAAGTTGTTCAATCTCAGCATCCTGGAAACGCTGTTTCAAAACCTTGGCCGACAAATCCGAACCCAGGGCGATCAACAGTATTGCTGCTTTTTGAGTCCCGTTCAGTTTGGAAAGCTGCAATGCGGCCCCTCCTAATCCCTCAACCAAAGTTTAAGAATTTCTGCGATATCACCAGGCTTCTCAGAAGCCAACTTCCGGATCTGCTCTTGCTTGTCGTCTCTGAGTTCCTGCTCCGGCTCCTGCTCCAGGGCTCCCACCGGTATGAAGGCCTTCTCAACTTCTATCTCTTCTTCCTCTTCAATTAACCTTCGGGCGCGGCGCCGTTTCAGCAGGTACATAACCAGTAAAGCCAGCAAAGCTAACAGGAGAACTCCGGCAATTGCAGCATAAATATAGAGCCGCCTTGTTTCCTTGGCGATTTTTTCCTGGGCTGCTTCAGCCTCAAGTTTTTTCTGAAGTGAGTCATCAAATGCCATACTGGAAACACTGATTTGGTCCCCACGGCTCTGATCATAACCGATAGCGGCGGCGACAGCATCCTTGATCTTCTGCACATCCACCGGGCTTTCGGCATTATCTTTAACAACCACTGCCGCAGACAGGCGCCTCACTCTTCCAGGCGCTGCGACCAGTGTTTCCTGCTTGGAACTCACCTGGTAATTGATGGTGCTGTCTTCTTTGCTGTATTTAGACGAGTCGATACTCTGGGCAAAAGGAGTGGTAGTAATGTTCGAATCAGTTCCCACTGCCCCGCCGGTCTCGCTGCCTGTCCCCGTTTCCCTAACGGTATGCTCACTAACCTTCACGTTGTCCGGGTTCGTATTGGTAGTGCTGTTGACTTGCTGCTTGCTGAAGTCAAGATCGGCGGTAACCATTGCTACGGAATTGTTTTGCCCGGTGATCCGGGTGAGCATCTGCTGAACCCTTTTTTCCAGCTCTTTTTCATACTCCCGCTGCAGCTTTTGCTGTTCCAGGGTAGTCTTGGTGAGTACAACATCCGGGTCGCTGTTCAATTTTAAGTTATCACTCAAGACATTTCCCGCATTATCTATTATATGGATGTTCTCCGGCTTCAGCCCTTCCACGCTGCCCACAAAGAGATCGCAAATTCCCTGGATCTGCTCAGGTTTCAGTTGGGCCGCGGGTTTTAACGTCAAAGCCACCGAAGCGGCCGATGTGCCCTGATCGTTGACAAAAACGCTCTTTTTGGGAAGCACCAGGTGAACTCTGGCATCTTGCACCCCTTCAAGGTGTATAATTGTTCTCCTTAACTCTTCCTGCAAGGCACGCTGATAATTAACCTGTTGGTCGAAATCGCTTTGGCCGAATTTATTCTGATCAAAAAGCTCAAACCCCTTGCCGATGCCACCCAGCACACCACTGCTGGCCAACTGGATCCGCGCTTCATCAACCTGGGCCTTCGGGACCTTGATGGTTTGCCCCTGATCGGCAAGCTGGTAAGGAATCTTCATAGTCTTTAATTTTTCTGCAATAACTCCCGCTTCCTTCGGATCCAATCCGGATAAAAGGAGCTCATAACTAGGCCGTACAGCCATCAGTCCAAGATAAATAAAGCATAACAGAATACCAACGGCGACCAGGACTGAGATTATTTTATGAGTCCGGCTTAAAGCCTGCCATCTCTCCTTGAACATGGCTAAATAGCCGCCTAGGTTCAACCAAACCACCTCAAAACCTCTAAATAAAACGCATTAAATTTGCATACGGGAAACTTCCTGATAAGCCTCAATAACCTTATTTCTAACTTCAACCGCCAGTTGCATAGTCAAACTGGCTTCTTCCATAGCTATAGCAACCTGGTGGAAATCCTGAATTTCACCCGTAAGAAACTTTAGCGTCAAATTATCGGCGTTGACCTTGGTATCATTCAGTTTTTTCAGAGAGTTGTCCAATATCTCGGCAAAAGAGCTACTCCCGCTCCCCTGTTTGCCCCCGGTCTCCGCCGGTTGCAATGGTAAAGCCAACCCTACCGGTGAAACTTGCATTTATCCGGCCTCCTTTTAACTGCGCCCTATTTCCAGCGCCTTCAAAGCCATATCTTTGGCGGCGTTTAAAGCCGTCACATTCGCTTCATAAGCTCTGGTAGCAGTAATCATGTTAACCATTTCATTTACAACATTGATATTTGGGTAAGCCACATAACCTTTTTCGTCAGCGTCGGGATGTGAAGGGTCGTAGACAAGACGGGGCGGGTTGCTGTCTTCCAGCACCCTGGTTACCCGCACCCCGGCGCCCTTAAAAACCGGCCGCGATACGCCGGAATCCTCTTCCTGCTTCAATATTTGAGCAAATAGGGGGATTCTCCTGCGGTAAGGAGGGTTTGCGGGGTCATTCGGCCTGCCGGTAGTGTTCATATTGGCAATATTATTAGCGATCAAGTCCAACCGCAATCTCTCCGCTGTAAGGCCGGAGGCACTAATTGCAAAAGCACTGAAAAAACCAGCCATTTATTTACCTCCTCCCGCCGGAAATTACGTAACTCAACCCGGAATAACGGTCGCTCAACTCTTTGGCAACCGCCTGGTATTGCATGCTGTTTGCCGCAAGGTTGGCCATTTCCTCGTCTATATCCACATTGTTTTCATCAGTGCGCATGGTAGTTGATTTATTCAGAATCACTTCCGGCCTCAGCTCGGCCAGCGAAGGTTTCCCACCAAAGTGCCTGGGATCAGTCGTAATCATCTCCACCGGCTCCCGGCTCAGGGCTTTTTTCAGCAAACCGTCAAATTCCACAGTAGATTTCTTAAAATATGGAGTATTAACGTTGGCGATATTATTAGCTATTACTCTCTGCCGCAGAGTTCCCGCGTCCAGTTCCTTTACCAGAGCAATCATTACTTGATTAGAAAAAAGGTCCACCGGCACCCCCCCACAACGTGCATAATTTATTCAACCTATCCAAAAACCAAGCCCCTAAGGACTTGGCCGGTTTCCAATTTTCCTGCAATCAAAACGCTTTTGGTCAAAAATTTCAGATTGGAAAAAATTTATAATCGCAGGAACTACTTTCCTACTCTTAAATTTAGTGAATTATTCTACATAAAAAATCTTTATCCTTCTAAAAAAGACAAAAATATCCCAAATATTTTAAAATTTTTAGCTCATATTTTTTCGTAAAAGTATAAGAAAATATAGGCCTTTTTTGACTTTGCTATTTTCATACAATCAGCCATGAATCCAAATTATGTAAGTCAGGCCTATGGCTTTACGTTCCATAATTTCCTAAATTATTTACCTTTTTTACTTCATTCGTGTTTTTTTAACAAGTTTACCTAATTTTACTGTCCATGTACCTAAAAGCAAATAGGACCCAAGTACTATTTATTTAGGACCTGTTATATCATCCTAACCGTGGTCGTGATATAATGACAAGAGATAGGTGATACTTATGAAAATACATAGTTTTGAATGGGATGAAGCCAATATAAATCACATTGAAGAAAGACACGGAATAATACCTGAAGAGGCCGAAGAGGTTTTTTTTAACCACCCATTATTTCGGAAGACACATTCTGGAAGGTTTATAGCTTACGGGCAAACCGATGAAGGAAAATATTTATTTGTAGTTTTCTTATATAAACCAAATGCTGTTGTACGTGTAATCACTGCTCGCAACATGGATTCCAGAGAACGTCGATATTAATAAAATAAAAATAAAGGAGGGATAAAGTGGAAAATAAAATCCCTGATTTTAAAACCGAAAAAGAAGAAGCTGATTTCTGGGATACTCATTCATCCCTTGACTTTATCGATGAATCCGAGCAGGTAAATTTCGAGCTTGGTCTAGAATTGCAAGAACGGTCAAAATTCAAAAAAACCCTTACAACTTTAAGTCTCAACCATTTTACCCAAATCAAGCAAATTGCCGAAAGAAAAAAAATACCTTATGAAATCCTGATAGAATCATGGATTACGGAAGCAATAAAGCGCGAATCAGTATAAATTTAACCAGCCATAAAAGGCTGGTTTTTCCTTCGTAGTACTATTATCTTGGGTATCACAGGATAAGCATTGCCAGAGGCAATCCCCTGGAATTCTTTTAATGCCAGCAGGTGATTCCTCTTTTCTTGCCCCTTGCCACCCGCACCTCTTCAAGCACGTCAGGGCTGGATAAATCAGCGGAATCGTTGCTGTTGTTGTCAAGAATCATAATCCCTTTTTTTATCAGCCAACGGCTAATAAAATTCCCCAAAATGCCGATAAAGAATTAATGAAATATTATCCATTCATGGACATACTTCGCAAGGAAAATGTCAGTTTATGTTGAATATGTTTAGCATTACAAACAAAACCAAGTAAAACAAGAGGTAGACATATGAGCATAATCGAAGGCAAAACCATCCTCATTACCGGCGGGACCGGCTCCTTCGGTAAAAAATTTGTCGAGATCGTCTTGCGTGATCACCATCCCCAAAAAGTAATAGTATTCAGCCGGGACGAGTTAAAACAGTTCGAAATGGCCCACCAATTTTCCAATCACCCCAACCTGCGTTTTTTCATCGGCGACGTACGTGATAAAAACCGTCTCTACCGCGCCTTTGACGGGGTGGACATAGTGGTGCACGCGGCCGCGTTAAAACAAATTCCTGTTGCTGAGTACAACCCCTTTGAGGCGATCAAAAACAAATGTTTTAGGTGCCCAAAACATTATAGACGCCGCTATCGACTGTGGTGTGTGGCGGGTAATCGCCCTCAGCACCGACAAAGCGGCCAACCCGGTCAACCTCTATGGCGCTACCAAGCTCTGCTCCGACAAGCTTTTCGTCTCCGGCAATTCGTATGCCGCAGGCAAGAATACAAAATTCGCCGTGGTGCGTTACGGCAACGTGGTGGGCAGCAGGGGGAGCGTCATCCCCTTTTTCAAGTCCATCCGCCACACCGGCAGGTTGCCCATTACCGACCCGCGCATGACCCGCTTCTGGATCACACTGGAGCAAGGCGTGAATTTCGTGATCGCTTCACTCGGCCGGATGCACGGCGGGGAGATCTTCGTGCCGAAACTACCCAGCATGCGTATTACCGACCTGGCTGAAGCCATAGCGCACGATTGCCAACTGGAGTTTACCGGCATCCGGCCGGGCGAGAAAATTCACGAGGTGATGATTACTGAGGACGACGCCAGGCACACCCTGGAGTTTAGCGACTACTTCATTATCATGCCGGAGTTCCCCTGGTGGAGCAGGGAAAAAGTGAACGGCGGACTTCCCCTTGAAGAAGGCTTCGTCTACTCTAGCGGCACCAACACATGGTGGCTGACACCAGAGGAACTGCGTCAAATGGTCGGCGAATAAAATTGTTCACAGGGGTGTCACCCGTCAATGGCCGAATTCATACCTTATGCCAAACAACATGTTGATGAAGATGATATCGCCGTAGTAGTAGCCGTTTTGCGCTCCGACTGGCTGACCACCGGCCCGCAGGTCGCCCGTTTCGAGCAGGCGCTGGCTGATACAGTCCGCGTAAGGTATGCCGTGGTGTTTTCCTCCGGCACAGCGGCGCTTCATGCCGCTTATTTTGCCGCCGGCGTTAGGCACGGTGATGAGGTAATTACCACACCTCTTACTTTTGCCGCCACGGCCAACGCCGCCCTCTACCTGGGAGCGCGACCCGCCTTTATCGACATAGCGCCCGGTTCCTTCAACATTAACCCTGCCTTGATAGAAGCAGCCATCACGAGCCGCACAAAAGTGATCGCGCCGGTGGACATGACCGGCCTGCCGGCGGCAGTCGAGGAAATAATGGAAATCGCCCGCAGCCGCGGCATCACAGTGGTAGAAGACGCCGCTCACGCCCTGGGAGCCAGCCACAACGGTCAGCCGGTCGGCTCCCGGGCAGACATGACGATATTCTCCTTCCACCCGGTAAAGCACATTACTTGCGGCGAGGGCGGGGCCGTGACCACTGACCACACGGAATATTTCGAAAAGCTGCTGGCTTTCCGCTCGCACGGCGTGGTGCGCGACCCGGCCCTTCTCAAGGAAAACCACGGCCCCTGGTACTATGAGATGCAGCACCTGGGTTTCAATTACCGCCTCACCGACATCCAGTGCGCCTTGGGGTTGAGTCAGCTAAAGAAGCTAGGTAGATTCCTCGCCCGGCGGCGCGAGATCGCCACCCGCTACAATGAAGCTTTTGCCGGTTGCCCGCACTTAGTCACGCCACCGGAACTGCCCGGCTCCGAACCGGCCTGGCATCTGTATGTACTGCGCCTGGCGGGCGATAACCCGCCGCGCCGCGAACTAGCTGAGAGGCTCATGGCGCGAGGCATCGGCACTCAGGTACACTACCTCCCGGTTTACCGTCACCCATATTACCGGGAAATGGGCTACCCGGCTGGCCTCTGCCCGAACGCTGAGGACTACTACCTGCGGGCGCTTACCATCCCGCTTTATCCGGCAATGGACGACAATGACGTAGAGAGGGTAATAGGTGCAGTACTGGAGGAAGTTAACGTTTTATACAGGTAAATAGATCTGGACTAGGTGTAAGGAAGGATTCAATCGGATTCAAGGAGAACCAAAAATTCCGCCGGTGAAACGATGGCAATTCCCCGGAATTCTTTTAATGCCAGAAGATGATTGTCACCGGATACAATAAATTCCACATCGCCCTCTGCCGCACATTCTAAGACGCGATTATCCTCCGGGTCATCTTTAATAACGTCCAGCCGGATCTTGGGATATACCAAAACAGTATTATCCATGCCGAGTAATTCCATTAATAGTTCCTGTCTTTCAATGATCGTTCCTATTTTTTTAAATTTGGGACGAAGCAATACGTCTAGATATTCTTCTATCAAAGCCTGGCATACGACAACAGTAAGTTCATTTCCAGCCCACAAGTCCACGATTATCGCGGGAGGTCCGCCGGGGACCAGAAAGCCGGACATGACCACATTAGTGTCCAGAGTTATTTTCATTTGTTATTTCCTCTTGTTATTTCCTCTTTTCAAGTTCCTTACCGCCCGCACTTCTTCAAAAACGTCCTGTTCCGTGATGTTTGCCTCCGTGGCGTTTGATCTGGCTTTTTTTATGGCCAGCTTAAGCGCCAACCGCTTGCACTCTTTTTCAACTTCACGGAGCCGTCGATATTCTTCATAATTGAGCAGCACACTTTTAGGCTCACTGTTGACAGTTAATATTACCGGACTGGCGCCCCCAGCCCAGAGATTCAATTAAAGATGTAAGTTTGGGACGGGCGTCATTAATGCCGATAATGCGTTCCATAAACGAATACCTCCATGTATCAATTAACGTTTATATTATTGTATTTATTAAATGCTTGGGTGTCAAGAAAGGTAGCGCAAATCTTCCCTCTTGCACATCTTAGTCTTGGCCGCAGAAAAAATGCCACTGTATGGTGGCTATTGACTTTCTAAATTATACATTGGCATTGAATCAAATTATTCAATATTTCTTCCCAGCATAAAAGCTTCCGCAGCTTCAACTCCGATATTTGCCCCACGCCAGTTAGCCTGATGCTTAATCGCAATAATAGAACGAGAATGTGGCCAGTTTCTCATCTCACTTGCGTATTCCTCCAGGGCTTTTAACTTAACATCCAAAGTTTCCGATACATCGACAAACCAATTGGGCATGAAATAGGGTGCGCTACCAGGAACTTGCCACTCAGTACTTGAAGGCACTTCAAAAAACAACAGCGTCTTGACCGGACAACCCGGTACCGGCCTGCAGGCAGTAATTACAGCCTCATGAATTCTCCGGTGATCAATATTAACATCACCAGAGTGGTGAGTATAAACGATTTCCGATTGGTACTTTCCAATAATATTTTCAACCACTTTGACTACATCTAAAAGGTCAAGAGAGTCCATACGGTTATCGGGGAAGTCATACAATTCCAATGAAGATACTCCTAGTACTTTGTTTGCTTTACGCGCTGACTGCTCCAACTCAGACAATGCCTGCCCGAATTTTTCACGATTACGCCTTTCATCTCGACTCGTCAAACCTTCGGCAAGGATAACAACATGAACCTTATCATCATTTTTAACATGTTTAGCTATGGTTCCTCCACAACCTAAAACTTCATCATCAGGATGTGCAGCTATCACCATAACATTTTTACCCATTAAATATCCTCCCAACCGGGCTAAATAAATATAATCCTTTACTGTATGCCTCGCATGCCTCGGTACATGTGTTATAAAAACAGAATCAGAACTATTTTGTTACACCTAGTACTCTGAGTGCATTTTTACCCATAATCATGGCAATCTCCGGCTCATTGAGACCTACTTCTCTTAAACTTTCCAATATTCTTTCCTTATATTGTGCTGCCTGACAACTAGGGTGATCAGAACCAAACAAAAACCTCTCAATACCTAAAATACTTATTCCCCATCTCAAAATCATGTTTAAGTTCAACATATTCTCCAACTGATAAAAATAGGATAAATCAATCATGATATTAGAAAATCTTTGAGCCAAAATGACCGCTCTTGAAAAGTCAATCCCCCCGGCATGGGCAATAACAATCGGAACTTTTGCCTTCGCCGCAATATAGGCAACTATCTCCAGTCCCATGTTATCGAATTCTTCAATTGTTTCGCTGTAAGCGTGCACTACCACGAACATCCCCAACTCTTCGGCCTTCCGCACAAGCAACAGCAGATTGGGGAAATCTGCCTTTGTGATTCTTTGTAAAACGGGATGAATTTTGATACCACGCACACCCATACCGGCGGCATTTTCAACATTCCTCAATACATCATCTGCCTCATAGGGTCTAAAAATATCAAACATACCACAGAATATAAATCGTTCGTTCCACAACTCTTTCTTACACAGTGCAATGAGCCTATTACCTGCATCTTCCAGAAACCAGTCTTCATCAAGCAACATGATTACAGCCCTGTCGATACCTGCACGATCCATATCAAGCCGCAATTGTTCCAGATGTTCTTTTATGTTGACAGCTTTATGAAGACGCCTTTCAGTTGGAAGCCAAGGCGGTCCGGGGTGCATATGAAAATCAATAATAGGAGTGTCTATCTTACTCATACCTGACCACCAGCATCTCTTTGGAAATCTGAGCTTTTTCAAAGGCTGCCTCCAGAGAAGAACCTCTAGTAATTACAAACCCGTGCCGATTGGCATCATTTGTAATTGACTCAACTGAATCTCCAGGTTTGACCGCAAGGCGAAAAGCCAAGACATTCTCGTCCGCACGAATTTTATCCTCATTTTCTATGGATAGTATTTTACCGGGCGAGAGCTTAAAAAAACTAAGAACAGATGCAGCCTTCATTTCCTCTGCGTCAGGAGCAGGAGCAACCTGCTTGCCTAAAGCTGTAAGAATAAGGAGTTCACTCAGATCGTAACCAGAAACAGCAGGGACGATCCTGGAACTTGTGTAACAACCACCGCCGCGGTTTGCACATTCTATAAGGTATATCTCTCCATCATCCGTTATCATGTATTCTCCATGGGTACATCCAGTCCGTATTCCCAAAGCCATTGCCACTTTGGTATGGTTTTCCTGTAATCTTTTGATCGCATTGGTCGAAAGCCTGGCCGGATATACTATTTCCATGGCCACACGTTTCCGTCCCCCGAGCATTACTTTGGAAGCCACCGCCAAAGAGCGATGGACGCCTTCCCCAAAGGCAAAACCGTCCACTGTAATCATGGTACCCTCAATGAACTCTTCTACCAGACATTCGCGCGCATATGAACAAGCTATTGCTTCATAATAGGCGCTTTCAACCTGTGCAGTCTCATCAACTCTATTCACACCGAAGTTGCCCCTGTTATCCACAGGCTTTACAATACAAGGAAAAGAAAACTTTTCTACCGCCCTTTTTACCTCAAATAAGGTTTTACACGGAATATACCGGGGTTGTTTTATCCCGGATTTTTCGCAGGCCTCCCGCATCCACTTTTTATTGGTGGTGTTTTGGGCTGCAGCCAGACCTGAGCCGGGTAAACCCAGACGCTCGGCGATATACGCCGACGCATAATAGGAATAGTCGCACTGGTCGGCCACAACAGCATCAATTCTATTATCTAAAGCCAGGTTAAACAAATTCACTATGTCTCTTGGTTCAACAACTGCTGTCTCGTCAGCCAATAAAAATCCGGGAGCGTCCCGGCAAGCATCAGTCGCTATGATGTATAGCCCCATTTTTTTGGCTGTTTTAATTAAATCAACTTGTTCCCAGCCCGAGTTTATTATTAGAATCTTTTGCATATAGAAAACCTCCCCCGGCGATGAGTCTCTATTCTACCCTCTTTATATCTTCCCACTTGATAGGAGATCCTTTGCGAATGTCCCTGGTTGCCATTATTTTCCCCAGCAAACCAAAATTCTCATCCGAAATCCCTTCCATTGACCTTAACCAAAATACGTTATCTTCGCCAATTAATTCTCCCGATGCAATATCATTTTTTGCGAACCAGCGTACCAACAACTTCTGTGCAAAATTATTTTCATGAAGAGTCACCCTTTTTCTATGGCTACCCATAGCTGCATGTACATTTTTAACCGCAGTGACCATCCTCTTGAACTCATCCGGTTCAAGGGCGAAATTATGATCAGGCCCCGGCAACGTTCTATCCAAAGTAATATGTTTCTCTATCAGGACAGCTCCCAAAGCAACTGCTGCACAAGGCACCTCAAAAGCTGGTGTGTGGTCACTAATACCGACCAAACATTCAAACATTTTTCCTAATGTTACCATGCTGTTTAGGTTTACTTTTTCGTAACTGGCTGGATACTCGGAAACACAATGCAAGAGTACAATTTGCTCATTACCTTGGGAGTAACAGATATTTATTGCAGTTTCAATTTGCGTATAGTTACAATAACCGACGGATATTATCAAGGGCTTTTTACAAGCGGCTACTTTCTTAACCAGCGAAGGAAAAGTTCGAACCTGTGGAGAAGCCAATTTATAAAAAGGTACCCTAATTGCCTCTAATAAAGAAATAGCCTCAATGTAGGTTGGTGACGAGCAAAAAGCAACACCGGCTTTACGTGCCTCGTCGGAAAGAGTTTGATACCATCTTTCATCAAGTTCAATTTGTTTAAATAAATCAATTAAATCTTGGCTATGCTCTGATGGCGCGTATTGCTTTCGCAGGTTCAGTGATTGAAACTTTACGGCATCGGCTCCGCAGTCCGCACTTATATGTATCAATTCTTTCGCCAGCCCAATATCCTGGTTGTGATTTGAACCGATCTCAGCTATTATGTAAGGATTATTTTCCTTGTTTACTACTCGCTGAGTAAAGCCTTTGTTCAAGACAATGTCTTCCGGCATTTCGCCACCAGCCTTTTACGATAAAATATGCTAACTATAAACGTGCAATATGCCGATGTATCAGCTCGGCAACTCTTAAAACACCTTTTCCATCTACGTATTTTTTGGAACGAAAGGAATACTCCAGTCGCAACCTGTAATCATTAATTAATTGTTTAATCTTATCTTTTACGTTTCCCCAATCCACACAGCCAGCCTCACCAAGATAACATGCTGTCCCTTCATCACGCATACCATAACCACCTGTTCGCTGGTTGTCTTCGCAAATAATAAACGCGCTTGGAATACCTAAAGCCATAGCTTCTAAGGCAATAGTCGAAGGGGACACTATTAATAAATCCTGTCTCAGAAGCAAGCCAGCCACATCGTCTACATTTTGTTTCACTGCCAATTCGTAAGGATAAGCAGTTCTAAGATCCTGAAACCGATTCATAAATTTATAATCGGCTCCTACGATAACTGTCACCAATAACTCCCGCCCGATTTGGCCGATTAAGTGCAACATAGGGAAAATCATCCCTGCCGTATCACTGGCCCCAAAACATAGCGCTATATTATGGCATTGTTCGCGAACAAAATAGTCATCCGTCCTTGCCGCAAACTGCTCACGTAAAATGGCGTACTGAGAACCCAAAAGAAGTATTTGCCCTTTATATTGAGCATATTCCAGTGTATTCGCAGATATATTGGGGTTTACTACTATGTCTACATCCGCAATGCACCGTTCAGGCTGGTAATCATCAATTAAAACAAGATTACTAAACCATTTCTTGCATTCCCTTAGAATTAACGCATGATAACCGTAATGATCAACAATAAGTGTTTTTTCTTCATTATCTAATCCCGCAATGTTACCCAAGAATTTAAGCTCATATTCACAATCAACTTTAAATATATCTACCTGCCCAGCCATCAACTTTGTCTCAAAACCAAATTTTTTGACCAGGTTTATAGCCGCATCAGAAATATCTCTCATTATGAAGACAGGTTTATAAAAAAACCGTGACAACTGAGTTGCCAAGGCTAACATCCTTATTACATGTCCGTACCCAATCACATTTGAACCATCACATCTAATATAAATTTCTATCTCAAAACACCACTTTCAGTGCATCGGTTGCGTTCTGGCAAGAACTTTGCCCAAGTATCAGTTCAATCTTTTATTGTTTCACAACATAACAAGTAGGCTGCCTGTTAAATGGCATTTGTAAAATATAATTATTACCTATATATTGTTCAAGCAAATCACTTTCTGAAGGAGATACTTCACAATTATAGTGGTCCATAATTAAAACTCCACCTTTAACAAGGCGAGACCAAAAGTGCTCTAATGACTTTTGCAACACTTCGGAAATCCCACAATCAATAAAGACCATTTT